>Ga0315287_10002520_pt1 | contig 17391 bp, 17 predicted proteins | sample YL17G11_0_MG_FD_205037 | JGI IMG/M metagenome (GOLD analysis project Ga0315287, IMG submission 205037) | Sediment microbial communities from Yellowstone Lake, YNP, Wyoming, USA - YL17G11_0 | ecosystem: Environmental > Aquatic > Freshwater > Lake > Sediment | place: USA: Wyoming | collected...
GGACCCGGAAACACCGACTGCCTGCCCGTCCCGCACCAGAATCTTTTCCGCCCGGGCGTTGCAATAAATGCGCGCGCCCTTGTCAACCGCCATGGGGATGTAGTTGAGGTCGGTTGAGCGTTTTCCGTCTGTCGGGCAGCCCAGGGCGCAGACGCCGCATCCCAGGCAGTCTTCGTCCGCGTTGCGCACCAGGGGGCCGCAGGAATAGCCCAGCTTTTTCGCGCCTTCCAGGAATTTCTCGTTGTTTTTTCCCATCACCTTGCTTGAGACCGGGCGGGCGTGAACGATTTTTTCCGTGCGCTCGAAATACGGTTTCATCTGCTCGGGCTCGATTCCTTCGATCCCGAACTCGCGGCGCCAGCGCCGGAGCACCTTGTCCGGGGTGCGCAGGCAGGTGCCGGAGTTGATCTTGGTGGTCCCGCCCAGGCACTTGCCGATGGGCATGAACACAAAGGGGCGGCCCAGGCAGCCCGTGGCTGCGCCGTCGCGGTACATCTTCCGGAATACCTCCACCGGATTTTGGGGGTAATTGTTTTTGTCCCACTTGCCGCCTTCTTCGACTAAAACCACCGAGTGCCCTTGTTCCGCCAGCTCCTTGGCCGCAACCGCGCCGCCCGCGCCCGAGCCGATCACGCACACTTCCACGCTTTCTTTTACATCGATCGATATATCCGACCCTTCAAAAATTTTTCCGCCGCTCATTTTTTATCCTCCTTCGCCGAGCTGTAACAATTGCCGGGAGCGTATCCGATTTTTTCCCAGATCACCGGTTCGTTGTAAAAGACCCCCATGAACATGGCCTTAAGGCCCAACAAAATCCAGCGCCTGAACATGAACCGGCTGTTTTCCCAGGACTCAAAATAACTGATCTGCTCCTCCGGACTCATCTTGGTGAGCATTTTGAACCGGAGCCAGAAGAACGGCGAAAGCTCCCAATACCAGGCAAGGGCTTTCAGGCCCAGGACGCCCATTGGGATCTTGGTGTCCGCCAGGACCAGCACCTTGTCCACAAGACCGATGTCGCGCGCGCCCGGATAGTCAATGCCCCCGGAAGGTATCATCCGCTCCGCAAGGTCCTCCAGGATTTTGCGGGTGCGCTCCCCAACCAACTTTGACTCTGCCCCCATTTACTCCTCCTTATAAATTCAAAAATCAATATCCCCAGGATCACTCCCAAAGTATCGCTGGCAAAATCCATGTATTCAAAGCCTCTGCCCGGAACCCTTCTCTGAAGCAGCTCCATCAAAAATCCGAAATTTATCCCGAATGCCGCTACCAGTAATACCGTCTTTATGCCCTGCCGGGGATGAAAGAATCCAATTACCCCGAACGGCAGATAAAACGCCAGATGGAAAATTTTATCGCTGCCATGACCGAGGCTGATCCCTTCGGGTATAGGCTGCAAGCTTAAAAACCCGGTTAAGAAAACCCAACTGACAAATCCAATCCAGAAACCTAAACTTTTTTTCAGTCAAGATCCTTCCTGGAAATTAGTAATTCCCTACATCTTATATTTGCCGAAGTCGTCCGGGTCCAGGTTTTCCAGGATCTCGGTCCATTTATCCTTGTTCTCCTGGCTGAAATCCTGGCTCTTCTCATCGATCTGGCTGGATTTGTCCAAAACAGAATTCGCCACGAAGATCGGAGAATTGGTGCGCAGAGCGAGCGCGATGGCGTCGCTGGGGCGGGAATCAACGGCCATGATTTTTCCCGCGCTCTCCAGATGGATCAGTGCGTAATAGGTGTTGTTCTTGATGTCCGTGATCTCGATTTTCACCACCGCCGCATGGAGCTGCTCCAGCATGTTCTTCAAAAGGTCGTGGGTCAGGGGCCGGTGGATTTTTATCTTTTCCAGCTCCATGGCGATCGCGCTCGCCTCCAGGAGGCCGATCCAGATCGGGAGCGACCGTTTCCCGTCCGCGTCTTTCAAGATCACGATCGGCACATTGGTCTGCGGGTCAAGGACAATTCCGCTTACCTTCATCTCGATAAACATTGTTCCTCCCCTTGCCAGTTGCGGTTGGTTTCATGCTCAAGCCTTTCCCCCAGAAGGGAATGCTTGAGACCCTTGCTTATTTTAACAATAACCAGCCCGCCGAGCAGGCCCTCCGCGCCTTTTTTCGATATGTGCACCAGGCGGCCCTCACGGCTGCGGCCGGTCAGTTTTTCGGGATCGCTCTTGCTTTCTTCAAACAGCAGAAGTTCTTTAAATTTTCCAACCTGTCCCTGATTTTTTTTCTCCGTGACCTCGGAGACCATCTGCGACAGACGCCAGAGCCGCTCCCGGCGGACCTGCTCGCTCAACTGTTCCGGAAGGCTTGCCGCCCGGGTCTGGGGCCGTTCGGAATAGAGGAAAGTGAAGGCCTCGTCGAACCGGACCCGGCCGACCATTTCCAAAGTTTTTTGAAAGTCGTCCTCGCTCTCGCCCGGAAACCCCGCGATCAAATCCGTGCTGATCCCGATCTCAGGCATTGCCGAGCGGAGCTTGTCAACCAGTTCAAGATACTGTCCGCTGCCATAACCGCGCCCCATCAGGGAGAGCACTCGGTCCGACCCGGCCTGGAGCGGGAGATGGATTTGCTCGCAAATTTTTTCTTCAGCCGCCATCACCTCGATCAGTTTCCCGGAAAGGTCTTTGGGATGACTGGTGGTGAAGCGGATGCGCTCGATGCCCGGCGCCCGGGCGACCATTTTCAACAAGTCCGGAAAATCCTTGCCGAAACCGCGCTTGAGTCCGTAGGAATTGACGTTCTGGCCGAGCAGGACAACTTCCTTGACCCCGCGGCCGGCAAGAGACTCGACCTCACCGACAATATCTTCTGGGGCGCGGCTCAGTTCCGGGCCGCGCACATAAGGCACCACGCAATAGGCGCAGAAATTATCGCAGCCTTCCATGACCGTGACAAAAGCGGACACGCCTCTCACCGGCCGGTCTGGGGAAACGCTGAACAAACAGTCCAGATCCTTTTCGCCGGCGAACTCGAGTTTAACGAGTCGTTCTCCAGAGATAACACGGTCCAAAACTTCGGGAAGCGCGGCAACCTGGTTTGTGCCCAGCACGAAATCAAGTCCGGAAAAACGCTCCAAAAGTTTTGAGCCGTGCTGCTGGGCCACGCACCCGCAAAAGCCGATCAGCAGTCCCGGCTTTTTTATTTTCTCCTTGCACAGCCGGCCCAGAAGGCTGATCGCCTTGCGCTCGGGCTTCTCGCGCACCGAACAGGAGTTGATCAGGACCAGTTCCGCGCCTTCGATGTTCTCCGCCGGGGAGATCCCGCGCGAAAGCAGGATGCCCTCCATCCGCTCCGCGTCCAGGACATTCATCTGGCAGCCGAAATTGACGATGAAATATTTCTTTAATTCGCCCATCGCACTCTTAATTTAACCTAGCGGAAACCGGGCGGCAAGTCAACATAAAATGGCAGAATTGGCCTATCCGAAATTGGTGAGGTCCTTGGTTTTTGAGGAAACCTCATCATCTTCGTACACGCGCCTTGACTCGCGGTAGTTGGTGTAGAGCGTGGTGAGTTTGTTCCCCAACAGTCTCCAAAGAACTCCGGGCGGGCGGTAGCCATCATACAACTTGAGTTGCAGCCCCGGCTGGATGTCTCCCTCAAGGAAAGGCTGCTGGTCCAGCTGACCGCGCTCCAGGATTTTTTCGTATATTTTCTGGTAGTCCTCTGCCATCCTGCGGATGCCGAAATAGCCCAGGGCCTGCTCGCGGCAGGCGCGATTGGAAATTGTATCGATATTTTTTATGGCCGCCACCAATTGCTCGTGGCTTTTGCAGACGAAGCCGTTATCCTTATTGATCACCTCCGGCAGCGAGCCGAAAGGGGTGCCGATCACAGGCGTGCCTGATGCAAACGCCTCAATCATCACAATCCCGAACGGCTCGTCCCAGATCACCGGGAAGAGCAGGGCCCGGGCCCGGCTGAGCAACTGCTTCTTGCGCTTGTCGCCCAGCATGCCCTCGGACTTGATTTTTCCGCTCAGGCTTGGCCGGTAACCGCCCGCAATCACCAGGTTGGCCCCGGCGTCCTTAACCGCCCGGATTGCGCCCTCAAGGTTTTTTACCGGCCACCCGGCCATGGCCAGGAACATGAAATAATCGTCCTTTTGCTCCGAGAATTCATACTCCTCCGCGGCCACCCCGTAATGGATGAAATATTTTCCGTGGTGGATTTCCGCGTGACGTTTGCTGCAGAAGACGGTGTTGGGATGGAATTTTTTTATCAACCCCATCCGGTCGTAAGTAATGAGCATGGGCTTTTTGGTGTCATGCTTCTCGGTGTAGGTATGAGCGTGTATGATGTCCACCTCGGAGGGGACCAGCCGGTCAATGAACTCGGAGCCTGAGTTCTCCGGGACCTCAACCACCTCCACGCCTTCGATCTTTGAACCGGGAAGCGCCATCAGATAAACCTGGTGTCCCATCTTCACCTGCTCCTTCATCAGCCACTGCACCATGCGCGGAGTGCCCCCGTACATTTTGATCGGAAAGAGCGCGGGATAGAAATGGAGGATCTTCATACCCGAGCATTTTATCTGACTATCCGGTTCCGGCAAAATCGCGTTCAATTTATCATCTTGAAGTGAAAAAAGATCAATGTTAGGATTGAGGCATGAAAAATAATCTCCTGGATGTGCCCGGGGTTTCGGTCGGGCACGCCTCGGACATCGAACACGGCACCGGCTGCACGGTGGTCATTTTTGAGAAGCCCGCGGTCGCGGGAGTGAATGTCTGCGGGTTCGCCACCGGCACCCGCGAGGTCGATGTCTGCAGCCCCCACCACAACACCCCGGGCATCAACGCGCTCTGCTTTTCCGGCGGGAGCGCTTACGGGCTGGCGGCTGCGGACGGGGTGATGAAGTATTGCGAGGAAAAAGGCATCGGATATTTTGCAAGAGTGGCCCTGGTGCCGATTGTCCCGGCCGCGATCGTGTTTGACCTGAGCTTCAAGACCAGCGTGGTCCGGCCCGACCTTGAAATGGGCTACCAGGCCTGCCTGAACGCGCGCAAGGACGAGATGGAGCAGGGCAGCGTGGGCGCGGGCACCGGCGTTTCCGTGGGCAAGCTGTTCGGGATCAAGGGCGCGGTGAAAAGCGGGGTCGGGTCCGCAAGCATAGTGTTTAATGACGGGCTTGCGGTGGCCGCGATCTGCGTGGTCAACAACCTCGGGGACGTGCTTGATTACCGAACCGGACAAATACTCGCCGGCTGCCGCGACCCGGTGACCAACCAATTTATCGATTCCACGCGGCGCTTCGCCGGAATGAACAAGCAGCCGGAGCAGAATGTCGCGGAGAGCACCAACCTGGCCCTGATCGTCACCAACGCCAAACTCGATAAGAACGACGCCGGCAAACTGGCGCGCATGGGCGAGGCCGGTTTTGCCAGGACGCTCTCTCCGCTCCATTCCACGTTCGATGGCGACATCATCTTCGCCGCGAGCGCCGGAGAAATTCCCGCGGAACTGAACCGCCTGGGGATCCTGGCCGCGGAGATCCTTGCCCGGGCCGTTAACAACGCGGTGATTTATGCGGACGGCCTGGGCGTGATCCCCGCGCTCAAGGATTTAAATCCGGAGTTGGTGGCCTCCCGGAAGCAATCCGGAAAGGGGAAAGACTGAAATGCCGAATAAAAACAATCTGCTGGATGTCCCCGGACTTAAAGTCGGGCACGCCACGGATGTTGAAAACGGCACCGGGTGCACCGCGATCATTTTTGAAAAAATGTCTCCCGCGGGCGTGAATGTCTGCGGGTTTGCAACGGGAACGCGAGAGATCGAGGTCTGTAAGCCCGAGCACAGCACGGCCGGGGTCAGCGCGCTCTGCCTGGCGGGCGGGAGTTGTTTCGGGTTGGCGGCCGCGGACGGGGTCCTGCGGTTTTGCGAGGAAAAAGGCATCGGTTTTCAGTTCGGGCCGATCGTGGTGCCGATCGTGCCGTCCGCCATTGTCTTTGACCTGCTTTATAAATCGAGCGCGGTCCGTCCCGACAAGGAAATGGGCTATCAGGCCTGCCTGAACGCGCGGACGGATGTGATGGAGCAGGGGAGCGTGGGCGCGGGAACCGGGGTCTGCGTCGGTCAAGTCTTCGCCATGGCCAGCGCGATGAAAAGCGGGCTGGGGTCCGCAAGTATTGTTTCCGGCGACGGCCTTGTCGTGGGGGCGATCGCGGTCGTGAACAATTTGGGGGATGTGCTTGATTACCGGACCGGGGCGATTCTCGCGGGAGCGCGCGATCCCAAGACAGGGCAGTTCCTCAACTCCACCCGGTTTTTCGCGAGCATGAACCGGGGTTTTGAATTCACCCCGCCTCGGAACACCAACCTGGGGGTGATCTGCACAAACGCCAAACTCGATAAGACCGGGGCGTGCAAGCTGGCCAGAATGGCGGAAGCCGGATTTGCGCGAACGCTCTCGCCGTTCCACTCCACTTTTGACGGCGACATTATCTTTGCAGTCAGCACCGGAGAAGCGCAGTCCGAGATCAACCGCCTGGGGGTATTGGCCGCGGAAGTCCTGGCCCGGGCGGTCAACAACGCAGTGCTTGACGCGGACGGCCTGGGCGTGGTCCCCTCGCTCAAGGATTTAAAACCGGACCTGGTCCGTTCTCGAAAGGAGAATTAAATGGAAGAGTTTAAACGGGTGCCGCTTGAAAAATTATTCGAGCTGATGAAAAAAATATTCATCTTCAGCGGCCTTTCGGAAAAGGACGCGGACACCGCGTCTGAAGCCCTGGTCGCCGCGGACATCCGGGGCATCGATTCCCACGGCGCCTCCCGGCTCCCCTATTATGTCGGCAAGCTCAAGAACAAAACCGTGAACCCCAGGCCGAATATAAAAATACTGCACGAGCTTCCGGCAACCGCGCTGGTCGACGGCGATGACGGCTTGGGCCCGGTGGTGGCGAAGTATTCCATGGAGCTTGCCATAGCCAAGGCGAAAAAAGTCGGGGCCGGCCTGGTCTCGGTCCGGCGCAGCAACCATTTCGGCATTGCCGGTTATTACTCGATGATGGCGCTCAAGCAGGGCATGATGGGGTTCGTGACCACCAATGCGGTCTCCATGGTCACGCCTACTTTCGGCGCCAAGGGAATGCTCGGGACAAACCCGTTGAGCCTGGCGGTCCCCACCGGACATCTGCGGCCGTTTGTCCTGGATATGGCCACCAGCGCGGTGCCGCTCGGGAAGATCGAGATCGCGCTCAAAAACGCCAAAAAAATTCCCGAGGGATGGCTCTATGACCCTCAGGGGGAATTCACGGACGACCCCACTCAGATGTTCAAGGGCGGCGCGCTGGCGCCCCTGGGAGGGACGCGCGAACTGGGCGGTCACAAGGGCTACGGCCTGGCCATGATGGTCGACATCTTGTCCGCCATACTTTCCGACGCCAACTATGGCGCCAAGCAGGAGGGGTTGATGAGCATGAGGCCGGAGCCGAGCAATGTCGGGCATTTTTTCATGGCCTTCCAGGTTGAGGGTTTCCGGCCCCTGGCCCAGTTCGAAAAAACCATGGATGATGCGCTGACCGCGCTCAAGGAATCGCCCAAAGCCAAAGGACAGGACCGCATCTACATCCACGGCGAGCCGGAGTTTGAATTCGAGGATGAGAGGAGGAAACTGGGCATACCGCTCCATCCTCATGTTTTAATCAACCTGGCCAACCTGGCAAAAGAAGCTGGAATTGACCCCGGACAATACTTATAATCATATAGATGGGGGAAAAAAGAATAGTAGCTTTGGGGAGGATAAACAATGAGCTATGAATACAATTTTGAGTTCTACCCGCTGGAGATGTTCAAGGAGACCATCTCCTCGGAACCCCGGCATGTGTTCATCTGCCTGACTGACGGCAAGTGCAAGGTTGAGGAAAAATATCCCGAGTTCGGCAAACTCAACGAATTCTTCCAGGCCAAAGTCAAAGAGAATTTTGAGGTGGTGCAGGTGTTCTTCCAGGAACGCGGCGTATTGGTGCTCTATAAAAAAACGGTCGCGGACAAGGAGTGAAAAATGGAGTTGTTTGAAGAAAGCTTGGGACTGGTCGATCACATTTACCAGATCCGGAAATCCTTCATGCCCGAAGACGACGAGGGGAGCATGACCGACCACAGCCCTCTGGAAAAGGCGCTCTGCGATTTGGTCAAGGACAAGCAGGTTGCGGTCAAGGTCCTGGAGCGGATGGTGCACGATTCCCGCTTTTCCCGGGAGCAATCGGTCAACCTTTTTAACAATGAGATCGTGATCTGGCGCGAGCCGGACGGCGCGTTTTCTTTGCGCATGTTCATCTGGAGCCCGGAAGCCGACTGCTACATCCACGACCATAACGCTTATGGGATGATCATTAGCTGGTGGGGAAAAGTCTCGGTGGAGAGTTATTTACGTGTCAATAAGGATGCCCTGGAGGAAGACGCTGTTCTGCAGTTGAAAAGCAAGCAGATATTGGAAGTCTGCCAGACCTCGCTGGTCAAGCCCTACACCGAAGACGGCATCCACCGCGTTTGCTGCGGTGAAGGAGAGATCGCTCTGAGCCTGAGCGTTTACGGGCGCAGGATTTTGGGCCGTGAGTATATCCTTCGCTACGACCTGGAAAAGAAGAAAGCTTATCGCGTCTATCACCGCTCCTGGCGCCGCAAGGCCTGGGCGCAGAAGATGCTGGAAAAAATATCCGCTTGAACCAATCCTTTTTGGTCGCTATTTTAGGCATGGGGAAAACAGACAAGGAGCCGTAGATGATCTATAACGAAAAGGTGATCGACTATTTCCAGAACCCGCGCAACATGGGCGAGATGCCCGACGCGGACGCGGTCGGGGAAGTGGGCAGCCCGGTCTGCGGGGACGTGATGAAGATCTGGCTGAAGATAAACAAGGAGGGGGTCATCACCGACGCCAAGTTCAAGACCTTCGGGTGCGCGAGCGCGGTGGCCTCAAGCTCGATCGCCACCGAGATGGTGATCGGCAAGCATGTGAACGAAGCGCGCAAGATGAGCAACCGGGACGTGGTGGACGCGCTGGGCGGCCTGCCCGAGCACAAGATACACTGCTCGGTGCTGGCCGCGGACGCCATCCACCGCGCCATCGATAAATATCTGGGGATCGCGGTTGAAGAAGACAAGGATGTGGAGTACCTGTGCAAGTGCCAGAAAATAACGCGCGAGCGGATCGAAGAAGCGATCGCGCACGGCGCCTACACCGTGGAGATGGTCGCGGAGGCCACCGGCGCCACCAAGGGCGAATGCGGGGGCGTGCGCTGCAAGCCGCTGATCGAAGACATCCTCGACTTGTACCGGCCCAGGAAAAAGAAGGAGGCCAACTAAATGCCGCAGGTATATCTTGATAACAACGCAACCACACCGATTCATCCCGAGGTGAAGCAGGCGATCACCGACGGTCTCGACCTGTTCGGGAACGCTTCCAGCGAGCACTTCCTCGGCCAGGCCGCGCGCAAGGCGGTTGAGGACGCGCGCAAGAAAGTGGCGGCGCTGGTCAACGCCAAACCCGCGGAAATTATTTTCACGAGTTGCGGCTCGGAATCCAACAACCTGGTGATCAAAGGCGTCACCTGCCAGGACATCATCTGCAAGTCCGAGGCTTCCAAGCCCGGCAAGCACATCATCACCACCCAGATCGAGCACCCGTCGGTGACCAACCCCATCAAGTCCCTGGAGCGGCAGGGCTTCAAGGTCACCTGGCTACCGGTCGATCAATACGGACTGGTCGATCCCGGACTTTTGAGCAAAGCCATCTCCAAACAGACCGTGCTGGTATCGATCATGACCGCCAACAACGAGATCGGAACCATCGAGCCGATCGCGGAACTGGCGAAGATCGCGCGCGGGCACGAGGTCTATTTCCACACCGACGCCGTGCAGGCCGCGGGCAAACTGGAGATCGATGTCAAGGAGACGGGCGTCGACTTCCTGTCGCTCTCCGGACACAAGCTCTATGCGCCCAAGGGCGTGGCCGCGCTTTATATCCGGGAAGGGGTGGTGGTCTGCCCGGTGCTCCAGGGCGGGCACCAGGAGCGGGGCCTGCGCGGAGGCACGGAGAACACTTTGGGGATCGTCGCGCTGGGCAAGGCCTGCGAAGTCGCCATCCGCGACCGCGAGAAAAATATCGAGCGGCTCTGGAAGCTGCGCGAGAGACTGCGCAAGGGCATCCTGGAAAAAATTCCCGAGGTGGTCATAAACGGACATCCTGAAAAAACCCTGCCCACCACGCTCAGCGCCACTTTCAAATTCATCGAAGGCGAGTCCATTCTCCTGCGCCTGAGTTCCAAGGGGATCGCGGTAAGCACCGGTTCCGCCTGCTCGTCCGGATCGCTGGAGCCCAGCCATGTGCTTCTCGCCATCGGCCTGCCTCACGAGTTGGCCCACGGCACCATCCGCTTCAGCCTCGGCTTTGAGAACACGGACGCGGACATCGATTACACCCTGGAGGTTTTGCCGGGAGTGATCCAGCAGCTTCGGGACATGAGCCCGCTCTGGCCCGGCAGTAAAAAATAATGCTCAGCCGCATGCGCGAAGACATAAAAGCGGTATTCGACCGGGACCCCGCGGCCCGGAACCTGGTGGAAGTCCTGCTCACCTATCCTGGATTGCACGCCCTCTGGATCCATCACATAGCGCACTGGTTTTACCGGAAGCATTTTTATACCACCGCCCGGATTATTTCCCACATCAGCCGCTTTCTCACCGGCATTGAAATCCACCCCGGCGCGAAAATAGGGCGACGGGTCTTCATCGACCACGGCATGGGCGTGGTGATCGGGGAGACCTCGGAGATCGGGGACGACTGCCTGATCTACAAGGGCGTGGTCCTGGGCGGGGTCAGCCTGAAGAAAGAAAAACGGCATCCCACTTTGCAGACCGGCGTGGTGGTCGGGTCCAATGCCGCGGTCCTGGGAAACATCACCATCGGCGAGCACGCCCGTATCGGCTCCGGTTCCGTGGTGGTTGAAGACGTACCCCCACACGCAACCGTGGTGGGCGTCCCCGGCAGGATCGTCAAGAAACAGACCACCGGCGGCCCGGACAAGGACCTCGAACACTCCGACCTCCCGGACCCCATGCAGGATGTGGTCAAGGGCCTGCTCCGCATCCTGGACCGTTATGAAAAGCGCCTGCAAAACCTGGAGTCCGAGCACGGGATCAAGGCGCAGGAACTGATGCGCGACTACGAACAGAAACTGAAAGAACTCGGGATCGACGATAAGGATGATAACAATGGCTGAATTGCAAAGCAAGCTGAAGCAGCATTTTCAAACGCCCGCGCGGATGGGCGAACTTGAGGACCCGGACGGGACCGGCATCGTGGGCAACTCCCGGTGCGGGGAGATCCTGACTTTCCAGATCAAGGTCCGGGACCGGAAGATAGAACAGGTGCGTTTCCAGTGCCTGGGCTGCGGCGCGGCCAAGGCCGTGGCCAGCTATGTGGCCGAGCTCGCCGAGGGCAGGCCCATTGAGGAAGTGGAAAAGATCCGGATGGAAGATATTTTCAAGGAGCTGGAAGGCCTTCCCAAAAGCAAGTGGCACTGCCCGTTCCAGGCCGTGGACGCGCTCAAGATGGCGGTCGAAGACTGGCGGGACCGGAAAGGGCAGGGCAGCAGAAAGATCATCGATGTTGAGCCGATTTCCACGCTCCAGCGCTGCCCGTTCTGCAAGGAAATTCTCGGAGAAAGCGCGGGCACATGCGAGACCTGCGACTATAAAACAACCAAATGCCAAAAGTGCGGGCGGGAAATCCCGCTCGATAAAAAAGGATAAAAAATGTTCCCCAAAGACCACCCATGGTACGGAGAGGAATTCGGCGGGATTGAATATTACTGGTACCTCGAGCGCGGCTACACCCTCAACATGTTTTTCGAGTTGGACCAGAAGCCGTTCATCGATTTCTGCAAGGAGCGAAAGATAAATTCCAACGCCCTGCTCATGAAAATCTCGTCCCGCCTTTCCGCGAAATATCTCCCCCAATATGTGATCTCGTTGAGCAAGAAAGTCTATCCCGCGCGATATCCAGCGGGGTTTATCCGCAAGATCAGGCCCGACCGGGACATGGTGGAATGGGTTGCGATCCGGGAGAAAGAGGGCCATTTTGAGGAACGTCTGATCCGGCAAATGATGGCGCCGGCCGAAAAATTCATGGCTGTCCATTTCCCCCGACTCACGGTTTATTTTCTCAAATATTTTTTCGGAAGAAGGGAAATGAAACATCAATACGCGCTGATGGTCACCCGGAACCCCATGCGCGAACTCGGCTACCCGGTGACTTTCATCGGGACCGACTACCGGACTTTTTTGTTGTGCCTGCCTTTTGGAGGAAAAGTTTTGGCCGCGTTCGGCGCTCCTCATGCCTTCGGGAATGTCGACTATTACAAGGGCTTCATCGGCGAGGTCAAGAACTTCATGGAACACCCGGAAACCATACCTCAGGAGTTAATCGACAAACGTTACGACGCCGTGCCGCTCAAATCCAATGTCCAGAAGAATGCCGAGTCAAAATAAGCCTGATACACCTTGCAACACTGCAGCTTTGAAACCTTGCAGACTCAAAAGCTTTTCGGCTTGCAGATTATTTCGCGGACTTTCAGGTTGAAAAAGTTATTCGAAGCCGCGGGCCTGATCACCGTCGCGGTGTCCGCGCCCCGGCCCGTGCCCGCCACGAACACGCAGTCCTCAAACGGGACCAGGCCGTGGTCCGCGGCCACCTTCACGCCCTGACCGAAGATGCGGAGCGTGTTTGCGATGATCTCCGACTCGCTCCCTCCCATCTTGAGAGCGATCGCCTTGCCCAGGTTGCGCGTGACCAGAGTGCCGCTCAAAACTTTGTGCCCGGCCCGCTCGACCTCTTTCCTGAGTTCCGGGTCAAACTCGCACTTGCCTTCCTCGGAAAAACCGTAGTTGTGGGTGACCACCACCAACTTTAAATCCCCGGCCCTGATCATCTCCAATGCTTGTTTCGCGGTTGCGCCGAAGGTGCTCGCAACCACCAGGTGCTTGATGCCCCTCTCCTTGCAGGCATTGATCGCAAGCTCCAATGTCCGCTCGGTGTTCTCCGGTCCCGGTTTTTCAAAATACATCTCATGACCTCCAGAAATTTTTAGCTATTCTCAGCCACAAAATTGTCCAAGTCAAAACCGCTTGCTCCCCGGAGAAATCGTTTTAAAATATCTGTTCTGACCGGCTGTGGACCTGGTTGGCTCCCCGATCAAATCCCCGGAAACACTGACCTGGCCCGCCGGCCTGGAAAATAAAATGATGGGACCGGTCCATACCGATTATAATTTCAGCATCCCGGAGGGGAAGGAGACCCGCTTCATCTGGAGCGAGTCCTGGCGCCTGGCCTGGCCGGTGTTCATCGGCGGGGGCGTGAGCCAGTCCATGATCCTGATCTCGCGGATGATGATGGGCAGGATCGGGGAGAGCAGTCTGGCCGCGCTGGGAATGGGTCAGATGATCTTCTTCGCAATCGTGATGGGCCTGTCGTCGGTGTCGGTGGGAATGGTCGCGCTCATGGCGCGCGAGGTCGGGGCCGGCAACCCCAAAGAAGCGAGCCGGATTTTCGGGCAGGGCGTTTATTTCGGGGCCATATTATCCGTGGCGCTGGCCGTGCTCGGGATCCTGTTCTCGAAAAAGATTTTCCTGGCGCTCCATACCCCGCAGGATGTGATCGACCAGGCCAGCAAATTCATGCAAATCCTGTTTCTGGGACTGCCCCTGGCCTCGCTCAGCTTCTTCGTGGGCGCGGGCCTGCGCGGCGCCGGCGACACCCGGACCCCCATGATCATCCAGGTGGTCAACACCGTGTTCAACATAGTCATCCAGTGGATACTGGTCTTCGGCAAATTCGGATTTCCAAAAATGGGCATCACCGGCGCGGGTCTGGCCATGGTCCTGGCTTTTGCAATGGCAATGGTCTGCTTCATCCTCATGTTTGTGTTCCGGATGAACATCATCCCCATAAATTTTTCAGGCCTGCGCATGGACTGGGAGATCATCAAAAGGCTGATCAAGATCGGCGGTCCGACCGCGGTGGAGTGGGAACTCATTCAACTCGGACTGATCGCCTTCATCGGCATCGTCAACCGCTACGGCACCGAGCCCGGCGCGGCTTATATCATCGGGATCAGTTTTTTGACCTTCACCCAGTTGCCGGCCATGGGCTTCAACGCCTCCGCGACCACCCTGGTGGGCATGTGCCTGGGCGCCAAACGGCCGGATGTCGCCGAGGAGGCAGTGCGTGTCAACCTCCGAGCGGCCACGATCCTGATGACCCTGATCGGGGTGGCCCTGTTCTTTTTCGCCAGACCCCTGGTGATTTTACTTTTCCCGGACAGCTCGGAACTGACCGTGGAACTGACCGTGTTCTATCTCCAGACCGTGGCCGTCGCGCAGCCGTTCATGGGCATCTGCTTTGTCCAGGCCGGGGCTTTGCGGGGCGCAGGTTATTCGGTCTCGCCCATGTTGGTGCAGACTTTCGGCATGTATTTCTTCAGGATCGGCCTGGCGGTCCTGTTGTGGAAAGCGCTGAACGCTCCGGTCGAATGGCTGTGGGCCACGCAAATACCGGACTTCATTTTCCGCTCCATTATGATGGGCTTATCGATCCGGAGAGGCAGATGGAAGCAAATCAAGGTCTAGCTTAAATCAATCATCCAGGATTTCCGCCTGCCGACGCTCGATGGCGGCGAGCAAAATTCCGGCTGCGATCAGGAGCCGGGGATCGATGGAGGGCGCGGCTTCCAGGATGTCCATGGTGTATTTCAAGATGATGGGATTGAAATGCTGCTTGATCTGCGCGACCTCTTTGCCTTCCACGCTGGAGATCGTGTATTTTTGGGGGATAATGTTCCACCACCGGCTCAGGAGCGCTCCCAGGATGCTGCTCTCGGTCAGTTTCCCGATCACCCGGCCGTCCGCGGCCTTGATCTCCCATTCATCCTTGATTATGGACATCATGGCCTTGCGCCGGAGCTGGCCGACATTTTCCCCGTTGGTGGCGTCAACCACATTGTAGTTGGCCCAGACATCGAATATCTGCGGGGTCTTGATGCGCATGACCTCTTTGCTTTTGCTCTCGTCGCCATAAATCCGGAAATCCTCTTTCACCCGGAAGCGCTTCTGGTCCGTGTAGAAAACCAGGCTTCCTCTCTCGTCGTAAGTATGGAACGCGCCTCCGAAGATGCGCAAAAATTTTCTGCGGAACAGGTATTGCCTGTGCTGGAACGCCGGGTTCAACTCTCTGCCTGCCACCATGGTAAACCTCCTTCGTTTTTGTCAATGATTAATCTTGCCATTAAATGCGAATGACTGCAACAAAAATTCAGGGGTCCGCGGGCGGGTGCGAAAATAAAAGATCAGGGCGCTTCTTCAGGAGGCTTGGGAGGTATCCACAGATTGGCGGGCGGGGCTTCCTCGGGCGGGCGGGTGGTTGTTCCGGGTGTTGGTTGAGGCTGGGCAGGAGCCGCGGTGCGCATCCGGCTCATGGGTCTCCTGGTCTCGGCAATGATCCCCAGCAAATGCTGCTGGATTTCCGGGCCTAATTGTATGGTGGGGGCCGTTGCGACTATTGTGGTGCTGCCGGTTTGAGGCTTGACATTGATATTGATGGGTCTTTGGGTTGTATTACCCTGACCGAGCAGCAATCCTCCCGGTGTTCCCGGCTTTATGTTGGTGCCGATAGGAGTGGGCTGCGGGGTTTGTTTTTGGGCGAGTTCAATGTCTTTCAGCTTTTGGGCGGCTCCGGTCAGGGAGGGAGACAGTTTCAGGGCTTCCTGGAACTGCTCGGTTGCCGGCTGCCAATCCTTTTTGGAGAAAAATAATTCGCCCAGTTCGATCCTCGCCTGCACCAGCTTGGGGTCAAGGGCAATCGCCTTGTTCAATATCGGCTCGGCGTTTTCCTGGTCTTTAACCGGAGAGGATAAGTAAACATGGGCCAGCGCCCAGTTGGCAAGCGCGTTTTCCGGGTTGTCGGCAGCAAGTTTCTCCGCGGTCATTTTGGCGCCGGAAGCATCGTTATCGTTCAAGAATACCAGGACCCTGGCGACTTGCGCTTCGGGTTCGGCGAGTGTACCGGCATCCGCTTTTTTGGCCAGGGCTTTTGCCCGGGTGCGCACGAACCAATTATGGTCCTGGTCGGCGAGAAAAGCTGAGACCAGCATCTGCATGGCTTTGGCCTTTTTTGAACCCGGGTCAATTTTAAGCGCGGCATTGGCCTCGTTCATGGCTTCCATATAATTCTTCTTGGTGTCCAGCCGATACAAGTCTTGAGCCATGCTAAGGTGCCCGGCGACCAGTTTCGCATCTTCGTCGCCGAGAGCGAGGTTCTGTTCCCCGCCCCTGGATTTCAGGATTGATGGGATCAAAAAATAACCGCCTATGAGCACTACGATTGCCGCGGCAATTCCCGCGACCGCCTTGTAAGGGATTTTCATTTTGCGCCGAATGCGCTTGGGGGGCGCTGCCGGTTTTGCTTCCGCCGGGGTCATGCGCGCGGCGATATCTCCGAATAGCTCCTTATCCAGGTCCTGGGCAGGAGTTTTTTCCGCAGATGGCGAGTTCCCTTCCTGGTAAACAGGAGGCGGAGACTGCGGAACTGGTTTTGCGCTGGGAGTGTGCGAAGCGCCGGCTGCCGGCTGCGGTTTTGATTTAGAGGCACCTGCCGCGTTTTCCTCCAATTGACTGACCTCGGAAGGAGAAAAAATAAAATCAGAATCCACCTCGTCCCCTTCAGCCTGTCTGGAGGCGGGCGCGGGCTTTTCCACCGCAGCCTTGCGTCTCGCCGGAGGCGTGGTTGGAGGCGGAGTTGGAGGCGGCGGCGGGGGTTCTGAAAACCGTGGTGTTTCAGGCGCCTTGGAATCCTCTTCAAAGCTGCTTTCATCAAACATAGGCTCTTCGGTTTTTGTGGGCATCGGCGTTGATTTCGGCGCCGGAGCTTTCTCCGCTTTTTCCGGCTTAGGCGCCGCGGGTTTTGGGGCCGGCCCGGTTTGAACCGGGACATCGCCCATATCCGGGATTTCTGAAAAGCTGTCAAAAAAGTCTTCATTGCCCTGGCTGCCCGCGGCCGGGGCGGTATGCTGTTCTTGCCCGGGCTGGCCGCCGAGAGATTCCTCGTCTTTATCACCGGAAAAATCCTCAAACGAGGGCGCTATTTCAAAGCGGCGACGTTTTTCCTTTTCCCGCTCAAAACAGGTCTCGCAGAGGACCAGGGGCGGGTCGCCCTTGAGCACGCGTGTTGAGGGGTTCCCGCACATGACGCAGGGCGGGGTTTTCAATTTGTCCGATTTGGGCTCGGCCTGTTCTTTCTCCTTGCGCTTTACCACAAAGGTATGACCGCAGCCCGGGCAGGATATTTTGGCGCCCTTTTCCTCGGGTATCCGCTCGGAGTCGATTT
>Ga0315287_10002521_pt1 | contig 17391 bp, 16 predicted proteins | sample YL17G11_0_MG_FD_205037 | JGI IMG/M metagenome (GOLD analysis project Ga0315287, IMG submission 205037) | Sediment microbial communities from Yellowstone Lake, YNP, Wyoming, USA - YL17G11_0 | ecosystem: Environmental > Aquatic > Freshwater > Lake > Sediment | place: USA: Wyoming | collected...
CGATTGCCGTCAGTCGAGGTCAGACGCGAGGCCCACGGGGGGCGGATCAGGCGCATCGCTGTGGCTGTCAGCGATGGGTCCACGTCGGCTCTGCCCAGGGAGCACAGGACCTCGAGGCTTGAGGCGATCCAGAGCGCGGTGCGGCAGATCTTAAGCCACAGGGCAGACGGAACGTCGCCCCTTCGCGAACTGCGTGACGAGGTGCTGCGACAGCTTCGCTGTCCGCCATCGTCCTTCTACGAAGCGGTTCGGAGGATGCCTGACATTCGTAAGCGACCCCGGGAGCATGCTAGTCCCGTAATGTGCTACCTTGAGCACAGAGGCGCGCACCTCGGGAGTCTGGCAGCAGCCATACGTCAGGCGGACATTCGGGCTGAGGCTCAGCGTGCTCTGACGCTGCTGCGTGTCGACACGGTGGACCTGGCGCTGTTCCAGTTCGGGAGGCTGTTCGAAAGCACGCTCAGACGGTACATGCTTGGAGCCAGGGAGACGGGACGTTTCGCGGTGTCGGAGCAGGATCTCACCAGACTGTCGCGCATGGTCGACTGGCTCTCAACGGCAGAGCTGATCAGCGATAGGAGCGCGCTCGGATCTAGCAGGATCCAGTGCTAGCTCCAGCCAGACTGCGGAGGTGTACGTGCGGTACATCGCGCTTCTGGCGCGGCTTCTAGAGTCTGTCGAGACGGCGAAGTAGTCAGACCCTAGGGCACGGTCTTGCATTCCAGCACTGGATCCTGCTAGATCCGAGTAGGGTTGTGCGCCCCAAGCGCGCGGCGCTTGTCGGGTCAGCGCCTACGCCGTGAAGTGCGGTATGATGGGCCGCTCTCGCTGACTGTGCGCTCGTCGAGCAGCCAACGCCAGAGTGGCAGGAAACGGATGGTGCCGCTCGTTCCGAACCACGATGCGCGTTCCTCGCCTTCCTCGGAGTCCGTCAGCAGAAGAAGGTCGGCGCAGCCGAGTTCGCGCGATGCTTTGAGGAGCGGGGCGTCGGGGGCAACTCGCTGCTCTTGCAGTCCCAGTGGATGATGGAAGGCATACCCTTCCGCTTGCGTGGATCGGGACTCGCGCGCGCAAAGAGCGCCAGGACGCGGCCGACGAGCGCACCATGACCAGCACTCCTCACCATCGCGGAACAGCCACACGCGTTCCCAGATCGGTCCCGCAGGCTTCACCGCTGCCAGACTGTGGACGGGCGGCGTTGCCAACGGTTCTCACAGCCCCGCCACGATGTGCTATCGCAAGACCTGAACATCTCGCCGCAAGCGCGGCAACGTGATCATCAGCGTGCCATAGCGCCCTGCGGTTGCCATCGAACAAGCGCTTCGAGCGGACGCCGCGAGCTATACTGCTCAACGCGTCTGCGCGCCGCCCATGCGCGACAGGTTCGACAGAGACTAGAGCCGGGCGATGCTGGCACTGGCGGGGTGACTCACCGGCATGGTTCAATGGCGTTGAGGGCGAGACGCCGCGATCGGGAGGGCTGACGTGATGAACGATATGAGGACGAGAATCTCGACACTCTGGGTGGTGGTCATGCTCAACATGATCTACGCGGACATTCTGAGCTTCATCACGCCTGGGGAGCTGCAGGCGTTGTGGGCCGGAGAAGCAGGCGTGCAAGTCACGCCGATGCTCCTCATGGTGTTCGCGGTCCTCATCGAGGTCCCGATTGCGATGATCTTCCTGTCCCGCATCCTGAAGGGTGGGGCCAACCGCTGGGCGAATACCGTTGCAGCCGTGATCACCGCCGCGTACGTACTGTTCGGCGGATCGCTGTACCTTCCTCACTACGTCTTCTTCGTGACCGTGGAAATCGCCTGCATGGCAGCGATCGTCTGGTCCGTCTGGTCGCGGCGAAGCCCGGAAACCGCGGCGTAGTGGCCGGTGGGCTGGCGGGCTCGACCGGAGCGTTCTCGGGCGTCAGCTCCCGTGGAACAAGCGCATCGACCCGACGCGCGGAAGCGCCGGGATAGATTGGGTCCGCTCGGCGCGCGAGTCGTGCGCAACACGTTAGCCCGACTGGGCTAGCTCGTGACTCGATCCGGCAGTCTCTGGTTCTTGGATGGGAAAAGGAGAGTGGGATGAAGGTACTCGTCGAGAGGAATGCGCGGCAGCAGAAGGTTGGGGGTCTTGCAGCACTCTACCTGGCTCTGGCCTATGTGGTGGCGATGCCATACTTCCTCGTACTCGTGAAGTACCCAAGTGTCGTGGATCCCGTTGAGAAGGTAGCCCTGCTCGTAGGCAACCATGACAGCATGCGAGTCATGTATCTGATCTCGTACATCATCTTCGGCATCGTCCTCGCCGTCTTGGCGCTGGCGATCTACGCGCGCCTGAGGGACGGAGCCCCGATCTTGACCCAGGCGGCGACCGCCGTGGGCCTCCTATGGGCCTTCGTGCTCGTCGCGAGCGGGATGATCTTCAACGCCGGCGTGGCGGCGGTCGTCGAACTCCATGGCACCAGTCCGGCTCAGGCCGTATCGACCTGGCAAGCCATCGAGCCAGTGGCTCAAGGTCTCGGTGGATCCGGCGGTGAGCTTCTCGGCGGTCTGTGGGTCCTGCTCGTGAGTGTGGCGGCGCTGCGCACCGGGCGGCTGCCCAAGGTGCTGAACTGGCTCGGAGTGGCAATCGGCACTGCGGGTGTCGTCTCCATCGTGCCGGCACTCAAGGACTTGGCCTACGGCTTTGGGTTGCTGCAGATCGTGTGGTTCGTGGGGCTTGGCATCGTCATGCTGCGCGCAACTTCACGGCCGGCTGATCCGGCCATGGAGAGCTGAGGCCCTTGGATAGGGATCGAGCGTGCGCTTGGGCGCGCGCTGATGGGATGCGTTGCCGGAAGCCATGAGCGAAGAAGGGTTGAGGTGCTCGGTTACGTCGGAGGACGGCACGCTCGAGGAAGAGTCATCAACACGGTTGCGCACGAGCCGGTGCGCGCTCGACGCGGGAGGGACGAAATGACCACATATCGAGGGAATGCCATCGCGGCGGGAGTTCTGTTCATCGCTTGCTCGGCGGCGTCCATACTGAGCATCGTTCCGTTGGGCGCTGCGGTGGGCGCCCCCGTCGATTTCGCCAAGTTGGCGGCGAACGACAACCGGGTGGTGTTGACCGCGCTCATCGAGTTCATCTGGGCTGCGACCGGGATGGGCATCGCCATCGCGCTGTATCCGGTCCTGAGGAAGTTCAACCCAGCTCTGGCTCTTGGGTCGGTCGCCGGCAGAGCGGTCGAGAACGTGTTCGTCCTGGTCGGGGCCCTCAGCCTGCTTGGGCTGCTGACCGTGAGCCAGCAGGCGGCAGGCTCCGCCGTCCCGTCCTCGTTTCAGGCCCTCGGAGACGCGTTGGTGGCAGTACGGGATTGGGTGCATGGGTTCGTCGCGCTGATTCCGTTTGGCATCGGAGTCTTCATGTACTACGTCGTGCTCTACCGATCGAGACTCGTCCCCCGATGGCTATCGGGTTGGGGCCTCGTTGCGGTCGTGTTGTCCGTGGTTGCGACCCTCTACGCCGGCTTCACTCAGGAGTTCGGCTTCACGACGGTCAATAACGTGCTCAACATCCCGATAGGTATCCAGGAAATGGTTCTGGCGGTGTGGCTGATCGTCAAGGGCTTCAACGCGCCCGCTCTTGCGTCGGTGGCCTCTGCCGGCGGGGCGGGAGGAAGCTCGTGAAAGCCGTCGTATGCAAGGGATACGGTCCTCCCGATGTTCTTGAACTCCGAGAGGTCGAGAAGCCCGTTCCAAGGGATCACGAGGTACTGATCAAGGTGCACGCGACGACGGTGCACCGCGGGGACGTGAGGATTCGAAGCTTCGATGTTCCTCTGGAGATCGCGGAGTTCTAGACCGGTACACAGACGGCTCTCGTGCGCCAAGCCGAGACACACTCCGCAATCCACCGGCTGCGGCTGTGGCGGAGGCTGAGTTCCTGGATGCCGTGGCGTTGCCGCGGATATGGGTCTCCCGCTAGAGTGGCGCGTGCGTTCTCTCGATCGGGAAGTGGGACAGGGGGCTGGGATGAGACGAAAGACCTGGATCGTTGCAGTCATGGCGTTGCTGCTACTTCTCATCGTCGTCGGGTGCACGTCGGAGCGGAAGACCACGAGCTCGCCAGCGACCGCAACGCCAACGACCAAGACACCGGCAACCGCGACGCCGACGACGGCTGCAGCAACCCCCGAAGTCGCGGCAGCTAGCGTGCCTGCAGCGGCGACATCGCCGCCCCCGGCTGCTGCGGTGGCCCCAACAACGACGACGGCTGCCGCACCCCCTGAAGTCGCGGCAGCTAGTGCACCCACAGGCACAGCCAGTGCGCCTCCCGCGGCGACAGCGGCTGCTACTTCCACTGCAGCAGCTAGCGCACCGGCAGCGCCTGCTGCCTTGCCTCCGACGGTGCCTATAGTGCCCTCGACGAGTGCGCCGACGGGTGCCACACCGACGGAGAGCGTACCGACTCCTACCCCTGAGGGTTCTGCGACCTTGGCGCCAATGGAGCCTTCACAGGCTCCGGCGTTGTCTCAGCCGGTCGTTGTCACGCCGATAACGTCGGAGCCTGCTGTTCCGACGACCGTGGCGACGCCCACGACTGCATCCGCGCCAGCAGCATCTGCGCTGGTTGCGCCGCTCGTGCTGCCCGAAGGGGCGGAGGTGGAGCTGGAGGCTGCTGCTCAGGCTCTGGACGACCTCTTCGCGGAGTCCGCGGACGTTCTGGCCGGGCTTGGGAGCTACCGCTACACGACGACGTTCTCGTTCACCACTAAGGAGGGCGGCGAGCCGGAGTCGGGATCGATCGAGGTGCACGGCACGGTCGCCTCGGCCGAGCGCCAGAGCCTGACGTGGAGAGATCTCGAGACGGGCGAGGAGTTCGCCCTCACTCGCGTGGGCGCCCGCACCTGGATCCGTAAAGGTGAGGAGTGGACCGAGGTCCCGGCGATGGTGGCCGACGCCCTGAGTCAAGGCATCTTGGTGTTCTCCCCGATGATGGGTTGGGGTGCGTTCGCTGAGGGGCTGCAGGCGTCGTCCAACTACGTGGGGTCCGAAACCGTGAACGGCAATGCGGCGCGGCACTACACGTCGACGTACAGCGAGTGGTCCGAATCCTGGAGCGCCGACGTGACGGACGCGAAAGGCGACGTCTGGATCGCCGAAGCGGGATACCCCGTCCGCTACCGCCTCACGGCGAACAGTCTCGATGAGGAGGGAAATCGAGGCACGATCCTCTGGACGATGGAACTCTCCGACGTGAACGGCTCCATCACGATCGACGCGCCGCAAGGCGTGGGGGAAGCGGCCCCTGTTGCGCCGTAGAGACGCAGGACTCGTGAGAGCACGGCCCGGAAGGCCTGGGCTTCGGCAGGGTTTCCCTGCGTTGCCTCGGGCGGTGGTATGATGAATGGTCATACTGGTGGTCGACGATGCGAACAGGCAAAGTGGCAGTGAGCCTCGAGAAGCGCACGCTCGAAAGGCTCGACCAGATGGTGGCGGAGCGCGTCTTCCCAAGTCGAAGCGGAGCCATTCAGCAGGCGGTCGAGGAGAAACTGGCGCGGATCGAGCGGACTCGACTCGCTGCGCAATGCGCCAAGCTCGACCGGCGTGACGAGCAGGCGCTCGCCGAGGAAGGCATGCTCGAGGAGCCGGAGGCATGAAGCACATCCGGCGGGGCGAGATCCGCTGAGCCGATCTCAGTCCGGTCCGCGGAAGCGAGCAGGGGGGCAAACGGCCAGTCGTGATCCTGAGCCATGACGTGTTCAACGAGCGCTCGGGCACGGTCATCGCCATGGCAGTGACGAGCCAGCCGCAGCAAGCAGGGTTTCCGCTCACGCTCGAGCTCGGGAGCGAAGAGCTGTCCGAGCCTTCGTGGGTCAAGATCAGTCAGGTGCGCACCCTGGCGACGAGCCGCATTGAAGGCCTCATCGCCACGTTGCCCGACGAGCAGTTGGGTCGGCTGGTCGAGGGCCTGGACGAGATCATCTCGTAGTCGGGAAGGGCAGGCATGGCTCTACATCAGACGTACCTGAGCATGAAGGACAAGCTTCCGGCGGGTGCCGAGGTTGTCTTGGTCATGCACGGGCGCGGGAACGATGAGCTGGCGCCGTCGAAGGAGTTGCTCGACGAGTTCAACGACTGGAAGGCGAAGTTCGTGCCCGGCCAGGGCTACGAGACGGCCTACCACTACGCTTGGGACAAGTCGAACTACGAGGAGAGATTCCGCGCGCAGATAGCCGCGAACCCGAAGTCGGCCGCCCGACTGAGGGACCTCGCCGAACGCGCCAAGAGGCACGACATCTTCCTCATCTGCTACGAGGGGTACGACAAGCCGTGTCACCGGAAGCTTCTTCTGCAGATAGCAGAACAGGAGTTCAGCGCACCGGTCGACCCCACCCCGTTTGTGCCAGCGGCTCCGTCGGAGGCATAGCCGCACACGCTTCGAACGGCGTCCGCGGCACTCTGGCCCCAATACTCACTCGTTACCTCGCGCTTGGCTTGACTGCGGCGGGGCCGAACCTCAAGATCCAGTGTTGGGTTCTATCGAATCACCGCACCGCCCCGGCTAGGCGTGGTCGCGCTCCGCGAGGTCCCGCATGCGCCCTTACAGAGTCGGGTTGAGGTCAGGCGTGCGAGGCGGAAGGCAAGACCCCGGCCTGGGCTTTCTCTCGTCGTCTTCTGCCGCTAGGATGGGGGACTCGGAGGAGGGGGCGCATGAACAGGCTGGCGGTCGCTTTCGCGATGGGGTGCTTGGTTGCGTGGTCCGTCGGCGTGGGGGCGACGACGGTCGATCACCGCTGGAGCGGCGACACATACGTCATTCGCGCCTACGACATCGACGATGCGCCGGCGAACGGGTTCCTCCTCTCGACGTTCTACGTCGTGAACGAGGGGAAGTGGGAGATCGTTCGCGATACCGTGAACGACGCGATCGTGTTCCCCACGGGTGCACACTCGAGCCTCGAGGATGCCGAGGTCGAGGTGACATTCAAGGCGTACGAGGAGCTCAGGCTCACGCTCCCCGCCCGCCTCATTGCCGAGGGAGATCAGATTGTCGTCTACGTCATGTGGGTGGATGACGAGGTGCCTGCGGCGTCGTTCGTCGTGGAGAAGGGTGGACCTGAGCCCACCGAGCCTGGTGCTGCTGAGCCCCCCGCGGGACCATTCTCTCCCTTCACTCCCGTTCGCATGCCCCTTCCTCTGCGGCTGGACGCGGAGTACGCGGCCGACGGCAGCGCGAGCGCGACGATCCGAAATCCCGGGACGACGGTATTCCGAGGGACGTTGAAGGTGACGGCCGCGCTCTCGTACTTCAGGGACTGGATCGGGGAATCGATCACGCGGTTCCTCGACCGCACCCTCGGTCGCATCCTGCTGGCTCCGGACGCTGTGCTTCGGCTGACAGTGGCGCCGGGCGCGTCGGCCGAGGAGAGCTGCGTCATCACGTTCCTCGACCTTATCGAGCAAGGGAGCGGAGCTCCGCTTGCGGTCTCCGTTCCGTCGCCGGACGAGCGCGCGATCGGCGCGTTTCGGGAGATGATCTACAACGTCTGGACAGGCGTGTCGGACAAGGAGCCGAGCACCGACTACATCGACCTCGGGTTCGGCGTTCCCGGCGTCCGCCTCTACTTCCCGATCACGCCGTACTTCTCGCCACCGCGATAGACTGCCCTGTGCTCGGCCTGACGGCTTCGAGAGCCCGGGGGTGTGGGCTGCGGGCCCGGTCCTAGGGTCCCTATCCTTCCCTCAACGCCTCCCGCCACGGCTCGCCCTGGCAGGGGGCTTGCCCTACCACGGCTCGTCCTGGAGCTGGACGCGGCTCAGGTACTGGTAGAGGCCATCGTTCGCCATGAGTTCCTCGTGCGTGCCTCGCTCGACGATGCGACCTTCCTGCAGGACGACGATCTGGTCGGCCTTGCGGATGGTCGAGAGGCGGTGGGCGATGACGACGGTCGTGCGCCCGCGCATGAGGCGTTCGAGCGCTTGTTGGATCAGGAGCTCGGTCTCGGTGTCGACGGACGAGGTCGCCTCGTCGAGGATGAGGATTGGGGCATCCTTCAGCACGGCGCGCGCGATGGCCAGGCGTTGGCGCTGGCCGCCGGAGAGCTTGACACCGCGCTCGCCGATGAGGGTGTCGTAGCCGTCGGAGAGCTGGGCGATGAACTCGTGCGCGTTCGCGACGCGGGCGGCTTCGATCATCTCTTCGTCGGTCGCGCCCGGCCGGCCGAAGAGGATGTTCTCGCGCACGGTGCCGTGGAAGAGGAAGACCTCCTGCAGGACGATGCTCGTCTGTTGGCGCAGGCTCTCGATCGTGAGGTCGCGCACGTCGTGCCCGTCGAGGGTGATCGATCCCTCGGTCACGTCGTAGAACCGCGGGATGAGCATTGAGAGCGTCGTCTTGCCGACGCCGGTCGGGCCGACGAGGGCGACGACCGAGCCGGGCGTGACATCGAGGTCGATGTCCTGCAGCACCATGTCGCCGGCGGCGTACTTGAAGCTCACGTTCTCGAAACGGATCGCCCCCTTGGCCCGGCCGGGGAACTCGACGGCGTCGGACCGCTCGGCCACGTCGGGCTCCTGTTCCAGCAGTTCGGCGATGCGGTCGGCGCCGGCCATGGCCTGCTGGATCGACTCCCACACGTTGCCGAGCGCCTGTACCGGTTGGTAGAGAAGTCCAAGGTAGAGGAAGTAGGCGACGAGGTCGGCGACGGGCAGCGTCTGGTTGAGGACGAGCTTGCCGCCGAAGTAGATGAGGACGACGGTTCCGAGCGACGCGGCGAACTCGATCGACGGGTGGAACACGGCCATGAGGCGCAGGGCGCGGAGGAGCGAGTCGCGGTAGCGGGCGATGCGGCCCCAGATGCGATCGGCTTCGCTGTCCTCCCGGGTGAATGCTTGGATCTCGCGAATGCCCGAGATGTTGTCGTTGAGCGCGGCGTTCAGTTCTCCCAGCTGGACTTGGCGCTGGCGGAAGGCCGGTCGCACGTAGCGGCCGAAGCCGCGCATCGCGAGGATGATGAACGGGATCGGGATCATGCTCATGAGGGCAAGGGGCCAGCTCATGCTGACGAGCACGGCGGTCACTCCGATGAGCATGAGGATATTGACCATGACGTCAGGGATCGCGTGGGCGACCAGCTGTTCGAGCAGGTCGGAGTCGTTCACCGTGCGCGACATGAGCTGCCCGGTCTGCTTGTCCTCGTAGAAGCGGAGCGACAGGCGCTGGAGATGCCGGTAGATCTCGTTGCGGACGTCGGCGACGACGTGCCAGCCGGCGACGTGGGCGGCGTAGCTTCGCACGAACTGCATGAAGGCGCGGAGGACGTAGATGGCGAGTGTGACGAGCGCCAGCTTCGCGATCAGGGCGAGGGCCTCGGGGCCCGCGTCGGGCGCGGTGACCGCGGCGATCATCAGCTTGACCAGCCAGGGGCCGACGAGCTGGATGGCCACGAGGGCCAACATGCTGAGCATCGTCAGCGCCAGCGGGAGCTTGTAGTGCTTCACGTGATGGAGCACTGCGCGTAGGGACTTCACGTTCTCATCTCTTCGCCCGTTCGGCCCACAAAGGCTTTGGCTACCACGCCGGGGATTGTATCCCAGGGCGCATTGGCTTCGCAGGAGCGAGGGGCCTCACGAACTCGCCTTCCCAGCTTCATAGGCGCTCCACACGACTCCCGTAGAGTCCCGACGTGACACACAGCAAGCCACGAGGCGCTGCGGACTTCTAAGCAAGTGATGAATAGAGACATGGGGAGGGAACCATGAAGAAGACGACGATCATCGCGGTGATGAGCGCGATTGCGGTCATGGCGGCAGCAGCGGGCGGAGCGCTGGCGCTGCGCAACGGTTCGACAGATTCAGCCGACGCTTCGGGTGAGCCGGCGGACGTCACGGGCACGGCGAGCGGGACGGCGGCGGTCGCGCCGCTGGCGCAGCAGGCCGGCGCGGGAAACCCAGCGTCGGAAGGCCTCATCTACGCCAACGAGTACCGCAATAGCCTCTACAATCCGACGACGGGGATGTCGCTGTTCTGGCAGAACGACGCGGCGAACCTCTACGTTGGCGTTGTGAGCCCCGGCACGGGGTGGGCGGGTGTCGGGTTCAGCAACCGAAGCGGCAAGCCGGGGACGAACATCATCCTCGGTGCGGTCAGCAATGGGACGGTGACGATTGAGGACCACTACGGCGTGACGAAAGAACTGCACCTTCCGGACAAGACGTCATCCCTGCTCGCGATCGGCGGGAGCGAGACGAACGGCGAGACGACGCTCGAGTTCGTCATCCCGCTCGCAAGCGGCGACTCGCAAGATGTGACCCTCGTGCCCGGTCAGACGGTGGCCGTCATCTTGGCGTATCAGGCAACACAGGACAGCTTCACGGCCCTGCACACCACGTACTCGCAACTGCAGATTACGCTCGACTGAACGCGCTTGACGAGTCTGCTCGGAATCGGGGGACACATACCCTATTCCTGGCTGCTCCCCGCGCCGTGCGCGCCCTTACGAGCTGGCCACGCAATAGGGTATGTGTCCCCCGATGGCTCGCTACCGGTCCTCGGCGTCGCGCTTCTTGCGCAGGCCGATGGTGACGCGGGTCTCGCGTGCAGCGAACGGCGCGAGCTCGGCTCGTGCGGCGGGTGGGGGCTGGCCTTCGGCCAACGCCTTGCCGAGCTTCGAAAGGCTGAGGTCGGAGACGTCGTCCCACAGGCCGAGGCGTCGGACGGCGGCCTCGAGGGGTTCGCGCGCCGGGTCGTCCTTGCGGGGGAGCGACACCACCTCGCTCTCGGAGACCGTCGCCTCGTGGTCGTCGCCCACGACGACGGTGTAGCGGTGCTCGCGGGCGTAGCGGAGGAGGGCGTCTTCGACGCGTTCGATCTCCTCTGTCATGGCCTCGCCCGTCATCTTGAGCGTGGCGCGGAGCTCAACAAGCCGGTTGACGAGGACGACGCCGGGCTCGTTCAGGTACTCGTTCGGCGGCAGGGTGTCGACGGCGAGGCGATGGCCCTTGGCGGGGCATATGCCGAAGTAGTCGCACCAGTCGCACAGCGCCGATTCGTGCGCCGGGAACTCGGCGGCCGCCTCGATCGTGCGCACGCGGCAGACGATGTCCTGTTCGAGTGCCTCGGCCTCTTCCGGCGTGCGTTCGCTTTCGATCTCCTCGTCGTGGCGCAGGTAGTGCCACACGAGGCGCACCTCGCGAGCGTGCGGGAAGCGCTTGCGCACGGCGAGCGCGTACCAGCCGCCCTGCTCGTCGGCGCGAGCCTTCGCGGGCGTCGGCAGGCGTTGGCTCGTCTTGTAGTCGTGTACCTCGTAGACGCCGTCCTCGGTCTTCATCAGACGGTCGATGAAGCCGTTGAGGACGATGCCGTTCTCGAGCGGGATTTGGAACCCCTCCTCGAGGCCGAGGACGATGCCTTCGTCGAACGGTGTGTGGCGCCGATAGTAGAGCTCGAGGCAGCGCCGGCCGGCGTCTCGATATGCGGCTTCGTCGAGGTCCTCGTTCACGATACGCAGGTCCCCGGGCCGTTCGGCGTCCCAGCGCTCGTTGTAGACGGCGACGACGTCGTCCTGGGTCGGCACGCGGCCGTGGCCGACCTGCTTGTACAGCCACTCCAGCGCGTCGTGGGCGCGCGAGCCCATGAACGCCTCGACACCGGGCGCGACCTCGATCCGGATCTTGTCGATGTAGCGAAATCGGTACTGGAGCGGACAGGTTCGATAGGTGTTGAGCTTGGAGTACGAGTAGCGTGCCATCGTCACCTCGTGCGAGCTTGAGGATAGAGAGACCCCCGGAGTAGGACAAGCGCGAGGCAGAACGTGCGACGTAGAGAAACGCCTGATGCTCACACAGGCGAGGGTAAGAGTCATGGATCGATCCTCGAAAGCCCGCGGGCTCCGTCTGCCTTACCCACGTGCCGCAGGCTAGACGCCGCAAGCTGTCCGTTACAGGCGCGGCAGCGCGACGCTGAGCGCCCTGGAAAGAGACGGGGAAGGCGCTCGCGAACTCGAGGCGAGGTTCGCGGAAGAGGCCGCCAAGCCAGAAACCGTGCCACACGAGGAGCCCCTCTGACACGGACGTGGAACACAAAAGCCCAACCGTTGGGCTGGTCAGAGAACGCGCTCCGTTCTGTGCCGGGATGCCCCGGCCCGCTCGATTGAAAGGAGCGAAGCTGCTCGCGCTCTCTACCGAGACGAGGCCGGGGGCATCGCCGACGTTCCTTGGTTCTTCGTCACGCGATCACCCCCTTTTTCGTAGACTCATCCGCCGGCGCACGCGGCGCCGTGGATGGCAAACACTAGGATAGCCGGCGCGTGTGAGGTGTCAAGAGCCTGTGTCCCCGAGTGGGGAGGGCCGAGCTCGGGAACGAGGCCACGAGGAGGGAAGCCGTGGATGATTCGAGGTGCCAGGGGCAGGCGGAGGAAAGCAACCGCGCCCTGTGGGACGAGATGGCTCGCGTGCACATTCGGGCCTACAAGGAAGTTGAGCTCCTGCGGCGAGGTGAAGAGATCCTCGACCCTGTGGAGTTGCGCGAGCTCGGCGACGTGGGCGGGAAGACGATGCTGCACCTTCAGTGTCACATCGGGACGGACACGCTCGCCTGGGCGCGACGCGGCGCGGTCGTGACGGGCGTAGACTTCTCGGGCCAGGCCATCGCCTGCGCGGAGGGCCTGCGCGGCGAGTTGGGGCTCGAGGCGAGGTTCCTCGAGTCGAACGTCTACGACCTGCGCGCGATTCTCGACGAGAGGTTCGATGTCGTCTACACGTCGCGCGGTATCTTGTGCTGGTTGCGCGACCTGAACGCTTGGGCGCGCATCGTCGCGCACTTCCTCAAACCCGGCGGGGTCTTCTACCTTCTCGATTCCCACCCCATCCTGAATACGCTCGTGGAGCGTGCGCCCGGTGAGTACGGATTCGTGTACCGGTACTTTCACCAGGCGGAGCCGACGGTGTGGGAGGCGGGCGGGCCGGACTACGCGGATCCCTCACACGCTCTCCAGAACCCATCGCACGAGTGGGCATGGGCGCTGTCCGAGATCGTGAACCCGGTGCTGGCCGCGGGGCTCGTGTTGGAGTCACTCAACGAGCACGAACACTGCTTCTACAAGCACTTGCCGAGCATGACGTCGGACGACGGGCGCACGTATCGGCTGCCATCGTGCGCGGGCAACCTTCCGCTCTTGTTCTCGCTACGCGCTATGAAGCCGATCGGTCGGGGCGACAGGAAGAGCTAGGCACAATTGATTGCCAGGGCAAGAGCAAGCTACGATCGGGTGGAATCGTGCAGGCTCGCGCGCCTGCGTTGGGAGGAGAAGATGACGAAGCGGGTCTTGGCTCTTGTCGTTGCGCTCTCGCTTGCCGCGGGGTCGCTCGCGTGTCTTGGCGAGGACGACGGTGGCGCGTTGGGCTTTGGGTTCGGGGGTGGCGGGATGGCGGGCTTCTTCCCGAATCTCGACGGCGTCAACGCGTTCCTGTTGGAGAACGGGCTCGCCCCGCTGGGCGAGTTCCTGATCGGCGGTGGCGGTGGCGGCCGTGGCGGCGTGATCGGCGGGATGTCGTTCGGCGGCATGGGATGGGGCGTCGCGGCGACCTCGACAGGCCTCGACCGCTCGGCCGAGTTCACGGTCGGCGCCGGCGGGTTCGACCTCGGATTCGCCGTCGGCGGCGACGAGAGCTCGGTCCTGACGTTCGGCGCCGTGTTGGGTGGCGGGGCGTCAACCCTGGAGTTGACAATCTCCGGCCCCGTGCCGCTTGACAACGACCCACGCGGCGTCATTCCGACGCCGCTAGCTCGAACGATCGGCCGCGCCTTCGCGTTCGCCCAGCCGTACGTCAGCATGGAAGCGCAGATCGTGAGCTTCATCGGGCTCGAAGTGCGAATCGGCTACCTCGTTCCGATCATCGGCTTCGACTTCGGCGACCTCGTGGGGATTCCCGCGCCGTCGCTCGACCTGTCTGGGCCGTTCGTCGGCGTGTCGATCGTCTTCGGCGGGATCGGCGGCGCTGCGGGGTCGGGAGACGACGAGAGAGTCACGTCGCGGAGCGGCGGGTCGTTCGATCTCGGGACACGGAGCGGCGTGTCGATCGAGAATGGAGTGGGCGACATCGTCGTTTCGTCGTACGTCGTGGACAGCACACAAACGGACTTCCAACGCATCGTTGAGTGGACGGCGGTGGCCAGCGCGGGCGACGCGGACAGCCTCAAGAAGCTCAGCGTGGAGACGGAGACTGCGGCCACGGGCGTTACGCTGCACACGATGGGCGATGGGCGGGTCGACTATACGCTGCGCGTCCCCGCGGGGACGAACCTCGATCTTGTAGATGGGGCCGGGCGGATCGAGGTGGCCGGGCACCTCGCGGCGCAGATCAGCGTCACGCTCGGTGCCGGTGAGGTTGCGCTCTCGAATCTCGTGGCGGAGGAACTGGCGCTCTCTCTCGGCGCTGGAAAGATCGGGCTGTCCGGTGTTGAGGCGACCGAACTCAAGGCGCACGTCGGGGCGGGAGAGATCACGCTCGATCTGCCGCTCGCCGTCTCCGCGACGGTGTCCGCATCGGCCGGGATCGGCGACGTGGACGTTTCCGGCTTTCCGGGCATGACGGTGCGTTCGCACCGGTTCTTCTTCACACGAAGCGTCAACGCGGTGCTCGGAGGCGGGTCGGCCGAAGTCTCGCTCGACGCGGGGATCGGCAGGATCGAGGTGCATCCGCAGGTGCCGTAGACTGTAGCGCCTTGGCGAGACCGTGGCGTATCCCCTAGATGGGTGCGGGTGGCCGTGTCGGCAAGGAGGGCTGCGAGATGTGGATCCTCACCAAAGAAGGTCTGATCGTCATCGTGATCGTCGCGGTACTGGGAATCGTCGGGCTCGTGCTGGTACTGCAGCCGAAGGGACCGGTGCAGGCCGTCGCGCCGGCCGCGCCCGTCGTCGCCTCTCAACCCGCCGTCGTCCCGCTTCCGGCGGAGGTGGCCACGCCGTCCGTCCCCGCGTCGGCGTTGCCGGTCACGGCGATCGATGGGGTGATCTACGCCGGCGAGCACGCGCACAACACGGTGGCGAACGGCTTCGAGATCCATTGGTCGAACGACGCGCGAACCCTGCGAGTGGGCCTGATCAGCCCGGGCATGGGGTACGTGGCGATCGGGTTCGATCCGGTCAACCGGATGGAGGGAGCCAACTTCATCCTCGGGGCGGTGACCGACGGTCGGGTGACGGTGCGCGACGACTTCGGCACCGGGCCCGTGGCGCACTCTGCCGACACGGAGAGTGGGGGCACCAATGACATTCTCGACGCCGCGGGGTGCGAGGCGAGTGGCAAGACGTACCTGGAGTTCGCGATTCCGCTTGACTCCGGCGATCCCATGGACAAACCGCTCGCCCCGGGAGGCACGTACAAGGTGCTCATCGCCTACCACGAGACGGACGACGATCTCGGCGCGTGGCATAGCCGACGGGGCTCTGGCAACATCACGCTCGATCCTGCTCCCTAGGGCGGATTGGCTGGCGTCTGAGGTTCCCTCGGGCAAACGAAGCGAAGATGCCCAGGGCGCAGAACCCGGCGAACAGGGCAAAGGCGATGCGGGCCGCGGCGAGGTACTGCAGGGCGTTCTCTTCCGAGATGGCGACATTCCCGATGAACAGGGACAAGAGCAGCATCGCCGTGCCCATGCTCGCGATCTGCCCGAGCGCGCGCATCGTGGCCAGCGTTCCGGATACGGCGCCGTAGAAGCGCGCGTCCACGGCGCTCATCACCGCATTCGTGTTGGGCGAGGAGAACAGGGCGAAGGACAGACCGAGCCAGGCGAGGATCGCCGCCAGAAGCGGGAGCGGGGTCTCCGGCCCGAGGAAGGCGAGAAACCCAAGGCCGAGGCTCGTCATGGTCATACCGATCGACGCGAGGAAGCGTGGCTGCACGCGATCGGAGAGCCGCCCGGCGAGCGGGGAGAAGACCGCTTGCAGGATCGGCTGCGAGACGAGGACGAGGCCCGCGCTCTCTGGGGAGAGGCCGCGGTTGTACTGCAGGTAGAGGCTCAACAGGAATCCGACCGCGGCGGTGGCCGCGTAGTTGATCAAGGCCGCCACGTTCGACAAGACGAGGGTCCGGTTGTCCCGGAACAGGCACAGATCGAGAAGTGGGCTGTCACAGCGCATCTGCCAGGCGCCGAAGCCGAGGATGGCGACGAGGCCGCCGAGGACGAGCAGGAGGCCGGAGACGGCGGGCAGGCTGGAGAATCCCGTCATGAGCGCGACGATGCCCGCTCCGTAGATGAACGCCCCGAGCAGATCGAAACGGGCGCCGCGGAACTCGGCCCACTCGTCGCGAATCTTCCACACTACGAGCGCGAGGATGAGAATGCCGAGCGGGATGTTGACCAGGAAGAGACTCCGCCAGCCGAGGCGCTCGGTGAGGATTCCGCCGACGAACGGGCCGAGCGAGAGCCCCGTGTAGACCGCGGCGACGTTCCATCCGAGAGCTCGGCCGCGTTCCTCGCGAGGAAAGGCGGAGGACACGAGGGCGGCCGAGGTGCTGAACACCATGGCGGCGCCGACGCCCTGAACGATGCGGAAGGCGATGAGGATCGTGTTCGTTGGCGCAAACGCGCAAGCAGCAGCGGCGAGGGTGTAGATGAGGAAGCCGACCGTGAACACGCGCTTGCGGCCGTGGAGGTCAGCGAGGCGTCCGAACGGGACAAGGCCGACGGCGGCAGCGAGGAGGTAGGCGGTGGTGACCCACCCCATGGCCACTGCGCTCGTCTGGAACTCGCGCCCGATCGTGGGCAGGGCGATGTTGACGGACGAGCCCATGAATGCTGACAGGAACGAAGCAAGCGAGGCGACGAGGAGGATTGCTCGCCGGGCCGAGGGATCGGGGGCGGCACGGGGAGGTAGGCAGAGCGCTGTCTCCTGCTCCCGTGCACCAGCGCGGTCCCTTGGCTCGAAGGTTCCCATGTGGGTTCCGGCCTCCTGCCGGTGGCCCGGTGCACGGCACCGAGCGGCCGCGCTGCCTACGTCGCCACGCGCGGGTACAGCCGTCCGGCGACGAAGATGAGGAGGGCCGTGACGCCGGCGAGGACCGCGAAGTCGACGCCCAGTCCGTACGTACTCTCTTGGCCGTAGAGCATCAGCGTGCGCAGCGCGTCGACCTCGTAGGTGAGCGGGTTCCCGAGCGCGACGGCGCGTAGCCACGGCGGCATGATCGAGATCGGGTAGATGGCGTTCGAGGCGAAGAAGAGGGGCATCGTCAGTACTTGCCCGATGCCCATGAAACGTTCGCGCGTCTTCACGATGCACGCCACGATGAGCGAGAAGGTGGAGAACAACGCCGCGCCGAGGACCACGGCGCCGATGACGCCGAGCATGGAGGGCACGCTGAGATCAAGCCTTACTCGCAGGATCGCGGCGAGGAGGTAGACGAT
>Ga0315287_10002522_pt1 | contig 17388 bp, 10 predicted proteins | sample YL17G11_0_MG_FD_205037 | JGI IMG/M metagenome (GOLD analysis project Ga0315287, IMG submission 205037) | Sediment microbial communities from Yellowstone Lake, YNP, Wyoming, USA - YL17G11_0 | ecosystem: Environmental > Aquatic > Freshwater > Lake > Sediment | place: USA: Wyoming | collected...
ACGTCCACGGATGTCTCGCTCATCGAGGGTGCGCCTCAAGTCACCACGGAATCGATCATTGGCGGCTGCCCGATCCGCATCCCTGTGCTGGACATCCACACCATCGGCGCGGGCGGCGGTTCGATCACGCAGGTCGACCCTGGAGGTGCACTGCGCGTGGGACCTGAGAGCGCCGGTGCGGACCCAGGTCCCGCCTGCTACGGCAAAGGCCGCCTGCCGACCGTCACGGACGCCAACGTGGTGCTGGGTCGCATCCCGCCGGAATATTTTCTGGGCGGGCAGATGCCGCTCGACCAGGAACGCGCCTTCGAAGCTCTTACTCGACTCGGCGAAAAACTCAGCCTTACAGCCCCTCAGGCCGCGCTGGGAGTGGTGCAGGTCGCCAACGCCCATATGGAGCGCGCGCTGCGAGTCATCAGCGTGGAGCGTGGACACGATCCGCGCGACTTCACCCTGCTCTCTTTCGGCGGGGCGGGCGGTTTGCATGCCGCCGACCTCGCTCGCGGCCTTGCCATTCCGCGCGTGCTGGTCCCGCCGCTGGCCAGCACCCTCTCTGCTTTTGGCATGCTCGCCGCCGACGTGGTCAAGGATTACACCCGGACCGTTATGCTGCCGGGCGACACCTCTCATTCTGCGCTTGAAAAATTATTCGCGCCAATGACGGAGCGTGGCCGCTGCGAGGTGGAAACTGAGGACGTGGCAGTGGATCACATCCGCGTGGAGCGCTTCATCGATATGCGCTATCGCGGACAATCCTACGAGCTGACCATCCCGTTCAGCGAACGGTTCGCCACTGCATTCCACGACTTCCATAAAACAACTTACGGTTATGCCAGGGAGGATGCCCCGCTGGAGATTGTCAATATCCGTCTACGGGCGACTGGTGCAACAGAACCGCCGCCGCTGATGGCGCAACCTCTGGGGAATGAAAAAGCAACAGGGGCGCTGCTCGAAACGCGCCCTGTACTATTTGATGGCGGCAACCGCCCGACGCCATTCTATCGCGCCGAAGCGTTGCGCCCCGGTAACCTCATTGGCGGTCCAGCTGTCGTCGTACGTGCGGATACGACCGTGCTGATCGGCGTGACAGACATGGCGCACGTGGATGGTTTTGGGAATTTGTTGATCGAGGTGGGCAAATGAGCTACGACCCGGTCAAACTCGAGATATTCAAACATCTCTTTGCCGCGATCGCCGAGGAGATGGGCACGGTGCTGCGCAAGACAAGTTACTCCCCCAACATCAAGGAACGGCATGATTTTTCCTGCGCGTTGTTCGATGGGCAGGGACGCATGATCGCGCAAGCGGCGCACATCCCGGTGCACCTCGGCTCGATGCCGCTCTCGGTCGAGGCGGCAGTGCAGCGTTTTGCGGACGATCTGCATCCCGGCGACATCATCGTGTTGAACGACCCCTTCCGCGGCGGCACTCACCTGCCGGACATCACCATGGTCTCGCCGGTGTTTGGACCCCCCGTAGGGGCGGTTCGCGAACCGCCCCTACGGGGATTTGTGGCCGCCCGCGCCCATCACGCCGACGTGGGCGGGATGACCCCCGGCTCGATGCCGGTCGCGCGAGAGATATACCAGGAGGGGCTGATCCTCCCACCCGTCAAACTGGTGCACGCCGGCGAGATGGATGAGGGCATTCTCGCGCTCATCCTGGCCAATGTGCGCACACCTCAGGAGCGCAGCGGGGATATATTGGCGCAGATCGCCGCCAACCAGCGTGGCGCAGACCGTCTGGTGGATATGGTCACACGCTACGGCATGGATGAAGTCACGGACGCCGAGGAACAATTGCTCGCCTACACCGAACGCATGACCCGTAGGTTGATCGCATCCCTGCCGGATGGCATATACACCTTCACCGACTATCTCGACGATGACGGCATACGCCCCGATCCGGTAACGATCAAAGTCACAGTCACCATCAACGGCGAAACGGCAAAGGTTGATTTCACAGGTTCCGCGCAGCAGCAGCAGGGCAGCGTCAACGCTGTGTATGCCATCACGCTCTCGGCTGTGTATTACGTGTTCCGCTGCCTGCTTGGTCTGGACGTGCCCAACAACGCCGGCTGCCTTGCGCCAATTGAAGTCATTGCTCCCCCGGGGACAGTAGTCAACGCGTTGCACCCCTCCGCAGTTGCCGGCGGCAACGTCGAAACATCCCAGCGCATCGTGGATGTGCTTCTCGGCGCGCTCGCGCAGGCCTGTCCGCAGAAGGTCCCTGCCGCCAGCCAGGGGACGATGAACAACGTGACTGTAGGTATGGCCCCCCTACAGGCTCCCCCCAATTTGTCCCAAAATGGGGGGAGGTCAGGAGGGGGGCTCACCTATTACGAGACAATCGGCGGCGGGATGGGCGCGCGCCCCAACGCGGACGGCCCGAGCGCGGTCCACTCGCATATGACCAACACACTCAACACACCGGTCGAGGCACTCGAGTATGCGTATCCGATGCGGGTGCTGCGCTATGAGGTGAGGCAGGGCTCGGGCGGGGGAGGTCGCTTCCGGGGCGGGCACGGGATCGTGCGAGACCTGCAGGTACTGACTGATGCGCAGGTCACAATTCTCTCGGAACGCAGGAAGAATCCGCCCTACGGCTTGTCCGGCGGCGAACCCGGCCAGTGCGGCGAGAACGTACTGATTCGGGGGGAAAAGGAAATCCCTCTGCCGGGCAAGGGGATGGTGGAGTTGAAGGCCGGGGATGTGCTCAGCATCCGCACTCCGGGCGGGGGCGGGTACGGAAACAAGTCTCAAGACTGAAGCTGTCTGAGCACCTCGCGATATTCCTCCGCATTGGGGGGATTCATCATCAGGATCTGGTTCACCACTTCGACCACCGCCTGTGTATCACCGGAGGCCATCAGCGTGTCGCCGATCGCGTCCAGTTGGGAAATGGCTTCGGGCACACGCCCGGATTTGTGGTAAAGCTCCGCAAGGTTTCTCCGAATAAAAATCTGCCCGCCCTGTTCTTCGATCAGAGTCTCGCAGAACTGGATACCATCCTCTATTTTGCCGGTGCCGTCGAGGTAGGTCATGAAACTGTCCAGCTCCGATGCAGCCTGCTGGGGCTGCCCGAGTCTCAGGTTGAGGTCGATCAGGCTCTTGCGGGCAGTCTCGTCGTCCGGCCGCAGGGTGCGGATTTGCTCATACACGCGGATGGCCTGCCGCCAGTCCAGGCGCTGCATGTCGATGTCAGCCATGCGTGTCAGGATCTGCGTGCTCCAGGTGCGGTTGCCGCTGCTCTGCTGGGCAACCCGCAATGCGGTGGCGTAGGTTTTGCGCGCCATATCAAGTTCAGCCAGGCGGTAGTAGATGTCTGCCAGTTCGATGTACTCGCTGATGGCCTCGTCCACCTGCCCGCGGGCGATCAACTGGTCGATCAATCGGGTGCGGATGGCCAGGTCCATCGGTGCGAGTTTGAGGATGCGGCGCAGGATGTTGGTGGCCTGAGCGGCTTCACCGCGCACGCTGTAGGCCTGGGCCACAACGGTGAACTTGGCGATCGCATCCGGGATGCGGTCCTCGGTGATGAGCAGGTCGCCGATCAATGAATGGAGCGGCAGGTAAGTGGGGGCGTTGATCACGGCATAGAAGGCTTCGTCCATTGCGGAGCGCAGCTTGTTCGCGCGGGCCAGCGCGTTGATCAAACTCATCGCCCCCAGCACCAGGCTGCTCTGAGACTGGATCAGGACTTCCGCCAGCGGCAACGCGGCTCCTTCGGATGTCCTGGGGAGCTGCATACGGGCCTGGCTGAGGTGGTCGCGCCAGTTTGGGCGCATCAGCAACTCCTGGATATTTTCGCACAGCTTGCCGACATTCTGGTCGTTCTCGGCATTCTCCTGCGCTTCAACGATCGGCTCATAAAGCTGCCGGATCGAATCCGCCTGGTCCGGGGCGACGACCGCCGAGTCGGCGATCTTCAACGCCTCGAGGTATTCAACCGCGGCATCCTTCAGCCTGCCTTCCTTTTGCAGGATCTGGCCTGAGATCATCCGCGCGGCCAGGCCGTATTCGTCATGCCGGTAACACTGCTGAAGATGCTTCAGGGCGGATTCGTTGCGGTCGATGCGGGAGCGCAGGAAACCGAGGTCGAAATAAACAGCCGGCAAAGTAAACCCGGCATCGAGCGCATGCTCGAGTTCCTCGGCAGCCTGCGCGTCGTTCTTCTTGGTCTGCGAATCGATGGCCTGGCTCAAATGCAGCATGATCCTGCTCTGCTGGTTCTGGTTGAGCATACCGGTGCCGCGCATGAGGGTCTGCAGTCCGCGCCGCTGCTGGGCCTCCGCACTGTTTTCATCGGAGAATTCGAACATGACCTCCGCGATCATCTTCATCGCCTTCTGGCGCGCCTCGGCAATCGGGTCGAGCGTATTGTCGGATGCTTTCTTGGGTGTCTCAAGCTGCTTGACCTGCGCCATCTTGAGGGGACCCGTGCCGCCTCTCGGACGGACTGGCTTCGGAAGCATCTGCCCGGAACGCAGCAACCCGTAAGCCTGCTTCGCCTCCGAAGAATCGGGGGACAGTCTCATGGCACGGTCGACCAGTTCCATCGCCTTTTGCGGCTGCCCGCTGTGCTGGAGCAGGCTGGCCACGGCGATGTACTCGGATACCGACTGGCGGGCCTGCCCCATCTTTTCATAAACCATGGCCAGGCGCGAGTGGGCTGTGAGATTCTCGGGGGCAAGCTGCGTGACGCGTGACCAGTTTTCGATGGCCTTGTCCGCGTCGCGGATCTTGAGGTAAAGCTCGGCTGCCAGGAGCGCCGCCTGCACCGCCTGGTTGATGTTCCCCAGCTTTTCAGAAAGCTGGGCGATCTTCTCCATCGCGATGGCATCGTCCGGGCTGACCTTGATGACGCGCCGGTAGGTCTCCAGTGCGGCTTCATACTGCTGCAACTGGTACTGCGCCAGAGCAAGGCTGTTCAGCGCCTTGGGGTTGTCCGGAAATTCATCCAGCGCCCTTTGATAGCACACAGCCGCCTTGTCCCATGTCTGGTCCCAGGCGGCGGAATGGCCGTCATTTAACGCCTTTTGAAATACGTCTTCACGTCCGGGCATAAGTGGTCTCTTGATCGATAATCAATCCACGCCGATGAAAAATATTCCCGTTATTTTAATACCTGCATCTCTCCCCAGCTATGCCCCCAACGGGCCTCCGTGGAAAGCGGGATGCTGAGCGGGAAGGCATCTTCCATGACCTGCTGGACAACACGGGCGGTTTTCGCCAGTTCATCCTGCGGACATTCTAACACAATCTCGTCATGGACTTGCAGCAACATACAACCCTGCAAGCCGGCAGACTCGAGCGCGCCGGGGATCTTGATCATGGCGATCTTCATGATGTCCGCCGCCGTGCCCTGGATGGGCGCATTAATGGCTTCGCGCTCCTCGCGATTTCTCACCTGCTGATTGATATGACCCATCAGCGCCGGGAAGTAGCGCCGGCGGCCGAGCAGTGTCTCGACGTAGCCTTGTTTGGCGGCCAGCTTGCGCGTTTCATCGAGATACTTCTTGACGCCGGGGAATTGGTGAAAATAGGCCTTGACGAAGGCATCCGCCTCCCCGAGGGTCAACTCGGTGGAACGGGACAACCCGAAGGCGGACATGCCGTAGATCAGGCCGAAGTTGATCGCCTTGGCGTGCCGGCGCTGTTCCTTGGTCACCTGCTCGAGCGGGATGCTGTAGATCGCCGCCGCAGTGGTGGCATGGATGTCCTGGTCGTGGCGGAAGGCATCCAGCATGGCCTGGTCACCGGCGATATGCGCGACGATGCGCAGCTCCACCTGCGAATAATCCACCGACAGCAGGGCATGCCCCAGCGCTGCGATAAATCCGTTGCGGACGGTGCGCCCCAGGTCGGTGCGGGTGGGGATGTTCTGCAGGTTCGGGTTTGAGGAGGACAGCCGCCCCGTCACCGCAGTGGTCTGGCTGTAGGAGGTATGAACCCTGCCATTTTTCGGGTCCACAACGCGAGGCAGCGCATCCACGTAGGTGGATTTCAGCTTGGAGAGTTCGCGGTTCTCGAGGATCAAGTCCACCACGGGGTGTTTGCCGCGCAGTTCCTCAAGCACGTCCGCTGACGTGGAATAGTGCCCGCTGACAGTCTTCTTTCCGCGGTCCGGCGGTTCCAGTGCGAGGGTTTTAAACAGCACATCCGACAATTGCTGGGTGGAATTGATGTTGAACGGTCTGCCGACCATTTGATAGACCTGCATCTCGATTTCGGCCATGCGCGTGCCCAGCTCGCGTGACATCTTCTCAAAGAATTTTATATCAAGCAGGACGCCGGTCAGCTCCATTTCAGCCAGTACTCCCACCAGCGGCATCTCGATCTCATCGAGCAGCTTGCGCCCACCCAGCCTGTCGAGTTCATCAAGCAGGATGGGACGCAGGCGGATGCACATCTCCGCATCGGCTGCCGCGTAGGCGGAGGCGGACTCCACGTCCACCTCGGCCATCGTGCGCTGGTTCTTGCCTTTCATCCCGATCAGCGCCTCGATGTGGGTCATCTCCTCTTCGAGCCGCACGTAGACCAGGTTCTTAAGCCCCAGGTTGCGGGATGAAGGATCGGTGATCCATTCCGCGATCATCGAATCAAAGCCCAGCGGCGTCACCTTTAAGCCATACCGCGCCAGCATCAGGTAATCGTATTTGATGTTGTGCCCGATTTTGGAAATCTTGGGATTCGTCATTGCCGGTCGAAGCGCTTCGATGACCTGTTCAACCGGCAGGTTGGGACCAGCAGTATGCCCGACCGGGATGTACCACCCCTCCCCTTCCTTGACCGCCAGCGAAATGCCGACCAGCTGCGCTTCCATCTCCTCGGTAGAGGTGGTCTCGGTGTCGAAGGAGATCAGGCTCGCCTTCTTCAACTCCGCAGCCAGCTTGTTCAATTTCGATTCCGAATCCACCACGTGGGCCTTGAGGGATGATGGTGGCCGTTCGACTTTTATTGCTGCCGCGGCCGGCTCGCTGAACATCGTCATCTGTCCAGCGCCTATTTTCCCTGTGGACGTTGTCCCGCTTTTCCTGAAGGCCGCCAGTTCGGAGACAAGCGTGCGGAATTCCAGCTCGCGGAAGAGTTTTTCCACATTGGCCGGGTCGAAGTTGTCGGCCCTGGCATGCGTCAAGTCGACCTTGATCGGCAGGTCGGTGCGGATGGTCGCCAGGTCGCGGCTCATGTAGGCGGAATCGCGCCCGGCTTCGAGCTTCGTCCGTACCTTGGGGGGAATCATCTCGAGGTGGGCGTAGATGTCGTCCAGCGATTTATAAACCTTGAAGAGTTCCTGCGTCGTCTTTTCGCCCACGCCCGGCACGCCGGGGATGTTGTCCGATTTGTCGCCGACCAGCGCCTTGTAATCCACCACCAGGTGCGCCGGGACGCCCAGCTTCGCGATCACATCGGCATCGGTGATGTAATCTTTCGCATCGGAGAGCTTGCCTTCCGGCAGGTTGACGATGACCCCGCCGCCGACCAGTTGCAGCAGGTCACGGTCGCCGGTGATGATCTTGACCCCCAGCCCCTCCGCTGATTCCACCCGCGCAACCGTGCCGAGGACGTCGTCTGCTTCGAATCCTTCCATCTCGAGGCGAGGCATGTTGAAGGCGTCCACCAACTGTCGGATGCGCTCGATCTGCGGGCGCAGGTCATCGGGCATCTTGGCGCGCGTCGCTTTGTATTCGGGGAAGATCTCGTCACGGAAGGTCTTGCCCGTGTCGAACGCCACCGCGATGTAATCAGGTTTTTCGTTCTTGAGCAGGCGCATCAGCACGGATGCGAATCCGTAAACGCCGGCAGTGGGTTCGCCGCGGGCGGTATGCCAGCGCTGTCCGCCGGTGGAACTGAGCGCGAAATAGGTGCGGTAAGCAAGGGCGTGGCCGTCGATCAGGTAAAGGGTAGGCGGCATGAGATTCTCCGATAAAAAGGGTCAGTGGATTCTATCCTGATTCTAAAATATAAGGGCAGGTCTGCGTGACCTGCCCCATTTAGGCAAAGGTAAAAATCCTAGCGCGGCGGGCGCGTGATGCCCTGCCGCTGGCGCGTCTGCTGAATGAAGTCCTTGATCAACTTGGGCGGGTGCTGCTGCGGGCCACCCATGATGAGATAGCCCGGCGCCCAGAAATCACCCGATGGGTTTTCCTTGGCATAACGCGGGAAATCAGCGAAGATGCGCGAGGAGATCTGCTGGCGCACGATGCGCATGATAAAGCCGGGCGAAACCGACGGCGGGACGTTGGCGATCCACTGAAGATATTCGGGGCGGACAGCGATGTGCTCCAGCCGCCAGCCGTAAGCGATGCAGATATCCTGCATCCAATTCGTCACACGGTCAGCCAGATCGCCGGTCAGGTAGTGGCGGTCGAAGCGCGGGATCAGCAGGCAGGCATAGCTCAAATTGTAAAGCGCCGGTGAGACGGGCTCCAGCACGATCTTGCGCGCCCCTTCAGGTGCAGTGGACCGCTGTTCGGCTTCTTCAATCTGCCACTGCTCTTCTACGGTGTGACGGCGGGTGACGGCGAACTGCTCAATCTCATCCGGTGTTAGGACATGCTTGCGGGTGACCGCCAGCGCTGCCTCGTCGAAGAACAGGTCGGGATTGATGATCTCGTAATCGGCTTCCGCCGGTCCGCGCTGGATGGGCGGATTGGTTTCCAAACTGAACGACGCGGCAGGAGGTGCAGGGTATTCCTGCTCACTGATGATCGCTTCCCAGCCAGAATCAAGTGGGGCGGGATTGGGTGACGGGACGTCGGACAATACCTCCGAGAGCCGCGGCAGGTCGACAAATTCATCTGTTTCACGCCGGCGTTCTTCGCGGGGAGGTTCTGCAGGGGGAGTCGAAGCAAGCGATCCGGCCAATTTGCCGGCCTGGGTGCGGATGGTGCTAAAGGGGGTTTCGGCATCGAACACCAGCGCCAGGATCATTGTCGGAGACAGGCGCGTGGCATACAGCATGTGCTCCGCCCGGGTGGCTTCAAGGCGGATGAAGCGCAGCAGGTCGCTTTTTTCCTCGTTATCCCAATAGCGCTGAATGGTCTGTGAGATTTCCTGGGCGGCAGCCCTCGACAACTGACCGGCATAAGCCCACAGCTCGTTGTTGAGCGTGATGAGTGCAGCCTGGGCGGACGACTCAAGTGTCAGCCGGGTGAGATGCTGGGCAGCGCGGTTAATGTCCTGCAACCAGGGAAGTTCAGCGGGCACATCGACCTGAACAGGTCTTTGCAAGGCGAATTCTACTTTGGGGTTGGTGGCTTTGCCGTCATTCATCATTTTTGCCAACTCCGCCGCATCAAGCGGCTTGGATATAAAACCACGAGGTGCAAGCTCATTGATTTCCTCGGTCAACCAGCTCCTGGGGTTCGTAATGACAATGAACTGAATCTTGTCGTTGAGCTGTCGTAACGCCCGACCCATATCCAGAAGTGATACCCCTTGATCTTCCAGTTCGGCGTCCAGCAATGCCAGTGATATGGGTTGGTGACTATCTCGTACTACTTTGCCAAAATCGTCAGTTGCCTGCAGGTGATATGTCCCCACTTCTTTCAGGGCACGTCGGACCACATCTTCCAAGCTGGCCTGCGGCGTCACCAGGAGGACCGACTCATCCATACAATCACTATAATATCATGAGAAAAGCAAGGCTGCAAGCGTTTGGAAAGACGAAAAGCACCCCACTTAAGGGGGATAATCGGCTAAATTGCCCATCGGACTTGATTTTCATTTTCAAATATGCTATGGTTGTGATAAATTAAAATGTTTAAGGAAAATTATGCATCGTGAACGGGTCTCTGAAAACGTATTTTGGTTCCAAAGTGAAGTCTATGCGCAGGTTACAGCAGGGGTGGTGGCGGGGCCTCAATGGGCAGTAGTGATCGACACACTCGCCCTTCCTGAAGAAACGATGGCCATTCGCGAGTTCATCGAGCATGAGCTGAACACGCCGGTGCGGTACATCATCAACACCCATTACCATGCCGACCACACCTGGGGCAACTGTTTCTTCCCCGGAGCCACCATTATCTCCCATGCTTTATGCCGGCAATTGCTGGCCGAGAAAGGCGCGCCGTCGCTGGAAGCCGCCCGCAAGCAAAACCCCGCCCTTCGGCAGGTGAAGATCGTGCTCCCGCACATGACCTTTGAACAGGGCGAATTGAGCCTGAGAGTGGGCAAGAAAAGCCTGATCCTGATGCCCGCCACCGGCCACAGCCCGGACGGGGTGTCGGTACTGGTGGAGGAGGATCGCATCCTGTTTGCTGGAGACGCTTTCATGCCACTGCCCTACATCGTGGACGGGGACCTGGATGAAATCGCCGCATCTATTAAAAAGATGGGACGCATGGGACTTGAGAACATCATTCAGGGACACGGCGACATCATCCTGCGCGGCGAGATCGACTCGGCGGTGAAGGAGAACCTGAACTACATTTCGTCGCTGCGGAAAAGTGTCAAAGCAGCCTCCAAGCGCAAGATCCCGGGTGATTACCTGGATGAAATCAACATCGAGGATTGCGGCAAGAGCCGTGTGGCACTCGGCGGTTTGGCCATTTCGCTGCACCAGCGCAACGTCAGGGCTTTATACCAGCAATTGGCGGACAAGAAAGATGGCGGGGACGAGGACGAAGAGTAGCCATCACGTCACGATTTTCACCAGTCAACAAGACAAAAAAAAGAGGAGCGCAATCGCTCCCCTTTTTTTTGTGATCATCACATTGTCAGTTATGATTCGCCGTTCTCCCCGCTCTCGGCAGCAGCCTTCGCCGCCCGCCGCTTGGCACGAGGGCCGACCATGCGTTCGGTGCCGTCCATCAGGCGCTTCAGGTTGGGGCGCAGTGCCCACAACAGGATCAACTCCGCCAAGACACCATAGAGAATGTATTCCCAGGGTCCAATTCCCATATAAGCGCGGACTGCGAACACAATGAGTGCCATCAATGGCACCGACAAGGTCGCCACGGAGGCATACCCTGAAAAATAAAGCGTTGCCAGCGCGCCGGGAAGGATGAAGAAAATGGAGGGGAACCACAAACCTGCGGCGGCGCCGGCCGCTGTCGCGCCCCCTGCCCCGCCTCGCAAACGCCACCGTCCGTTCTCCCCGCGTTCTGCAAGGAAAATGGAGTAGTTGTGGCCGAGGATCGAACCCACTCCGGCGAACACCAGCCAGATCGGAGTGCCTCCAAGCTTCTCTGCAAGGTAGGCAGCCAGCCAGACCGCCACCAATCCTTTGACCCCGTCCATCAGGCCGGTCAACACTCCGGCCCACTTGCCTGCAGCCCGGTAGGCATTGGTGCCGCCGGTGCGGCCGCTTTCAACCTTGCGCACATCCTTGCCCGTCCTAAGCTTGACAATGATCAGGCCGAACGGAATGGAACCCAGCAAGTAACCGAGCAGCAATAATCCAAAAGCTACAGTAATTTCCATTTTGAAAATCCTCCGGCGAGAGTCTTAGTTAAAAACCCATAAATATTAATGAAGTTACTCCGATATTTGAAGTGAAACCGCCGAGAAGGTCCCGTTTTCGATCCAATAGCCGCGCGCCTGCCATTCTCTATCCTGCGGCGACCAGATGACGTAGGCTACCGGGTAGAAGGCTTCTGCGATGTCCGTCGGGGAGGGATGCGGCGGTCCCTTGGGATGGGAGTGGTAAATAGCCAATAATTCCAGCCCATCCTTTTCGATCTGATCGAAGGCTGCCAGCTGCGCATACGGGTCGAACCGGTAGCGGATCGCGCTCTTCAGGGCGTTGGGCACGGGAATCACCTGCTGGACATCCTCTCCGATTCCAGCAAGCAGCCCGCACGACTCGAGGGGAACGTCAGTCGCCACCTGGTCGCGCATTGCCTCCCAATGACGTCTGGTCAGAACGAGGCGGTCCATCCGCTCAACCAACCCAGGACAGGCTCCACACGATGGCCAGGGCCACCAGCGGCTCGGTCACAGCGCGGCGGAATGGCTGTGCGTCGTTCAGGTTGGCAGCCAGGCTGGTCAACGCATACGCCGGCCCAAGCAGCAGAAGACCAAACTGAAGCGGGGATATCCGCCAGTAATGCAGGGGGGCAGCCAGCTGAGCCACCACAAACGCGATACCCAGCGACCAGTAGATTTCCCACCTGCCGCCCAGGCGCAGGTGCAGGGTGCGCATGCTCACCAGCCAGACTGCCAGGAACAGGGGTGGAAGAAAGACGATCAGCCGCATGCCGACCGACCGCAGGGCAGTGATCAGCACCAGCAGCAGCACAAACGACAGGCCGGTCAGCGAAGCGGCAGCCACCCCGTAGCGTGAATCGTTGGGGTCCACCGCCACATACTCCGCGACGCAGATGAGCACGAGAAAAACACCGCCCAGCAGAAAGGCCAGCCACCACAGGGCGCTGTCGGATAACGAGTAAATGGAAATACCGATGATCCAGGCTGTCAATGCAGGAAGAATCCAGTGCTCGAGCGTGTTCTTTTGACGGAAATGAGGGTGGCTGCGAAGCAGCCAGTCCATACCGGTAGCGGTCAGCCCGGCAACCAGGAAGGAGACCACGGCGCTGGAGCTGACCTGGAAACCCATCTCGACTCCCAGAAGGCTGGTCCGGATGGCAAGGGCAGGCAGGGCAATCAGCCGGGTGAGTGCGTAGGCGAGCAGGATCACAGCGGTCAGGACGCTCAGCCTGTTGGAATCGGGCAGGTGGCGATGCTCTTGCATAATTCATTGTACCTGTCCCATTCCCGTCTGCCAAGATGCATAAAAACAGGCCAAATCTCCTTGAAAGGCGTCTTGCTTCATTAATAAGACTGATTTTGCCCGATATTTTACCTGTGGTAAAATTGTATGGTTATGGAAGAATTGAAGAAAGAAGCCCTGCCTCCCCCTCCGGGGTTGATCGCATCCCTGGCTGCCGGTTTTGACACCACCGCCAGTCACGCAGGCGTGATCCTTATTCCCATGCTGCTGGACCTGTTCCTGTGGCTCGGTCCGCACCTGAGGATCGAGTTGATACTCAAGCCGTTCGTGGCTGCCTTCCAGGCGCTGCCCGCATCCCCCGAAGCAACGATGACCCAGGATATCGTGCGTCAGTTCGCTCATGAGTTCAACCTATATCATGTTCTTCGCACGCTGCCTGTCGGCATCCCCAGCCTGCTGGCAGGGACGATGCCGCTGACCAACCCATTCGGCTCGGCGGTCTGGGTGGAATACCAGACTACCATGCAGTTCATGGGCTGGTGGATCGTTTTGACTCTCACCGGGTGGGTCGGCGGCGGGGTGTACTACAAGTGGATCTCGGATGTGACCCAGCCGGTCAAAAACGACGCGTCACTCCGCCATACCGCACGCGCAGTCTGGCAGACCATCGTTCTCTCGGTGATGTGGATCGTTGTTGCCCTGATGGTGGCCATCCCGTCGGCCATGCTGCTGGGCACGCTGGCGCTCTTCAGCGCGGGGCTGGCCCAGTTCGTGATGCTCATCGGGTTATTCTTCTTCCTGTGGATGCTGCCCGCCATCTTCTTTTCAGCGCATGGCATTTTCACCTATGAGCAGACCGCCTTCGCCTCGCTGCTAAGCAGCCTGCGCATGATGCGCTTTACCCTGCCGGCCAGCGGACTTTTCATTCTCAGCGCATTCCTGATCAGCCAGGGACTCACCCTGCTGTGGCAGGTGCCGCCCACCAATTCCTGGATGACCCTGGTCGGCATTGCCGGACATGCGTTCATTTCATCGGCATTGATCGCGGCCAGTTTCGTTTATTACCGCAACGTGAATTCCTGGCTGCAACAGGTTATGGAAAAATTCAAGACTCAGGCCACTTCCGTGCGCGCCTGAATCTTCCGGAGGAAACCCAGTGTCACAATCCAACAATTATGATGCAACCAGCATCCAGGTCCTGGAAGGACTTGAAGCCGTCCGCCGCCGGCCCGGCATGTACGTGGGCGGCACGGATACCAAAGCCCTGCACCACCTCGTCTACGAAGTGGTCGACAACGCCATCGATGAGGCGCTGGCAGGGTCCTGCACAAAAATCGATGTCATCATCCACTCCGATTCGAGTGTCACGGTGATCGATAACGGGCGCGGCATCCCGGTGGACCAGCACCCGACAGAGAAGAAATCCGCCCTGGAAGTGGTCATGACCAAGCTGCATGCCGGCGGCAAGTTCGGGGGTGGCGGGTATAAGGTCTCCGGCGGCCTGCACGGCGTGGGCGTATCGGCGGTCAACGCACTCTCGGAATGGTGCGAGGTCGAGGTCAATCGCGACGGCAAGATCTATTTCCAGCGCTATGAGCGCGGCCACCCGAAGGAGCCGGTCAAGGTCATCGGCAAGTTGAAGAAAGCGGAGGATACCGGGACCAAGGTCACCTTCAAGTTCGACAAGCAGATATTCAAGGATGACCTCGACTTCCGCTTCGACACGCTGTCCCAGAGATTCCGCGAAATGGCGTTCGTCACGCGCGGCACCACCATCCGCTTTATCGACGAGCACAACTCACGCGAAATGACGTTCTATTTCGAGGGCGGGCTGACCTCGTTCGTGCGCTACCTCAACCGCAACCGCGACACCCTGCACAATGTTGTCTATGTTGAGAAACAGGTCGATAACATCGGCATCGAGGCCGCCATCCAGTACACCGACGCCTACACCGAGTCGGTCTATTCGTTCGCGAACACCATCAATACCGTGGACGGCGGTACGCACATGACCGGCCTGCGCGCCGCGCTAACTCGCGTCATCAACGACTATGCGCGCAAGGGCGGACTGCTGAAGGATGCCGATCCGAACTTCGCGGGCGACGATACACGCGAAGGGCTGACGGCGATCGTCTCAGTGAAACACCCCGACCCGCAGTTTGAGTCGCAGACCAAAGTAAAGTTGATGAACCCGGAAGTGCAGACGTACGTCCAGCAGGTGGTGGGCGAAGGATTCGGGGAATTCCTCGAGGAAAATCCGCAGGCAGCCAAGGCGATCGTGGCGAAGTGTCTCACCTCCGCCCGCGCGCGCGACGCCGCTCGCAAGGCGCGCGACCTGGTCATCCGCAAGTCGGCCCTCGAGTCGCTCACCCTGCCCGGCAAGTTGGCGGACTGCTCGGAGCGCGACCCCGAGAAGACCGAACTTTACATCGTGGAAGGCGACAGCGCTGGAGGTTGTTTTGCAGGGGACACGCAGGTCGCCCTGGCCGACGGAAGGGCTCTAAGCTTCAAAAAACTCATAGCGGAACAAGCCCAGGGTAAGGAACATTTCTGCTACACCATCCGCCACGACGGCACTATTGGTTTGGAGCGTATCCTCAACGCGCGCCAAACCCGGGCCAATGCCGAGGTCGTGAGAGTCACGCTGGATAACGGGGAAACCCTGGTCTGTACCCCTGACCATCCCTTCATGCTGCGAGACGGGAGTTACAAACCTGCCGCTTTATTGACCACCGGCGACTCGCTCATGCCGCTCTACCGCAAACTTTCCGATATCCAAGAACCCGGTATCACTATTGACGGCTACGAAATGGCCTGGGATCCACGCTCTGATTCATGGTTGTTTACCCATATTCTGGCTGACTGGCATAACCGCTGGACAGGTGTCTATGAATTAGAGGCCGGAGACCATTGTCACCATATCGATTTTGACAAACGAAACAATAATCCCACCAATATCCAGCGCATCGCAAAGGAACAGCACCTGGCAATCCATCGCCAGCACGCGTATCGAACCCTTCGTCGTCCCGATGTCATTGAAAAGAGTCGGGCAGCCCGTCAAACGGAAGCCTGCCGCGCGAAAATCAGTACGACAATGTCCGCGCCAGAAAATAAAGCCATGCTTTCACGGCGGGCCAAACTGCAATGGCAGGACGAAAAATATAAAGCCTTCATGAAGGAACGGTGGCAAAAATTCTATGCCGAGAATGAGGATTATCGGAGAAAGAATGCCGAAGGTCTGTTTCAAGCCCAGCAAACGTACTGGAGCAGACAGGAAAATCGAAAAGCCCAGGCAGAACAAATCCATAATTATTTTATGGACCATCCCGAATTACGAGATCAGTTTTCACAGAAGTCACGCAAGCAATGGCAGGATAAGGATTTAGTGGAATGGAGGCGGCAAAAGACTCGCGAACAATGGACTTCAGAGTTTCGCGCCAAGCGGCTGAAGGCACTTCACCAAACGTATTACCGAAAAACAATAGCCGCCCTTAAGAAATTCGAAGGCAGCCCTGGGATGATCGACCTGGAAGCATACCAGCAGTATCGAATCGCCTGCCGGGATAAATCGCTGCTTCGCTTTGATTCATTCTGTGAACGCTATTTTGAGGGCAGTCCAGTCCGGGCTGGTGATGCGGTTGTGCATTACAACCACAAGGTGATTTCCGTTGAACGAACTGCTGAACGCATTGATGTCTACGACATCGAGGTACCGAACAGTCACAACTTCGCATTGGCGAGTGGTGTGTTTGTCCACAACAGTGCCAAGCAGGGACGCGACCGGCACTTCCAGGCCATCCTGCCCCTGCGCGGTAAAATCCTCAATACCGAGCGCGCCCGGCTGGATAAGATCCTCGGCAACAACGAGGTCCGCGCGCTGATCTCCGCCCTCGGCACGGGCATCGGCGACAACTTCGACGTGAGCGGGCTGCGCTACGGGCGGGTGGTCATCATGACCGACGCCGACGTGGATGGCAGCCACATCCGCACGCTGCTGCTGACCTTCTTCTTCCGCTACATGCAGGAATTGATCGAGGATGGGCATCTCTACATCGCCCAGCCGCCCCTGTACCGCATCGCCTACAAAAATCAAGTCCATTATTGTTATACCGATGCCGACAAGGATAAGAAAATGAAGGAGCTTGGTGCGGGCGCGGAGAAGGCTACCCTGCAGCGGTATAAAGGCCTGGGTGAGATGAACCCGATCCAGCTGTGGGAGACGACCATGAATCCCGCCAACCGGACCCTGCTGTTGGTCAACATCGACGACGCCGCCGAAGCCGACCGCACATTCGATATGCTGATGGGCGATGCCGTTGACCCGCGAAGGAAATTCATCCAGACGCATGCCAAGAAAGTGCGCAACCTGGATATCTAATTTTCAGTGAAGAATGATAAATCAATAGGTCGACCCGAATTTGCTTCAGTGAAATTCACTCGTTTGCTGGGCGAAGGAGCCACAACATGGAATTACCGGTCATAATTCAAGGTGGCATGGGGGTCGCCATTTCAAACTGGACTTTGGCCAAGGCGGTGTCGCAGTTTGGGCAATTAGGCGTGGTCTCTGGTACCGGTATCAACCGCGTGATGGCCAGCCGCCTCGCCGACGGCGACCTCGACGGACACACGCGCCGCGCCCTCGAAAGCTTCCCTTTGCCCGAAGTGGTGCAGAACATCATCGAGCGCTATTACATCCCCGGCGGCAAAGCATCT
>Ga0315287_10002523_pt1 | contig 17387 bp, 11 predicted proteins | sample YL17G11_0_MG_FD_205037 | JGI IMG/M metagenome (GOLD analysis project Ga0315287, IMG submission 205037) | Sediment microbial communities from Yellowstone Lake, YNP, Wyoming, USA - YL17G11_0 | ecosystem: Environmental > Aquatic > Freshwater > Lake > Sediment | place: USA: Wyoming | collected...
GCGCATCTCGACATTCATGAATCCGGGCTCCGAACAAAAAGGCGCTGGCTACAACGTCTATCAGTCGAAGGTTGCCATTGGCTCGGGTGGCTTTTTCGGAAAAGGGTATCTACAGGGAACGCAAACACAGTTGAACTTCATTCCGGAACAGTGGACCGACTTTATCTTTTGTGTTCCGGGAGAAGAGTTTGGCTTCGTTGGCGCATCGATTGTGATTGGTCTTTTCACTGGTCTCTTGCTTCACGGGATCAACGTTGCGGGGCTGTCGAAGAACAAATTTGCGAGTGCCGCATCCATCGGGATCACCGGCGTCTTTGGTGTTCATGTGCTTATCAATATTGGCATGTCTATGGGTCTGCTCCCCGTTATTGGTATTCCGCTTCCATTCCTCAGTTACGGTGGGTCTGCCCTTGTTGCGAATATGACGATGGTTGGTCTGCTGATGAATTTCTATTCCAACAGGAAAGAACGGTAGGCTTTTTCTGGTACGAAAGAAGTCCTGCTCCTTTTGCCAACATCCTTTCGTTGAAACTCACCCCTCTTTTTAGTATCCTGATTTCACAGGATAACCACTCAGAACAGAAAGATGTCAGCGGATTCATTTCTTCTTCTTATCGTAGGGGGAATAGCAACGGGCACCATCGGGGCTATGCTCGGGCTCGGAGGTGGCGTGTTTCTCACCCCCTTTCTTGTTCTTGTGTTTAACCTGCCCATGCACCAGGCCATTGCTACCAGTATTCTGGCCGTCATTGCCACATCAAGCGCGGGCGCCGCGATGAATGTGGAGCGCCGGATTGTCAACCTCCGTCTCGGGATGGTTCTGGAGATCGCCACTGTGATTGGTGCCATCTTTGGTGGCCTGACCGCGAACGTTTTGAGTGGTGAGGTTCTTTCAAGGATCTTTGCGGTGCTTCTCCTCTGTGTTTCATTCATGATGCTCTGGAGAATGAGACATTCTCGGGAAGTCTCCACCCCGATAGACGCTGGGGTGTTTCCTGCAAGCTTCAAGGATGAAGCTGCCGGTGAGGTTGTTTCTTATTCTGTTGCGCGCGTACCTTGGGTGATGTGTGTTTCGCTCATCGCGGGCAACATCTCGGGTCTCCTCGGTGTTGGCGGAGGGATATTCAAGGTTCCGGCTATGAATATCATCTCAGGAATACCTCTTAAGGCGGCTACCGCAACGAGCAACTTCATGATCGGTGTCACTGCGTCAGCAAGCGCTTTCATCTATTTTGCACACGGACACCTGAATCCACTCATTGCGTCACCCGCTGCACTCGGTGTACTCCTGGGATCCTTTCTTGGTGTGCGAATCAACCGCCGGATTAAAGGTGAGTACCTGACCTGGATTTTTGCGGCGGCGTTGTTCCTCATCTCTCTCAAGATGTTTTGGCGGTAGGACTTTTGCAAAAACCTTTGATGCTTTTTGGAATCTACAGTAACCCGTCATATTGTTGATCGCTGGATCGGCTGGACCCTGAGAATTGGTGTCTGGGGAAGCGCAACTCTGATGGTGCTCGGCCTCGCCCTTGCGTGGTTTTCGCCTGGCACGCTCCGCCTTCCCAGCGAAAACCCCCACCCGGCCGATGTTCTTCACAGCCTTCTGTCCGGATCGCTCGACCCCGTTATGTTGATGTTTGCCGGTCTTCTGTTTCTCATGTTGACCCCATTCCTTCGTGTCCTTACGGCCGTTGTTGGATTCGCGGCTGAAAAAGACCGAACATTCGTTGTTGTTGCTCTCGTTGTCTTCACAATGTTGCTTGCAGAGCTCGTGTTCTCGCTCCGATAAACAACACACAATAAACACATTGTTGCACTCACAACCGGATAGTATCGCCCAAAACGCCCCCGAAAGAATTTCCCGATGAAATTCCTTGAGAAGCTCCAGAAAATTCAGCGCAAAAATCGCTCGTTGCTCTGCGTCGGTCTCGACACGGATCCTGCGAAACTGCCAAGCCACCTTGGCACGTCGAAGGGTGCTATAGTACAGTTCAATCGGTCCATCATTGAAGCCACAAGCGATCTGGTGTGTGCATACAAACTCAATCTTGCATTCTACGAGTCACTCGGCGAGCGGGGTTGGCGGATTCTCAAGGAAACGCTCTCGGTGATTCCACAAAACGTCATAACGATTGGCGATGGAAAGCGGGGGGACATCGGCAACACGGCAGAACAGTATGCACGCGCACTCTATGATGATCTCGGCTTCGATGCTGCTACGGTTAATCCCTACATGGGATACGATTCTGTTGAACCGTTTATCCGAAGCGATCGCAACTGCGCGTTTGTGCTGGCATTAACGTCGAACGAAGGCTCCAAGGATTTTCAGCGACTCAACATCGGGGGACGTCCGTTGTATGAGCGAATCGTGCAGGCTGCCGTGAAGTGGAATACCAGGAAGAATCTCGGCCTCGTCGTTGGAGCCACTCATCCCAAAGAATTGCAGCCCATCCGTAAACTCGCCCCGAGCCTGCCAATTCTGATTCCAGGTATTGGAAAACAGGGGGGCGATCTTGAGTCCGCTGTTCGTTTTGGTGCCGGCAAAAACGGAAGGCTCGCTATCATCAACGCCAGCCGAAGCGTTCTCTACGCTTCAACCGGCAAAGATTTCGCCACGGCCGCGCGCAACGAAGCTCTGCAACTCCGCGACCAGATTCAAAAATACCGCGACAAATTCTTCTCATAATCCCAGCGGCACGCCGTCTGCGTTCCGCTGAACTCGGTCTTCCTCGAACATCCATGGGCTCGCGCACGCTCAACATACATGAGCGGTTTCTCCGGCATATTTGGAACAGACAATACCTGCGTCACGAAGAGCTGCAAACCAGCGACGGGCACCCCCTGCGTGTTCTTCATGCTGGACATTTGAATTCAGATGGAGGGCCTGATGTTCGGGATGCCGTACTCCAGATAGGCCGCGTCACCTATCACGGCGACGTGGAAATCCATCGCACTGTTGTTGATTGGATACATCATCAGCACCACGAAGACCCACGGTACAACAAGGTAGTGTTGCACGTCGTTCTCGAACGCCCTTCCGGCGTCGGGGTTACACTGGTCAGCAGTGGCCGGCATATACCCGTTCTCGTGCTTGAGCCTTTTCTTTCTGAGTCCATCCATACTCTTTGGCAAAAAGCTATTCTCGACGAGCGCTTGCACTCCAGGGGTGCCATACCGTGCGCTGACAGGAATCGCGCTGTCCCCAGGGAGCTTCTCGCCGACTGGATACAACATCTTTCTGTGGAGCGCCTGGAATTAAAGTTGCGGAGGTTCAATGAACGGTTGAGAGAGTTTGCACAGCTTCAGCTTTTCACTGTTCGCGAGCGCCATCCCCACAATGCCTTGTGGCGCATAGAGGGCAACCCAGATGATCTCCCACCGCCGCACCGCGAGCTTTCGCAACGTGATCTCGCAACGCGGGAACACTGGGACCAACTCCTGTATGAAGGATTGATGGAGGGGCTTGGATACAGTAAGAATTGTGAGCCCTTCGTGCGTCTTTGCCGAAGCGTCACGCTCCGAGAGTTCCGGGCTCAGCACATAGAAGACAATGAGATGGCAATTCAAGCCCTCTTGCTGGGTGCTGCCGGTCTCCTTCCGCGAATACGAGAAGTGCATGATAAAGAATCCCGCGCGTTCGTCCGATTGCTAGTCGGAGAGTGGAAGACCCGAAAAAAGGTGTATCGTTCAGCGATTCTCCACCCTGCACACTGGCAATTCTTTCCAACCCGGCCAAGCAACTTCCCAGCACTCAGAATTGCAGCCGCAAGTGTCCTCGTGAAGAAGATTCTCTGCGAGGACCTCTTCAGAAACTTGATCCAGACGCTGAAAACCATTGGTGGGGGTGCTGAAGCATTCCGGTCCATCCGCGAACGGCTCGCGGTAACGCCGCTTCCCTTTTGGCGGAACCACTATCAATTCGACCATCCCGCGGCAAAGCCAACGCAAGCTCTTGGACCTCAGCGAATTGGCGATCTCATCACGAACACCGTAATTCCCCTGGCCCTTCTCTATGCAAGGATATTCAAAGATCGCCTTGTTCGGGAACGCACCCTTCAGCTCTTTTACGCCGCACCCCCCACTGTCGAAAACTCGATAACAAGGCTGATGGACAAACAGCTCCTTCGTGGAGCCGTTGGTTTAACATCCGTCAGCAGTCAGCAGGGTGTGATTCAGCTCTATAAGTACTATTGTCTCGAAGAACGGTGTGTTGAATGTGCGGTTGGAGATGTTGTTCGTGCGAAAAGTGCTCGCGGCGGAAACTCGCGCTTGGATCACCCGTGACTGCTTCGCAGGGACGATCTCAAGTCTTCTGTTGTTTCTTCTTCGCTGCCGGAAACAGTACGTTGTTCAGGATGAGCCGGTAGCCAGGGGAATTCTTGTGAAGCGACAGATCGGTTGCGGGATCACCAACTGCGTGTTGATAATCTTCGGGATCGTGTCCTGTGTACCACGTAAACGTGCCGCGGCCGAAGTTGCCGTGAAGGTAGCGAATCTCTTCCGTTCCTTCCCGCTGCGCAAGAATGGTAACCGTCCGCTTGATCAGGCTCTTGCGAAACGCCGTTGTCTGCCCCATAAATCCCTTCACGATTGAAACGTGGTTCTGTGAGAGCATGCTGGGAACTGGATCGTATTTTGCGGAAAACTCGAACAGGGTAAAGTAGTCCGTGTTCGGATCGCGAATCGGGGGTGGATCGCTGGGTGGAATGTCAATGTCCGAGTATTCGTACCTCAGCGGATTCATGTCGAGTTTGAAATTCTCAAACACCAACGTGTTGCTGAAGTTCAGCTTTTGTTGCGCATCGGGGTCTGGGGGATCACCGTCAAACATGACATTACAGATGTCGACGTTCTCGGCAGCAAGCGCTATATCATAGCTGTCGGTGGCAGAACACATGGCAAACATAAAACCACCGTTGCCAACAAATTCCTTGATGTTGCGCGCAACAGCTTTTTTCTCGTCTGAAACTTTCTTGAACCCCAAGTGCTTTGCCTCTTTTTCATAGAGGATCTGCTGGTCAACATACCATTGCGCATAGCGATAGTTCGCGTAGAACTTCCCGTACTGTCCAGTGAAGTCTTCGTGGTGGAGGTGTAGCCAATCGTAGTCGGCAAGTTTCCCGGAAAGAACCTCTTCGTCCCACACTTTTGTGTACGGAATCTCTGCGTATTCAAGCGCGATGGTGACGGCATCGTCCCACGGTTTGAATGTCGGCGGAACATAGACGGCTATTTTGGGCACCTTCTCAAGGCGCACGACGTCCATGTTGTTGTCTTCCCGTTGAACTTCCGCATAGATCGATGAAGCGTCGGCAGCAGATGCCGATTCGAAATGGACACCCCGAATTCTGCATTCCCTTGCAACAACATCGCTGAAATCTAGCATAAATGACCCGCCGCGGTAATTGAGGAGCCAGTCGACCGTGGCGTCATGCTGCAAGACCCAAAAGGCAACCCCGTACGCCTTCAGATGGTCGGTTTGCTTGAGGTCCATCGGTATCAGCAATTTGGCCTGACCGAAAGCGGTGCCCTGAGTTGCAATGAATGCAATCGCGATGAAAGCAGCCAAAACGTGAATTTTCAGTCCTATCACAGGCGTGCTCATTGGCCTTTGTGCCTTTCTAAATTGAATCTCCGCGAAGAATCCGAATTCTCTTCCGCGCCTCTTCAACAAAGAGCGAAGTCGGGTAGTTTGCGAGAACGGCTTCGTAGGCCTCAATGGCCTTTTTCTTGTCCATGAGTCTTCTTTCGTACATTTCTCCAATCCTCATCTGAGCGCGATCACGCAATATGCTTGTTGGTATATCATTGATGATCCGGCGGAAGACGACGAGCGCCGAATCCGTTTTGTTGAGCAGGAGGTGAAGCTCTCCAATTCTCATCATGCCGTCATCGAGGAGTGGCGTGGCTGCAAACTGTTTTGTCACAGATTCAAACAGCGCGAGCGCCTCCGGGTATTTCCGTTGTCGAACCAGAAGATCTGCGCGGGCAAATTCAGCTAACGCTTCCTGTCCGGCAGGTTTGTTCTTCTGAATAGAATAGAGGAGTTGCAGGGCGTCATTGGCGAGATCGTTGGCAAGATACACGCTTATCCGCTGAAGAGAGCCGGCGGCAGTATCAAATCGGGCTTCGAAGTAGTCCAACTCGGCAATCCGATATAGAACGCGGTCACGATATTGTTCCGGCGCAATCTTGAGCAGCTGCCCGTACTCCTGATGTGCCCGGACAAGATCGTTACGGGCGGTTTGAATCTCGCCGAGACTCATTGTTGCCTCATAGAGCAGGTTTGCGTTGTACGGCAATTTTCGTACCGTATCAAATGCCTCCGCGGCACCGTTGAGATCGAAAAAGCAGTTGAACCGAACCATCCCTATGCGAAAAAAGGCTTGCATTGCAATGTCCGTGTTGGGATAGTCCTGAGCGAGCCCTTCGTAGAGTGCCAATGCCACCTGAAATGTCGGCTGGGATTCAGACACCCTGGTATTCTCATTGCTGGCCGGAGTGGCGGCCGGTGTTCTGCTGGAGAGTAGAGCAATCGTGTCATTCTCGGCGCTGAGTTCTTCAAGCGCCCTCGCATAACCAAGCCGCGCAAGCGGAAGAATGTCTTGGCTTGCGGTTTTCTCAATAACCTCTCGAAACGCCTTCGCTGAAGCCGCGTAGGCCCGCTCCTGTGCCGCTCGCTGACCAAACCGGAAGACCTCATGACCATTTGCCTTCGTAAGACGATCAATACGTTGGTACTGCTCAAAGGCTGCATCGAATTCCTTCCCATCCATGTAGAGCCAGGCGAGAAGGGAGAGAATGGGAACCTCTTCGGGCGCCTGCTGCGATTCTTTCTGCACGACCACCAATGCGGCTCGGCGCGCCTCTTCACGTCCGGTGAAAGACGACAAACGCGCTTCCACATATGTGACCTGCTGAGGATTTGATCGCACAAGCTTTATGTACTCGCTTGCAGCAGACTCATATTGATGAAGGGCGCCGTACAGCGATGCAAGTTCTTCGAGGAAGAGCATCTGGTTTTTTGTAGCTTCCCGACCTTCGAGATATATTTGAATCGCCCTTTCGTATTCTCTGTGATCGATGAGTTGAGCGGCAACCATCCGATACAGATTTGCGTTCTGCCGATCCCTTCGAAGAACAACGTGCCAGACAGAGTCTGCCGTTTGTGTCTTGCCCGCCAGGTCGTAGAGCCCGCCGAGCACCGAGAGTAGGTTTTCATCTAACGGTTTTGTCCAAAGTTGCTGGCGAACCAAATCGATTGCTTTGTCATACTCTTTCATCTCCGTGTACGATCGGCGTAATCCGTCCAGGACAACAAAGCCGTCCGGGTTGCTTTCCAGCAACGACTCGTAAACCGCCGCGGCTTTCTTCCACTCGCCTGCTTGTTCAAAGCTTTGTGCCAGCCTGAGCTTCGCGGCAAGATCAACTTCCTGCGAGAGCGCGGGAACTGCGAACGACCACGCACACAGCAGCATGCATATTGCTTGTCGCGCCGCTTGCCGTACATCTACGGGAAAAAGTTGTCGATGAGTCTTCGTCATAGAGTTTTCAACAACATATCAAAAAACACCAGCTTAATCAAACCAGCATCTCCGTGTCACAATTTAACACTCATAACACACTGCAACGTTCCGTGTTGCCGCGCACATCCGATTGGTTGCTTTGCCACATGAATTTGCGTAACTTTTCGTGTTGCCATGCCTACACGCAAGAACATCGCGATCCTTGGATCGACCGGCTCTATCGGACAGAATAGCCTTGAGGTGATCAGGAATTCCCCTGATCGTTTCGCGGCAACCTACCTCACGGCAAACACCAACATAGATCTTCTCGAGCAACAGGTTCGGATTTTTCATCCTCGCGGCGTTGTTGTGTCGGAAGAGGGCCGCGCTGCCACTCTTCGGAAGCGCGTTGACAGTTCTGTTGAGGTGCTGAGTGGGGCGGATGGGCTGGTGCGGGTTGTCACGCGCGATGATGTTGATATTGTCATAAGTTCACTTGTCGGGTTCGCGGGACTAAGACCTACCGTCGCAGCAATTCAACACCGCAAACGCATCGCCCTGGCGAACAAGGAAACTCTTGTTGTCGCCGGGGGTTTGATTACGTCGCTCGTTAAGGAGTTCGGCGTCGAGCTTCTCCCCATTGACAGCGAGCATAGCGCCATACTCCAGTGTCTTGCTGGAGAAGATCGCTCTCTCGCAACGCGGCTTATTCTAACGGCCTCAGGTGGTCCGTTTCTCAACACCCCAGCCGAGTCGTTCGCAACATTGACCGTCGAGAACGCGTTGGTCCATCCAAACTGGAAGATGGGGAACAAAATCACCATCGACTCCGCAACCCTGATGAACAAGGGGCTTGAGGTTATCGAGGCGCACTGGCTATTTGGCCTGCCGGCAGAGAGGATTCAGGTTGTAATACATCCTCAGTCTATTATTCATTCGATGGTCGAGTTTGTCGACGGGTCCATCAAAGCTCAGCTTGGCGTGCCGGACATGAAGATACCGATTCAATATGCTCTTTCATACCCCGAACGTTGGCCGATGAACGGAGCGAGAGTTGATTTCCCCGCCTTGCGGTCAATGACATTCTTCGAGCCGGATCGGGCGAAGTTTCGTTGCCTTGATCTTGCCTACGATGCTCTTTCGCTCGGCGGAACCGCCCCAGCCATTTTGAATGCAGCAAACGAGATGGCCGTGAGCGCTTTTTTGCAGCGCCGCATATCATTCGAAAAAATACCGGTTGTCATTGAGCGCGCTCTTTCGCTGCACAAAACACACTCAAACCCTGATTTACAGGATATTATAGAGGCTGATCGTCAGGTTCGGGTGTTTGCGGGAACTCTTTTATAAGAAATTCCGTATTACTCTGGGGGATCATCCTCCAAACCTTTGCGTTTTCGCTGTCACTTGAGATCTCAATGGATTTTCTGCCAACAATATTCTATTTCCTTCTTACGATAGGCGTTCTCGTGCTTGTACATGAGCTGGGGCATTTTCTTGCCGCCAAGCTTTTTGGCATGCGCGTGGACCGCTTCAGCATCGGTTTTCCACCCCGCGCCTTTGGAAAGAAGATCGGCGATACAGATTATTGTATCTCGTGGATTCCAATCGGCGGCTATGTGAAAATCGCGGGAATGGTCGACGAGAGTTTCGATACCAATTTCATGAATGAGGATCCGAAACCCTGGGAGTTTCGCGCGAAACCGATCTGGCAGCGAATGATCGTTATCTGCGCCGGCGTTGCCATGAACATTCTCCTCGCAGTTGTCATCTTCTGGGGAATCATCTACTACCAAGGCAAGAGCGTGCGACCAGTAACGGAAGCGGGGTATGTGGCCCCCGAGAGTCCCGCGGCAAAAGCAGGCTTTCACGCCGGGGATATCATCGTCAGTGTGAACGGTAAAGCGGTAGCTCACTGGGAAGAAATCGAGAACTTCGTCTATACAGGGGCGTTGACGGGAACTCTGACGTTGAACATCAAGCGCGGTGGTCAACCGATGACGATCACGATGACGCAACCTCTCGCTTCTGCAATTCTCGAAGACCGGTTTGGCCTTTATCCTACGGGGATGGCTGCGTATGTCACAAGCATCGAGTCTGGAAAACCGGCCGAGAAAACCGGCCTCACACCCGGCGACGTCATCGTCAGTGTGAACGGAGAGACCATTTCTTTCCAATCCTTACAGGAGATCGTGAAGCGTAGTTCAGGAAAAGAAGTCCCCATCCGGTGGAAAAGGGATGAGGCCATTCAAGAGGCGCGGATTACACCAACCAGTGATGGAAAAATTGGCGTCGGATTTTCTCCTGTCTACACCGGACCGGTTGAACAGATCCGCTACTCGCTGCTTGCCGCGCTACCCGAGGGGATCTCTGACGCCTGGAACATGAGTTGGATGAATCTCAAGAGTATATATCAAATTTTTGTCGGGCGGGTTTCGTTTTCCAAGTCGGTCGCGGGCCCCATTATGATTGCAAAGATGGCGACTCGTTCGGCAGAGGTAGGCATCTTAAGCTTTCTGGGCTTTATGGCGTTGCTCAGTATGAACCTCGCGATCATCAATCTCTTTCCCTTCCCCGCGCTCGACGGCGGTCATGCAATGTTTTTGGTGTACGAGGGTATTTTTCGGCGCGAGATACCGGCGAAGGTGAAAATTGCCATTCAACAGGTCGGTTTCGTGCTGCTGCTTGTGTTTATGGCCTTCGTTCTGTATAATGACATCATTCGGTTCTAGTCTCCCCGCGCGTGATTCTTGTCACCCCTGCTCAAGATGTTGCGCCTTAACTTTCCAGCAAACTATCTTATTCAACAAGGAGGGATCTTTATGAAAAAAGTTCTGTTGGCAGGTGGGGCGGGTTTCTTACGTTTCTGCGCGGTGCTTGCCGCGTTGGGAACCTGGTTGTTCCTCGCGCCCTCCTCTTTCGCCCAAACGCGCTATGATCTTTCTTTCATTGGCCTGCCCGAAGGAAATGTCAATCTCACGATGTACATCGGTCTCGATCGCAAACTCAAAGCAGATGTTCCGGGACAAATTCTTCGCATCACCATCACACCGCCGCTGACACAATCCAAAAGGGTGCTACTCACTCTTAAGGCTTCTGCAGAGGGATCGAGTGTGTTGGAATGCAACGGTCCAATCGCCACGGCGTTTACTGTGCTCGACCTTTCGGGCGCGGGGCGCGACCTTGGCACATCAGCCTTCACGGGTTCTGGGGGTATTGCCTTCATAGCCCCGCCTTACACGAATCAACCCTGCATTGATGCATTAGCTGATAGGTTGACGAGTGGTGTCGCTTCCCTCCCTACTGGCATCTATCACATAGAAGCTTTCTTGATAGACCCGAATACCCAAGCGCAGCTCGCGTATGGTTCTCACACTATTCGCATTGAGGGTGCCTCGACAAACGAAGCAGTAATCAACCTTGTGTCACCCCAGAACGGAGAGTACGTTCCGTCAACCGGAAGTGTGGTTTTCAGTTTTGATAATTCCATCCCGGGCCGATTACTGGCGTTTGAGCATTCGTCGTTTACACAGTCCCAGGACGACGCCACGCGCGACCTCAATTCGCCGCTGAAAGTGCTTGATCTTCCGGTCATTGCCCGCGGAAGCAGTCAGGTCACAGCTATATATCCGGGCGTTGCTCTCCGTGACTGGATGGCTGGCAAGAAATACTCGTGGTTGTTCCTTGGATCTGTTGCGGGCTCAACGGATGTACGACGCAGTGCCGTGTGGTCATTCACCATCGCTCCGAACGATCCGGTTCTCGCCCGGCTTGCAATGACTCTTGCAAGCGCTCCAGACCCCATCGGCTCAACATTCAATAATCTGATTAGTTCTGGGTACACGCTCGCATTCTCGGGCTCTAACCCAATCCTGCTACAAGAGGGTGATAATGGAACACCCCGGGCGATCGACGTTTCACAGTTGCTATCGTGGCTTGCGGAACTTGCACGCCGCAGTGTTCAAATCAACGCGGTCGTCACCCAATAGCAGCCTGAATGGAGGAATATCCGATGAATCGTTCATTTGTTCTTGTGGTTATTGTCGTTGCCGCCGCCCTGCTGGCAGCACCGGCATGGAACTTCCAAGACAAGAAGCCGATCGCGGCCATCATCATTAAGATTGTAAAAGATGTTGAGCAACGAGGGGGGGGGACATCGGGTTGGAGCAAGGCGTTGTCCCCCTCAGAATTGAGGGCTGGCTACCAAGTCCGAACGCAGGACAAGTCGTTTGCCATGATCAAGTTTCTAGATGAATCAAAGGTTGCCGTGCGTGAGAAGTCTATTATTACGCTGCAGGGGGAGATGTCTGGGAACAAGATTTTGAGACGCGAGGTCTACATCGAACGAGGTCGCACAGTCTTCGACATTAAGAAGCAACCCACTGAGCAATTCCGCTTTACGTCACCAATCTCGGTTGCTTCAATCCGCGGCACGGCGGGTGGGGCGGGCTATGACCCCGCATTGTCAATAGCTGATCTTACCATTATCAGTGGCGTTGCCGATTTTTCCCCCAGCCCACCCACGGGGAAAAGCGTGACGGTCCGCGAGGGTCAGACCGGAATTGTTGACAGCACGGGGGTCAGAGCCGAGCCGGCTTCGGCGGGCGCGCTCCTGAACAACAACCCGAACTCACCTCTGAACCAAGGGAACTTTGGAGGTGGAACCGGAGGCACCGGTCAGATCACAACCTCTACATCGTTTGCGCTTAACACCTCACTGACAGGAACTCTGTACACCGGCCAAGGAGTCGCCCTGCGCATTTCTATGGCGAACCCGCCCGTTAGCATCACACAGGCCTTGATGCGCTACCGGAATCAGGGAGACCCATCCTACAAGACGTTGAGTTTGACAATCAGCGGCCTCAATCTCTCGGGTATAATTCCCGGCACCGATATCAAAGCGGGGACCAACAAGACCTTTGAATACTTCTTCTCCATGACGGGCTCAAACGGGAAAACGTACACGTTCCCCGAAAACACTCCAGACGTAGTTCCATTCACGCTCCCGATAAAACCGAAGGTGGTGTACATCAAAATCCCAATCACAACTCCTACAGGAGAATCTCGGTTCCTGCAGATTTCCTATGAAGAGTAAGTCTTTCGGGGCGGGGCAACAGTTTATTGCTTCTCTTTACTGCTTTTAATACATTGACGGCGGGTTGAAAGACCTGCCGTCTGCGTTTTGATTCATCGTTCAGAACACCTTTCCCTGTCATTTTCTATTATCTTGGGAGACCGCTCATGAACCGCTTTCTTGTTCCGTTTGCAGCCGGGCTTTGCCTTCTCTGTGCGGCCTTCCTTGCGGCTCAAGCTCAAGTGAGCTCTGTCGTTCTACGCGTGAACGCACCTGTTGTGAGTCAAAACCAACCGTTGCCGATTCGCGTAGACTTCACACCAAGTGGCAATATTGAGAGGGTTCTCTTGAAGTTTCGAGCATTCGGGGAAAGCGAGTACCGGCAACAAGAGATGTTGCCTGCTGGAAACTCAGCCTCGGCGACCATCGCGGCGCAATACATCCTTCCTCCATACATTGAGTACTATGTACAAGTGCGGTTGTCAAACGGGCGTTCTGAAACATACCCCATCGAGAATGCCGAGACAACGCCCCTGAAGGCAACCGTCAAGCCGCTGGACGCAAAGTCCCTCGAGGTTCGTATCCTAAGTCCTGAGCTGGGAGAAACTGTGGCAACTGAAGACCTTGTTATCGCCGTCTCGCTCTTCTACGCGTCCAACAACGTTAACAGGAAGGCGACAAAACTGTTTTTGAATGGTGTTGATATCACAGCGCAAGCGGTATTTTCGGATGATGTTATTCTTTACTCACCAGCGAACTTTCCGCGGCCCCTGAGCTTTGGTGTTCAATTTCTCCGCATCGAGCTCTATGACAACAAGGGGGGAAAATACCATACAGTCGAATCCAACTTTGGCCTTTCAACCTCTTCTGCAATTACGACAGAGGGGTCCAGGCTTCGCTTCGGTGCTAATGGCCAGGCTGAGCTTCGAAGCGAAAATGTCGGAGAGACCAAAAACACATTCATCCGGGGACAACTGCAGGCCTCGGGCACGTACAAGTCGCTAAGTTTTGGCTCAAATATCTTCATCACCAATGAGGAAAAGTCCGACCGCCAGCCACAGAATCGATTCCTGGTGTATGGAGATCTCGATGTCCTCAAGGTTCAGCTTGGTGATGCGTTCCCAAAATTCCCGACAAACATCGTGAGCGGCAAGCGTGTGCGCGGCGTTTCAGCCGGCCTTTTCCTGAAGGCCTTCAACATTGACTTCGCCTATGGCGAAACCATGCGCAGTATTGATGGAATTGTTCTTCGCGATACGACGTTTGCCGACACAAATGCCGTCAAAGCCCGACCTTCGAATACCCTGCGGAAATCCGGTCTGCAGTACTCGATTTTTCAGCCCGGTACGTTCACACGTAGTTTTATTGCAATCCGGCCCAGCTTTGGCTCCGGGGAGAATTATCAGCTTGGCTTTACGTATATGAACTCAAAGGATAAGGTTGAATCGATAACATATGGTCTTACACCCCAGGAAAACCTCGTCGTCGGAACAGACATGCTTATAGCCTTTGACGATCAACGGTTTCGCATCGACGGCCAGGCCTCGTTAAGCTTGACAAACCGTGACATCACCAAGGGCAATTTCACAGATGCAGACTACGACCTCCTGGCCGGAACGAACGATCCGACGCTGACGCCAGCCCAAAAAGCCGATCGCCAGAGTACGGCTGATGATCTTAAAAAGATCGCCAACCTCGGGGGAAAGCTTATTACGATCAATGAGAACTTGTTCCCGCTCAATCCTGTTGGAAAGGGTCTTCCGGGTGTTGCCTATGATGGAGCCCTTTCCCTGAATTATCTGAACAACTTCATCCGGGCGCAGTACTATCAGCGCGGCGCAGCGTACCTCTCTTTTGGCAACGAGTTTCTCCAGGCGGACATCCGGGGACTGGCACTTTCGGACCGCATCCGGATGTTCCAGAACAGGGTTCTCTTGAGCCTTTCGTACGAGCAACGACAGGATAACACCGCCGAAACCAAGGTTGCCACTACTAAGTATGGCAACGTGAACGGATCGCTGACCGTGTTTCCGGCGAGCGATCTTCCTTCGTTCACGATCGGATATGGAATCTTAACTCGCAAAAGCGATGCGAATCTCAACGATCTCTTCCAGAGGCTTTACGCCGCAGACGATCGGACGAGTCGGATCTCTCTGCAAATCAACTATGATTTCAATTTTGGGGCAAGGCATAGCGCTTCGTTCGGCGTAAATCTTTCGAACAAAAAGGACAACCTTCCGGACAGCCTCAATCGTGGCGAGCAGAAGAACAACAGTTACTATGGATCACTCACAACGTTTTTCCAAATTCCTCTACAGACAACGATTTCATTCAACACCAACATGACACAGAGCTCTGCCCTGGCTTCTTTACCGCTTGCAGGAATTCCGCTGCAGGATTTCAACATTACCTCCCTTTCGCTCAACGCCCAGTACCGCCTCCTCGAGGACAAACTGCGTCTCTCGTCGACGGTAAGCAACTCGTCGGGCGATCTTAAGCGGACTCTCGTGCAGGTTGGCGCTGACTACTCTATCACCACTCACCACGCCGCAGCCGTTGAATTTGACTACATCAACAATTCCGGCTACAAAAACGACAGCATCGCGAGTTTGATCTATCGGTTCAACTTTTAAGTCTGACATCTGAAAGGTGTTCAATGGCCTCCTCCACGTTCAAGAAGAATGCCCTGACGTGGTCTGTCAGGGTTGGAATCGGGCTGGGGATTGGTATTCTTGTTGCGCTCATCCGACTGTGGGATCCGGGCTTCATCCAAAGTGTCGACCACCTTACGACCGATTACCGGTTCCAACAACGGTATGATCGGTTGGACGCAGGTGGCGAGCTGTGGGATGCAAAGAAGCTCTCCAATGTTGTTATCCTCGAGATCGGGCAGGACGACATGAAGTCTCTCCCCGAATCATTCCCGTTTCCACGCTCATACTATGCACATCTCATTGAAAACCTTGAGCGGTGCGGTGTACGGGCGATCGGACTTGATGTCACGTTTGAGTCCAAGCGCGACAGTGCGTCGGATGCTGTGTTTGATTCCGTGTTGAATAAATATGATAACATCGTCCTCGCCGCGAAATACGAAGAGGATACAGGGGGCGGAAAATACCGGCTGAGCACGGTTGAGCGCTCTTACCGCAATATTTTCTATCAACCAGGCAGACGCGTCGGCATCGTCAACATCGCCGGCAAGGACCGCGATGATGTTGCCCGACGGTACCTTCCCATGGCCACGGAGGGTAATTTCGTCACCCCAACATTTAGCTTCGCTGTTCTGAATTTCGTTTTCGGCCTCAATGATACGGCTATTGTAGAGTTTCGTGAAAAGGGGTTTGCCCTCGGGGATCGGTTGATCCCCCGCTACGACGAACGCTCGTTCCTCCTCAATTATTATGGTCCCAGCAAGACGTTTCGCTACGTCAAATTCACCGAGGTTGTGGATGACTCTACGTTCAAGACAAAAGATGAACTCGAATACGGCGCAGACATAGACCAATTTGACAGTGATGTCGAGCTCCAGGCGTTCCTGAAGGACAAAATTGTTCTTATTGGTTCAACGATGCCGGAAGAGCGGGACTATCACTCGATTCCGTTGCTCAACCCCGACGAAACAACATCCATGCATGGCGTGGAAATTCATGCCACCGCCATTCAGAACATCCTCGATCAGAAGTACATACAACGAGCAGACGCGATGCTCGAGTTTGCTCTGATTATTGTTCTCGCGCTCGTAGTGACGCTCATCGTTATGCCTCTCAGAACAATCAAGATTCGTTACGTGATCGTGCTTGAGTTTGCCTCTGTGATTATCGTTGCGCTTTTCATTTTCGGTGTATTCGAGATCGCGGTCCGTTCGTTCACAAACAACAGCACGCTCGTCAATATTATTTATCCATCGCTCGCTGTCATTCTTGCATACGTCGGCGCGGCTGTGTACCAGTATCTTGTCGAGCGCCAACAGAAGGCGCTCATCAAGAACGTCTTCAGCAAGTATATTAGCTCTGCGGTTGTCAACGAGCTGGTTGCAAACCCCGAAAAGGCAAAGCTCGGCGGCGATCGGCGCGAACTCACAGTGTTCTTCTCCGATATCGCCGGGTTCACAACGATCTCTGAGCAATTCCACACGAGGCCTGAAGGGCTCGTTGAATTGTTGAATGAGTATCTGGATGAGATGACCGGCATCGTGCTTAAACACGAGGGGACGCTCGATAAATACGAGGGAGATGCAATTATGGCCTTCTGGGGAGCGCCGATCGCTCAAAAGGATCATGCCCTCCGAACGTGTCTTGCCTCGCTTGATATGCAGAAGCGACTCGCAGTGATGCGCCCCAAATGGAAGAAAGGGGGGCGTCCAGCTCTTGAGGTTCGCATCGGCATCAACACCGGCGTCATGATTGTTGGCAACATGGGTGGGAAAGACCGGTTCGACTACACTGTTATCGGAGACAGCGTGAACCTTGCGTCCCGGCTCGAGGGGGCCAACAAGCAGTACGGTTCGAACATCATGATCAGTGATTTCACGTATCAACACGTCAAGGGGCTGGTTATAGTGCGCGAGCTTGACCTTATTCAGGTAAAAGGCAAAACCGATCCGGTGAAGGTGTGGGAGCTTCTCGGAACGTCAGACACGCCGATCTCGGACAACCAGAAACAATCCCTCGAAATCTATCACGAAGGGCTTCGACTGTACCGCGAGCGAAACTGGCAGGAAGCCATCGCCTATTTCCAGCAGGCCAAACAGCTCGACCCCATTTGCCATGTGGCGGAGATCTATGAGCAGAGGGCAAACCTGTACCAACTCA
>Ga0315287_10002524_pt1 | contig 17387 bp, 5 predicted proteins | sample YL17G11_0_MG_FD_205037 | JGI IMG/M metagenome (GOLD analysis project Ga0315287, IMG submission 205037) | Sediment microbial communities from Yellowstone Lake, YNP, Wyoming, USA - YL17G11_0 | ecosystem: Environmental > Aquatic > Freshwater > Lake > Sediment | place: USA: Wyoming | collected...
TTCTGCTGCGTTCCGGGCGGAGGTGCGGTGCCCGGAGGATACTGCTGTGTTCCGGGCGGAGGTGCGGTGCCTGGAGGATACTGCTGCGTTCCCGGTGGGTTTGCGGCCGGGTCCTCCTTCTTCTTTTTGAACTTATCCCAAAATCCCGAACTCCCACCCCACTATTATTGTTACTAGGTAGTATTGCAAAGTATAAATAATTTGAGAGACTCCTTCTAATCCTGGGTTAGGATTATATGCTTCTTTTACCATGAAGCGCCCGATGAAGGATTACGACCACCTATCTATAGAAAAAAAGTGGCAGAAAAAATGGGATGAAGCAGGCACGTTCCGCACCTCCCCGGACACGGCAAGGAAGAGATTCTTTGTAACAGTGGCATGGCCCTATCCTTCTGGCCCGATGCATGTCGGCCACGGACGCACCTACACCATCCCGGATGTCATAGCGCGCTACAAGCGCATGAAAGGCTTCAACGCTCTGTTCCCGATGGGCTGGCACCTCACGGGCAGCCCAATAGTCGGCGCCACCCAGAGGATAAAGGCGGCCGAGCCCAAGTACCTCGAGATACTGAGAGAGAAGTTCGGCATCCCCCAGGAGCAAATAGATAAAATAAAAGAGCCCCGCGACTTCGCCGACTACTGGATAAACCAGAGCCGGATGGGCTACAAGCCCTCCATGAACGCGCTCGGCTATTCCATTGACTGGACCCGGGAGTGCACGTCACTGGACCCTCACTTCAGCAAGATGGTGGAGTGGCAGTACCGCAAGCTCAAGGCGCTGGATTACGTCACCATAGGCTCTCATCCTGTGAAGTTCTGTCCGAAGGACAAGCAGGCCCTGACGGACCACGACCTCCTCGAGGGCGAAGGAGTGGGCATCCAGGAATTCACGCTCCTGAAGTACCGCATGGACGACGGCAACAAGACACTCTTCTTCCCGGCGGCCACCCTGAGGCCCGAGACGGTCTTCGGGGTCACGAACATCTGGCTCCATCCGGACGCGGACTATGTCGAGCTGGAAACCGGCGGCGAGCGCTGGCTCGTATCGAAGGCGGGCGCGGACAAGCTCCACCACCAGGGAATGGAGTTCAAGATCGTCGGGGAGCACAAGGGCCGCAAGTTCATGGGCAAGCATGTGAGGGTCCCTCTGACGGACGTGCCAGTCCCGATACTTCCCGCGGAGTTCGTCGTGCCGGAGCACACGACGGGCGTCGTCGGCTCCGTTCCGGCGCACGCGCCGTTCGACTACGTTGCGCTCCTGGACCTCCAGAGGTCACCGGCGGATATCGAGAAGTTCGGTCTCAATGCCTCCGAGGTGCACGCCCTCAAGCCCATCCACATGATCGATGTGGAGGGCTACAAGGATTCAGCGGTCGACCTCGTCAACGCGCTCAAGGTGGCGGACCAGCACGATTTCAAGAACCTGGACCAGGCCACGAAGCAGGCCTACAAGCTCGAATACTCCAAGGGAATGATGTCGAAGAACTGCGGCCCTTGGAGCGGGCACAAGGTCTCCGCCGCCAAGGAAGAGCTGAAGCATGAGCTGGTCTCCCAGAACCTCGCCGGTACGATGTTCGAGTTCACGGAACTGCCGGTAGTCTGCCGCTGCGGCACGAATGCCGTGGTGAGGGTGGTCAATGACCAGTGGTTCATCCGCTACTCCGACCAGGGCTGGAAGAAGCAGGTGCACGAGGCCTTCGGCAGGATGGAGCTCATACCTCCGGAATGCGCGACCTATTTCAACAACGTGGTAGACTGGCTCAACGACTGGCCCTGCACGAGGCGTGTCGGCCTCGGCACGAAGCTGCCATGGGACGATACCGGCTGGATCATCGAGAGCCTGAGCGATTCGACTATCTACATGGCCTATTACACACTCGTTCCCTGGATGAAGAAGCTGAGGCCGGAGCAGCTCAACGATACCGTCTACGATTACATCTTCCTCAAGAAAGGGGACGCACAGGCAATATCCAAGCAGACAGGGATCCCCGAAATCGACCTCAATGGGATGCAGGCGGAATTCCACTACTGGTATCCGCAGAACTACCGCGTTAGCGCCAACGAGCTCATCCCGAACCACCTGACGTTCATGATATTCCATCACCTGGCGATATTCCCCAAGGAGCTGTGCCCGCAGGGAATAGTCTCGCTTGGCCTGGGCGTTCTCGAGGGCAAGAGGATGTCCTCGTCAAAGGGGGTCGTCTTCGCCGTATCGGACGCGGTCGACCAGTTCGGCGCCGATGTCACGCGATTGTACCTGATGTACATGTGCGAACCGCCCCAGGACTTCGACTGGCGCGGAGTGCAGGCGGACGCGCACCGCAGGCAGATGGAGAGGTTCTTCACGCTGGCCCAGGACATCCTGGCGATGGAGAAGAGCACCGACAGGCCAGTGGACAGGTGGATGCTCAGCCGCCTCCAGCACCATGCGGGTATAGTCGGGGAGGCCTTCGACACCTTCCAGACAAGGAAGGCGCTCCAGCATTCCTTCTTCCTGCTCCAGCAGGATGTGAAATGGTACCTGCGCCGCGGCGGCGCCAGCAAGCATGTGCTCCGGACACTCCTCGACGTGTGGGTCAGGCTCCTGACCCCGATAACGCCCCACATCTGCGAGGAGCTCTGGGAGATGCTCGGCAACGAAGGCTTCGTATCGAACGCCGAGTTCCCCGTGCCGGACGAGAAGATGCGCGACCCTCTTGCGGAATTCAAGGAGGACATCGTCAAGAGCGTCACGGAGGACATCGGCGAGATACTGAAGGTGACGAAGCTCACCCCGAAGAAGATAATCCTCTACACATCGCCTTTGTGGAAGTGGACGGTGTTCCGCAAGGCCATCGAGATGGCGCGCGGCGGGCACCTGTATATGAGCGGCCTGATGAAGGCCCTCACGCCTGAGCAGGACCTCAAGCCCCATGCAAAGGAGATGGCCAAGTACGCCCAGAAGATAGTGGCGGACATTCCGAAGCTCTCCCAGGAGCAGCTGGCGCAATTGGGCCTTCCGCTGGACGAGCCCGAGCTCCTCGCCGACGCAAAGGATTTCTTCGCCTCGGAGTTCAGCTGTGATGTCCAGGTGTTCGCTGGCGACGACCCCAAGAAGCACGACCCGGTGGAAAAGGCCAGGCAGGCGGCCCCGGTGAGGCCGGCGATATACATCGAGTAAGGCCCAGCCACAGGCGGAGACGCACCATCGGAATGTCACGCATGCGGCCGGTTTCGAACGATATCACAACCCATATATATCCGCCCCGGTGATTTGAGAGCGATGTCAGGCGTTCATAGCCTTTTGTGTCGCAGGTTCACTGCAGTGCTCGTCGTCGCCAGCCTGCTCGTGCTCCCCCTGCTGACGCTTCCGGAGCCCGCAGGCGCGGAAACGCCGGAATGGGTGGTGAGCTCGCCCACGACCCTCGAGAACCAAATAAAAGTGGTCAATGCGAACGTCAAGATAGAATCCGGCGGGGAGCTCAGGCTCGTCAACAGCACGCTCGTGATGAACTGCTCCGAAGACGGGGATTACGAGCTGCTCGTCAAGGCCGGCGGAAAACTTTCCGCGGACAGGGGCGTCATAACCTACGGCGCCGTGAAGGCGCGTTACTGGTTCCGCGTCGCAGGCGACCTTGACCTGCAGGACAGCGAGGTAGTCGGGACACGGGGCATGTTCGACATGGGAGGCATCTATATAACCTCTGGAAAGACCACCATCAACAGGTGCCGCCTCCACGACCACCAGTGGTACGCCGTCTATGCAAACGGCAGCTCCCCCACCATCACCGGCTCCACGTTCGAGAACTGCAAATCCGGTGTGAAGCTGGACAGCACAAGCTCGGCCGTCATCGAGGGTAATATATTCCAGGGGATGGAGAAGGAGGCTGTCCTCGTCCTCAATTCCAACCCGACCATCCGGGGCAACACGATACGGGACAACTGGCGAGGGATTGGGCTGTACAATTCCAAGGCCACCGTATCCGGGAACGATATCACGAACTGCGGCGCTATCGGGATAGAGTGCGCTGAGCAGTCCGATGCCACGGTATCGAACAACAATATCAGCAAGTGCGGCGACGCCGGTATCAGCGTCGTATCTTCCATACCCAAGATAACGGGCAACAGCATCCTGTCGTGCGGGAACGGCATCAACATCACCGCCGCCGGACCGGCGATATCCAAGAACACCATCGCGGGAAACCGCGGCTGGGGCGTAGTCTGCAGGAGCGGCAGCCCCGACTTCGACGGCAACAAGTTCGAGGATATGGCAGGCAACTACAACACATTGGGCGGTGCGGTCGTGTGCTGGCGCCTCCAGCTGTGGGTCCAGGATTCGGCGAAGAAACCCCTCGAGGGAGCGGATATCACGGTCAAGGACGGCAACGGGAATGTCGTGTTCAAGGGAAAGAGCGGCATGGACGGCGGCGTCCAGGAGCTCTACCTGAACCAGTACCGCATCAACGTCTCGGGGACCGTCAAGGACACCCCGCACAAGGTCAGCGTCAGCTACCGCGAGCTGTCGGACACGCTCACCCTCACCATGACCAAGGACCATGTCTATACTGCCAAGCTTGGCGCCCAGCCCAAGCCCTTCCTGCCTGGAATGGACGCCCCGCTCATGCTGCTCGCCCTTTGCGCCTCGGTCCTGGTCGTCGCGAGGCTGAGACGCCGAAGTTGAAACCGCAGACGAGCAACAGCTCGTCAAGGCCGTGAACGACCCGATGGTCGTTTAGGCCCAGAGGACCAGCGGGTCCTCTCGGGCCTTGAAGACCAGCAGGTCTTCCACGGAAACGAACGGCGAGCCGGTCGTTTGACATTTTCAATAGGGCAACGCCGGCTATTTCTGCTTCTTCAGCGAGAATTTCCCGCCGGACGGGTAGAACATGCCCAGCAGGAACATCACCATGAACGCCAGCGCCGCTATCGCCAGCGAGAGCATCATGGAGTTGGGAATGCGAATGCTCGTTGCCGCCATGAATATTATGTAGACCAGGAGAAGCATCGTCACCATCGTCGAGAGCATATAGATGGTCTCGATGGAACTGTATTTCCAATCCGCCCGGCCCCGCGGGTATCGCAGGCCAATGTAGATCATGAGCACGATGACCGTGCTCCCTATCAACCAGACCGGCGGCACGCCTATTGAAAGACCGGTAACGAAAGCGGCTGTAGCGAGCACGAGCAGGAATATGTCCGTCCTACTCACCATCCTTCCTGAGGTTCGAGATGACCTTCCTTATGTCCTGGAGGATGGCATCTTCGTCCATTGCGGGCGGGGGCGCATTCCCCTTCCGCTTCTTGTCCGATTTCTTCTTCTCCGGTTCCCGGTCAGCCTCCGGTTCGGGCTCATCCTTCTCGGCCGATTTCACATCTTCAGTTGCAGGCGGTACTTCCGTTCGAGGAGCTTCCGCATGCTCCGGGGCAGGGGGCATGGCCGGAGGCTCTTCCTTCTCGGGCTCATTTGCCTCCGGGGCCGGGGCAATTTGCTCCTCCGCCTCTGTTTTCCTCACTTCGGCGGGCTCTTCCTCCTTTTTCTCTTCGCCCGCTGGGGCCTCCTCCATGGCGACTTCGTCAGGCTCTTCGGCGGATGCCCTCTCGACTGGCTTTGTCTGGGCCTCCTCCACCTTATTCGGTTCGGGTTCTGGCGACGAGGCCTCCTTTTTCTCCTCACTGGCCTCATCGGGCTTCTCGACCACCGGAGGCGGCGTCTTCGCCTGTGAGGTGAATGCTTCCGCACAGCGCTTCGCAGCCAGTTCTCTCTGTTCGTAGAGCTGGTCCACGGAAAGGATGGTGTTCAATTCCTCAATATCAGGTTCAGGCTCCTCATCGGGCTGCTCTATCCGTTTCCAGAAGGCAGCGAACTCGGTGCTGCTGCTGACCATGTCGCTCGGCACCGGCCTCAGTATCCGGCTGGAAGCCTCCTTCAGATGCTTCATCTCGATGGAGCATTTCTCGGTCGACAGTTCTTCGACGGACATGCCCACCATATGCTGGGTTATCGATAGGAACTTCGCCTCGTTGACCACGTTGGCGAGGGCCTCGCCGTTGCAGCCGTCGGAGTTCTCCAGCAGCCATTCGACATCGAACTTGCCCTTGGTCGGCACTCCGGTGAGCAGCGCCCTCAGGATGTCCTTCCTCGCATTCCTGTCAGGCAGGGGCACCTGGAGCATTCTGTCGAACCTGCCCGGCCTGAAGAACGCCTGGTAGATGTCCAGCGGCCTGTCCGTCGTGCCCACGACGAGCATCTTCTCCTCGCTCGCGAAAGTGTCGATGAACGAAAGGAACCTCGTCTGGAGCACCCGGTACTGGATGTCGTCCATACCGGGTCTGGTAGAGAAGGCCTCGATGTCAGTCACGAGCAGCATTGCAGGCGCGGAATCGCGCACCCTCTGCGCGAGCTCCTTCAGGACCTCCTCTCCCTGCGTAAGCACGGCGGCCGCCAGCTCGTTGCCGTTGGCGACATGGAGCGGGAGCTGCGATTCGTGGGAGAAGGCCCGTACGACATACGCCTTGCCGCAGCCAGGCGGGCCGTACAGCAGGAGTGCGCGGCGCGGGGCCATCTTGAACTTCTCCACTAGGTCCGGCCTCTTGAGGGGAATCTCGACATGCTCCCTCAGGAATTCCTTTGCCTCCTTCAGGTCGCCGACATCCTTGAAAGTAATAACGGTCCTTCTCTCCGTCCTGGAAAGGGCGTGTATCTTCCTCTCGTAGCGGGCCTTAATCCGCTGGTATTCCTCCACCATCGAGGGGCTTATGGACGGTTTCATCTTGGGCATTATCTCCTCGAAATCCTTCCATTCGATGGAGCTGATCTTGCCCGTGCGTATGGACCGTCTCATGGCCGACGTTGCGGTCTCCCTGACGAGGTTGGCAAGGTCCGCGCCCGAGAAGCGCTCCGTGGCTTTGGCCAGCGCAGCGTAATCTACCTCGCCCGAGACAGGCTTCCCTTTCATGTGTACCCTCAGAACGTCCTTCCTCTCCTCGATGTCCGGCGGGGGCACGTAGATTATCTTGTCGAACCTTCCGGGCCTCAGCAGGGCCGGGTCTATGAGCTCGGGCTTGTTGGTGGAACCGACGAATATCAGGCCGGCGGCATTGTCCATGCCGTCCATCTCGGAGAGCATTATGGAGAGCAGGCGAGGCGTCACGTCGTCCGCGGAATAGAGGTCCCTGCTCTTTGCGATGGCGTCCACCTCGTCGAAGAAGATGATGCAGGGCTTCCTTTCCTTGGCGATCCGGAAGAGCTCGGCCATCTTTCCCTCGCTCTCACCGTACCACTTGGACATGATGTCGCTGCACTTGACGTTTATCATCTCGACGTTCAGCTCCGTGGCCAGGGCCTTCATCATGAGCGTCTTGCCGCAGCCCGGAGGGCCGAAAAGCAATATGCCTTTCGATGGGTCGATGCCGAACTTGTCGGAGATGTCGGGCCTCAGCAGCGGGACAATCAGGCCTTCCTTCATGTCCTGCTTCACATCGGTGAGGCCGCCGACCTGGTCGAACGTCGTCTTTCCCAGGGCCTTCATGTCGCTTATACGGGTACCGACGCCCGAAACGCCCATGCGGGCGACGTAATAATCGGCGAAGAGGTCGCGGGCCATCAGCGCTATCCCGGGGGCGAAGAGCGCAACGAGCAGGGCGCCAAGCGCGGCCACCCCGACAAGCGCCGCAACCGTGCCGTCAGTGTACAGCCCCTGCACGAAGATGCCCGTCGTTCCGGGAACCACGACCAGCAATGCGGCGCCGGCCGTTATCACGGTACCGCGGCGGTCACGGAAGGGCACCTTCAGCCAGCCTCCGAGGGAATCCGCCGGAGCGGTCCGACCGGTGACGAGCATGCCGACTATGTAGGCCGCTATGCACCAGCACGCCACGACCAGGAAGGGCACCATGGACGCGCCGAAGTTGGAATTGAATACCGTCGATATTGCGTCCGTGTCCGCCTTGCCGATGGCAGAAAGCACCGCGCCCATGTCGTTGGGCACGAAACCGTCCTTCACCGGGGTCGAGAAGACCATGAAGCTCGTGTCGTGCGAGGACCCCGCAAGCAGGCCCCACACCATCTGGTCGCCGCACGTCGCCATGAACACCATGAACAGGCCCGCGAGCGCCGCCGTCGCCACCCCGATGAACGATGATACGAGCATGGACGCCATAAGGGGCACGAAGTATGGCACACCGATACGAGCCAGGAATATCGACAGGAACACGAAGTATCCGAAGCGCCAGTCGAAGAACCCGCAGATGAGGACGAACGTCGAGAACACTAGGAAGAACAGTCCGAACTCCGGCGTCTGGTAGGCCGCAGAGGCCGTGACCAGCAGGGAAAGGAATATCAGCGAGAGGTAGGGGAAGCGGTATGCGAGCGCTCCGATGACGAGCGAGGAGAGCGCCACCATCCACCATGGATAGAACGGCACGAAGGCCGTTCCCAGCGCCGCCAGCGCCGCGAACGCCACCGGTATTAGCAACCTGGGGGTCTTTGTCTCCTCCTCGAACCCCTTCCAGAATGCTGCGCCGAGGCCACCCTTGTCCTTCTCATTCTTTCCGCTCTTCCCGTCCTCTGTCAGCTGCTCCACCTGGAGCCGCCGCTTGCGGTAGAGGAGCCATGTCCCCAGGGGGCAGACGACGAGCGCTGCGAAAATGCCGATGAGCTCGAACCACTGAGGGAAGGTCTGCATCGGATGGTTGATGATTGTCGCCCTCGCGAAGCTGAATGTGATGACGTTGCGCGTGCCGTCGCGTGTCGTGGAGACGGTCCTGGTCTGGCTCTCGCCCTTGTACGTAACGATTATCCTGTAATCGCCCCAGTGCACGAACGGGGGCACCGTGTACGCGGCTCCGCCGAGTGTCTCCGTCTCGTAGCCCCAGCTCGAGTTCTCGAACCTTACCTTGGCCCCGTCAACAGTCTTTCCAAGCGCCTCGTCCTTCACGACGATTGCTAGCGCGACCATCGTCTGGGGGTCAGGGTTCTCGTCCGCCGGTATCCCGTAGGTGTATGAAATGGATGATAGTTTCGTGTAGTATAGATCGAAGGTCTCCACGCGGAAGCTGACATTGAAGCCTGGCTGGTTGGGGGAGGAGGACGCCTGAGCCCCGATGACCGCCTTGCCGGAGAGCGGGTCCGCGAATTCGAAATTCACGCTGCCCTCCGGGGACCAGTTCCCGCCGGGCGACTGGTACTTGACGAGCACATCCACCCTCAGCAGCCTCACGCCCGAGTTGAGGCTCCTGACGTTCACGGTCACCGCTTCCAGCGCCTTTGGGGCCGTCGGGGTATGGTCGACCGCGACATTCTCCGAGAATGAATCGGAAACGAACGAGCCGTTCTTCGCCGGCCGGTAATCGTGCATGACGGACGTTAGCCTCTGGTTGTTCGTGTCCCAGGCGACAACGTAGAAATCGATCCTGCTCCCGCCCGAGTTCGCCGAGCTGGGGATTGTGAATGACATCGATATGTGCTGGTCGCCGGTATACCTGAACTCGCCGCCGAACGGGCCTCCGGGCATGGGCGTGCTCGACCCTTCAGGGGTTATGTTGTAGTAGAGGTTCGCGCCGCCGATGACCTGGTTTCCCTTCGAGGCGAGGCTGACGTTCACGGGGTCAAGGTTGTTGGGCGCCGAGGGCTCGTAGCTCACCTGAAGGTTGTCCTCGAAGGTTCCGTAGAGCCAGCCGGTCCCGGCGGCGGGCATGCAAATGGCTCCCGCTGCCAGCATGAATGTCACGGCTATCATCAGCACCCTTTCAGCAATCCGGTCAGAATTCATGCTTCTCCCTTTCCTTGACGAGTTCTCGAACGTGACGCCTGCTCTTCGGTGATGCCATGCCCATTCCCCGCAGCTTGTGCGGCTTCACCTTCTGGAGCAGCCTTCCCGCACCCAGGCCCAGCAATGGCGCGAACACGTATATCGGCGGCGAGGACTGGGTCACCATGACCATCGACGGCTGGACGGCCACGGGAACGGCCGGCGAATACACCGGCAGGAGCGGAGGGGGCGGGGGCGGCGGAGGCGGAGGGGGCGCCGTAGGCGGCATGAACGCCGGCGGGGGTGGGGGCAGGGGAAGTATCCCCGTGAGCTCCACTGCCGGCAGCGGGTCGACCTGCCTCTTGCCGCTCCAGTTGATGTAATCCAGGCGAGCCGAATCATTCCCGAACGATGTGCGGTTCGCCCTCAGGGGCTGGCTTCCGGCGCCCGTCACGGTGACGCGGTAACTGGCCGTCCATTTCTGGGAGAGGTTGAGCGCCGGGACCCTCCAGTCGAGATAGGTCAGGTTCCCTCCCGACACGGGGATCTTCCCGGACGATTCCTGCAAGGGTTGAGCCGACCCGGGGACCAGGTGCACGCCTGGTGCCAGCACCTCGTGGACCATGATGTCCATGGCGGCCGTGTAATTCTTGAACCCGTTGCTGATGCCGAGGTAGATGGCCTCGAGCTCTGACGCGGTCTTTGCGTGGTAGTACCTTCCGCCGGTGATGTTGGCGAGCCAGACAAGCAGCGATTCGTCCAGGTCCTCTCCGAGGCCGATGGTGTAGAGCATAACGTGGCGGTCCAGTATCCTCTGCACTGTCGCCATGCTCACATTCGCCTCGGGCGGGTCCGGAATGCCGTCCGTGAGAAGGATTGCGAGCTGCATCTTGCCTGTCTGGCCATGCGTCTCCAACTCCTTCGTGGCGGCGGAGAGTGCGGCCTCGAGGTTTGTGCCGCTGCTGTAGCCGACGGTGGCCAGGTCGTCCTTGATGGACGTGTAATCTGATGAGAGACCGCGGTCGTTGACGAGGGCAGCCTTGTCGGCGAAGCTTACCACGCATCCCCTGTCGGGCGCTATCATGCCGTCGACATATTTCTGGGTGGCGACCACCCTCAGGAACGCGGGGTCGCTGCCCGCCATGCTGCCGGAGCGGTCCATGACGAAGACAGTGTCCTGCGGCTCGAAAGTGAACGACGGGTCCCCGACGCCGCTCAAGTTCAGCTTGACCGTCGCCTCCTTCGGCTCGCCACCGGAAAATTCGGGCCAGATGCGGTCCGGCTCCGCCGTCGACGCCACGACCAGCCTTGGAGGATTATCCGAAACGTTGACCCTTCCGGTATCGGCAAGTACAGGTTGAAAGAGCAGGAGGGCCAGCGCCAGCGCTGTCAGTCGCAATGTGAAGGCCACGGGTCCCTGCCCGGTGCCCCAACCGAGATAGCGCCTCTTCAGCCGCCCTCCCTCCGTCGTCTTCAGGGCATTGTCCCCTTTATTTCTTGTCCTCTAGACGGCCAAGGTCGTCCTCGACCTCCTTCATGATGCCCTTTCCCTTGCCCTTGTGCTTCTTCTCGGGAGTTCGCTTCTGCTCCTCGGAATCCACCTGTATATTCTCTACTGAGCCCATTATGTCCTCGGAGGGCGCGCCCTTCGCCGGCTTCTCGGGGGCCTCGGGCTCGTCGTCCTTTACCACCTCGAGCTCGGGCAATTTCTCCGCGCCCTCGGCATCCTTCACCGGCTTTCCCGTCGTGGGCTTTGTCTCTCTTTCCGGGGCATCGATATTCTTATCGCCCTTGTCCTTCTTCTTCAGGTGGAACAGGCCGGCATCTTTCGGGACGTCCTGCTTTATCCAGGCCTGTAGCCTTCCGTAGCGCACCATCGCCATGACCGCTATCACCATGATGATGACGAACAGGAACGCCACCAGAGGAAGCGCGTCCAGAGTTATATGCCAGTAGTCAGGCTCGTTCTTCACGTTGAAGTGTCCGGTCATGACCGCTGTGTTGCTAAGGCCGTCCTGCGCCACGAAGGAGTACGTGTGCTCCCCGTTCTGCGGGCTCGTGGTGGGCCAGCGGTAGATATAGTATCCGGAAGGCTCCAGAAGCAGGTCCCTCCAGCCTGTGCCGTCGATGTTGACCTGCACCCTGGTCACGGAGCTGATGTCCGTGGTGTTCACGGCGAACGATACCAATCCGGATTTCTGGCCCTTGGGCGAGCGGAGCAGCATGTTCGGGCCCGTGTTGTCCACGACGATATTCACTGAAGCCTCGGACTCGTGGCCTGCGAAGTCGACTGATTTCGCCAGCACTGTATGGTTGCCGTCCGGCATGCCCGAGGTGTCAAGTGAGTAGAAATAGGGCGAGCCCTCGACGGGTCTGAATATCTCGCGGTAGGTTCCGTTGTCGAATGCTATCATCACTTTCCTGACGGAGCCGCCGGCATAGACATGGACGTCCGTGGTCCCTTTGATGTGCGTCCCTTGCAGGGGTTGCAGGATGGTGACCTGCGGCGCCAGGTTGTTGACGTACACCGTGAGCCTGTGGATGACCGCATGTGCTGCCTGGTCGCTGGCCCTGATGGAGATGGTATGCTCGCCGTCCGCGATGAGGGTCGTGTTGAACGTTCTCTCGATGGGTACCCAGCCCGAGTCGTCCACGGTGTACATCACTCCACCGGGGAACCTGTCCTCGACCGTCACGGACAGCGTCACCACTGCTGAGAGATAATCGCCGTTGCGTGGCGAGAGTACGGTTATCGCCGGCGGGTTGTTGTCGACCATGAATGTCACGTTGGGCGCAATTGTCTTCCTTCCCGCGGCATCAATGGCATATGTGGCGAGCTCGTAGATGCCGTCGGGCTCGGTGAGCGTGTCCACGGAATATTCGTAGTAGCCGGTCTGGGCGTTGTAGGGCAAGTTTACGGTCAGGTTGAAGACCTCCATGCGCACCAGGGACACACCGTTGGCGTCGCTGGCGGCCACCTGGAACCGGAACGCACCGCCGATGAACTGCTTCTGGAGCGGGGCGCTGACGACGCAGGTCGGGTCGTGGTTGTCAACGATGACCGTGAAGTCCTGCTGGGTCGAGTGCCCGGCAAGGTCGCGGGCCCTCAGGGACAGCCTGTGGGTGCCGTCCGCGAGTGCTGTCGTGTTCCAGGGCAGGGCCGTTGCGACCCAGCCTGCGCCGTCGACGTTGTATTCCGTCGGGCCGGGGAACGCGTCCGTCACGTTGACGGAGATGTTCATGACGCCCTTGACGTAATCGCCGCTCTGCGGCCTGTTCACCGTCATCACGGGCGCATGGTTGTCCACCCTGAAGTTGACCGGTCCTACGCGTGTCTCCTTTCCGGAGCGGTCCTTGGCTATGGCCGTCACGTTGCGGATGTTGTCCTCGGTCCACACGAGCGTGTCCAGCGTGAACTCGTACATCCCGCTTACCGTGCTGAACGAAGCCTGTACCTCGCTGCCGAACAGGAGGAGCTTCACATCGGCGACGCCCACGGCATCCGTCGCGAGCACCGCGAACGTGAACGAGCCCTCGACATACTGGTTGAGGACCGGTGATGCTATGGCGCAGGAGGGCGGGGTGTTGTCTACCATCACCCTCAGCGTTTGCTCCACCACATGCAGGGCCCTGTCCGTGACCTTGATGGTAACGGTGTGTGCGCCGTCGACCATCATGGTGGTGTTCCACCAGCCCGTCCAGTAGCGCCCGGTGTGCGTCATCTCGATCCAGTCCATGGCGCCTATCCTGAACACGGCCTTGTAGGGGAACTCGTCCTCAGAGGTGATGTTGATGGTGTAGTTGCCGCCAACGAACCCCGCATCCCCGGGTGCGTTCACCGCCAAAGTCGGGTCGTTGTTGTCGATGTTGAAGGTCACAGGTCCAATGACCGTCACCTTGCCGGAGAGGTCCACCGCTGTGACGGTGACATTGTAGACGCCGTCAGTATAGCCGAGGGTATTGATGGCGTAATCATACTGCCTCGATACGCCATTGTATGTCATGGTGTAATTGGTGCCATTGAAGCTCATGGTGACGTTGGAAAGGCCTATGGTGTCCGAGGCGCCCGCCCGGAACACCAGCACTCCCTCCACGAACTGCTCCGCGAGGGGAGCCACCAGGTCCGCGTAGGGGTTGTGGTTGTCCACGATGACCTGCAGGTCGAGGCTCGTTACATGGTGGAGCTTGTCCACTGCCCGGACGGTGACTGTGTGCTGCCCGTCCGTCAGGCCTGCGGTCGCCCAGGCGAACACGAATTCGCCGCCGGTGACACTGAGGGACTGCCAGGGCCCGCCGTTCACGCGCCACTGTCCCGTCGGGATGTAGGGGCCGTCGGATATGTTTACCGTCACATTGACATCACCCTCTACGTAGTCGCCCTGGCTGGGGTCGGTCACGACCACCATTGGCGGATTGTTGTCTATGTAGAACGTCAAATTCGAGACCGTGACATTGGCGTTGCCCGCCTTGTCGTATGCAACGGCGGTTATGTTGACAGGGCCGTCGCTGAAGACGCTCGTGTCCACTGTATATTCGAAGTATCCGGAGAAACTGTTGAAGGTCGCCAGCTTGATGCCGAGGTCCTGGATGTTCGAGCTGTTCGTGTCATTGCCGAAGAGCAGCTCCACGCGGTCCATCAGGTAGTTGTCCGTGGCGCTCACCTGGAACGTGTACTTGCCCTCGAGGGTCTGGTTGAGGCTCGGTGAGACCATGAAAATGGAAGGCCGGTTGTTGTCTATCATGATCTTGACCTTGAGCGTGGTAGCGATGCTGAACGGGCCGCTGTCGATTATCTCGAACTCCAGCGTATGGGGGCCGTCCAGAAGGCCGGAGGAATTCAGCCCCTTGCCGTCCGAGAGGAACCTCTGGGTCGTGCTGTTGTAGCTCATCCCGTACCACTCGCTCCCGCCGTCGACGCGGAAGTGGGGGAGCGTGGCGTTGTCCAGTATGCCGTCCAGGTCAGAGGCCGTTATCTCGATGCTCACATTGCCATTCAGGACCGAGTTCTCCTGTGGCCTGACAAGATACACGGTCGGCTTGTTGAGCACCGTAACGGAGGTGACATTGACAACGGACGAGCCATACTCATCAAAGGTTATCACCTTGAGGTTGTGCGCGCCGTCCTCGAACCCGGTAGTGAGCAGCTTCAGCTCAAAAGCCCCCGACTCGTTGAGGGAGCGGTCGAAGCCGGCGAACTCGTTGTCCAGGTAGAGCTCGGCATAGGCGGCCTGGCTCACCGGCTCCGGATAGGCCACCACGGTGACCTCGTTCCGGATGGTGTCCCCGGCCTTCGGGCTGGAGATGTTGACGAAGAGAAGCACTATGTTGTCGACATAGACGACCACATTGCTAACAGCCACGGCACCCGTCGCATCCGTCGCCTGGAACGTGATGGTGTGCGGTCCGTCGCTAAGTCCGGTAGTGTCGAGAGATGCCATGTAGCCTACGGGTGCGGCCACTCCCGGGGTGACGGAAGAAACCTCGCTGACCCAATCCTTTGGTGCATCCGTGTCCATGTACGGATTCCTCTGGATGGAGCGGTTGGAGGCCGCCGTGGGCTGCGAATTCCAGGCAGGGCTCGTGGGCGTGCCCCACTCGACATAGTCCACTACGTTGTTGCCGCCGTCCTTTAGCGTAAGGGAGTCGCCGCCGTCGCCAAGCGCCTCGGAGCCGAGGCCCGCCGAGCATGTAGCGGTCTTTCCCACGTGGTTCCTGAAATTGGTACCGTTGGAGGCAACGGTCACAACTCCATAGGCTGGGATGTGGATGTTGCCGAATGTGTACCATGTGCCGCCCTCTTCGACGAGTTTCCATCCGGAGAGATTGACAGGCGTGCCCAGCGGGTTGAACAGCTCAGTCCATTCCGCTGTGGCGCAGGAGCTCGTGTTGTAGCCGATCTCGGAGATGACCACTTTCGTGAGGTTGAGGGTGTTGCTCATGTCGTACCAGGCGCCGCCGTCCACCCTGTAGACAGGGTTGTCTATGGTGTCCGGTATCGCGTCGCCGTTGGGGTCCGATACCTTTATCGAGAGGTTGTATGCGCCGGCGATGACCTCATTGCCGGCAGGTGTGATTATCTGCACCGAGGGCTTGTTGAGGAAGTTCACGAGGATGAGGTCCGTTAGGGTGTTGTCCTCGGGCCCGTTGACGACCGCCTTCAGGGTATGCGGGCCGTCGCCGAACCAGACGGTATTCAGGGATATATTGTAACCCCAGTTGCCTGCGCCGTCAAGGTCCTTTTCCGTATACTCGAGCGCGGTGGCGGAACCGTCCACGAAGAGCTCGCAGAAGCCGGGCCTGGGCATGGTCTTGGCGTGGTCCCAGAATTCCACCTGGCAGTTGAAGATGCCATTTATGGTATCGCCAGATTTCGGTCTCACAAAGCTCACGGACGTGAGCGGGTCCCAGTTGTTGAAATCGTAGGTCTTGTAGGCCGAGGTCTCGCCCGCGCCGTTGACCGCCCTGGCGCGGACCGTGTGGTTCCCGTCAATGTAATTCTTGGTGTTGAGGTCATAGGAATAGAGCCCGCCGCCCTGCGGCAGCATGTCGTTGACGTAGAGGCCGTCGACGTATATCTCCAGCCTGTCGGCCTGCGATGCGGTGGCGTTTATCTTGGTTGTATTGACAAGGGGGCCCTTGGCCGGGGCCGTGATGTTGACATCCGTCGGGGGCGCCGAGGATGTCGGATTGGCGACCGTAATGGTTATCATGCGCCTTGCGACCACCTGCCCGTGGTCGTTGTCACCCTTGACCAATATTTCAATCTGATATTTGCCGTTGGTATAGCCTGTCGTGTCCCATGATATCGTGAACGTGTCGCGGCTGTCATAGGAAAGGCTGGTCCACGAGATCTTGCCTTCCATCCTGAACCCTACGAAGGAGACGTTGGCCCCGGTGGCGCCGGGCGCGGCGGAATCGACCCTGAACATATAATCGGAATCCTTGACGCTGCCCCCGTCCTGCGGGGTGACGAGCTTCATCTTCGGGCAGCCGGTCTGAAGGATGCCCCAGCCTAGCGCGAGGTCCAAGTTCTTGTTCCCGGTGTCGTCGACTAGTACGTCGTCCGTGTTGCCGAAGTCCATGCAGTAATAAATCGAGTTCGAGTCACCCTCATTGAACCGCAACATTATGCCGGTCGAGCCATAGTCGCTGGTATTAGCATCATAGCTGTCCGTTGTCGGGTATCGGTCGTATCTGTACTCAAACTCGTAATGCCTGGAGGGATTGAGGAGATACTTGGCGCCGGCAGCGCCGTCCGTTGCGTCCGAGGCGGAGGTGTCCCCTTCTGCCCAGCTTATGTAGCCATTGCCGCCAGGCATGAGATGGTTCGCATACGAATCCGTGTAGGTGCCTGTGTACGAAATGATTGCGCAATCCTCGTAATTATCCGTAAGGCGGTAGTCCTGTTGCTTCTTGCCAGTAGAGTTCTGGTCGATGTAGATTCTCAATTCATCGGCGGGGGAGAACGTGTTGTCATAGATGACGAACCCGAGGTAGACATCATGGTTCGTGAAGTCCTCCGATGCCTTGAGAACCGCAATGATGGTGTCGCCCGTCTCATTGGTGAGTATTATGTTCTTTTCCCAGCAGTCCGCCCAGTTAAAGTCGTTGGTGATGTCCCCGTCAACACTTGGGGCCGCCTTCGAATACGTGGCATAT
>Ga0315287_10002525_pt1 | contig 17378 bp, 10 predicted proteins | sample YL17G11_0_MG_FD_205037 | JGI IMG/M metagenome (GOLD analysis project Ga0315287, IMG submission 205037) | Sediment microbial communities from Yellowstone Lake, YNP, Wyoming, USA - YL17G11_0 | ecosystem: Environmental > Aquatic > Freshwater > Lake > Sediment | place: USA: Wyoming | collected...
GTCGCCCTTCTCGCGGCGCAGCTCATTGACGACGGCCGCGAGTGGGTGGCGCGTCATCTCGCCCGAGCGGGCGTCGCGGCGCCCCAGGCTGACGGTCGAGGTGCGGTATGCGCCGAGAACGAGGAGCCGGCTGCGGCTCAGTTCTCGGCCGAGGTGGGCGAGAAAGGCCGCGCTCGCGTCGTCCACCCAGTGCAGGTCGTCGAAGAGGATGAGAAGGGGCTGTTCCCGGCTTATCGCAGCCAGGGTCCGCATCAACTGGTCGAACAGGGCGCCCTGCGGCAGGGCACCCTGCGAGAGTGGCAGCGAGCCCGGCCGACTACTCGGCGCGGCCAGAGGCGTGAATTGGCCGGTTCTGCGGGCAATCGAGGCAGCCGGAACGAGCACCTCGACCAGTCCAGCGCCTTGCCTGGCCAACGCGGACAGCACGAGTGTCGTGGCATCCTGCAAACGACCGGCCTCCGTACGATCATGCAGCGGCCAGGCCATCTCGCCGGCTAGATCCCCGAAGAGCATATCTGCAAGCCGGCGCAAGGGCGCAAAGGGGTCGAGGCCGCCCCCCGGGCTGCAGCGCGCGCCGGCCACCAGCAGATCAGGGTGCCCTGTCATCGCCAATGCGGCAAAGGCCTCGAGCAGCACCGTCTTGCCGCTGCCCGCGTCCCCGCTGACGAAGGCCACCCCGGTCTCACCTGCCAGCGCCGCTTCGAGATAGCGTGCAAGCCGACCCAGCTCATCCTCGCGCGCGACCAGCGCGACGGGCGGTCTGTCCTGCAGGAAGGGGTGAGGCCACGCGGGCGGTGCGCCGTGCGGGGAGTCCCGGCCTGCGTCTCGCGCCTGGCCACCTGCACGTGGCGGATGCGGAGTTGGCGGGAGCCGTCCGCCGCGTATGGCGACAGAGAGCGCCTCCGTACTCGGTGCGGGTTCGGCTCCCAGCTCGGCGTCCAGGGCGAGGCGACACAGCTCGTACTGGTGGAGCGCCTCGTCCCGGCGTCCGGCCAGCGCGAGGCCGCGCATGCAGCGCCGGTGCGCCTCCTCCAGCCAGGGTTCCATGCGGAGTTGCAGCCGGGCAGCGGCCACCGCGTGCTCGAAGTCGCCCGCCGCCTCGAAGGCCGCGTTCTGGTCCTCCAGGATGTCGAGGGCAAGCCGGTGATAGTACTCCTGCCTGTTGAGCACCCAGGCCTGGAACGTTTCGCTGTCGGGCACCGCAAAGCCGGAGAGGAAGTCTGCGCACAGCGCCTCGGGCAGAAGCTGCAAGCGCCGCCCTGGTCCTTCGGCCAATGGGCGCGCGAACGCCTCCAACTCCGCGACGTCAAGCGAGTAGTCGCTGGCGGCATTGAACTGCACATCGGTAAGTGTGACGAAGAGAAAAAGCGGGGACCGGCCGATCCCCCCGTGGTTGGGAGGCGGGATGTCGCCGTCGCCCGGCGACGCACCATCGCTCGGCGACACGTAGTCTCCAAGCGCCCGCCGCACGCGGACCAGCGCCTGGCGGAGGTTCGCTCGTGCGATCGTGTCTGGGCGCTCGGGCCAGAGGAGGCCGGCGAGGGTCTCCCGGCGGTGCGGACGATCGGCCTCCACAATCAGGTAAGCGAAGAGCGCGCGGGCCTTGTCCGTCTCGAAACCGTAGACGGCTTCCCCGTCCACTTCGACACGGAAGCTCCCCAGCAGACGTACGACAAGCCTTGTCATGGGGCGGACGCTCCGACGAGATGCCCTGGGTACGCGCGACGAGTAGACTATAACAGACGCCACAAGCGTTGTCAAGGGGTAGGCCTGACATCAACTGTCTGTGGTCACACCGTCGTGACGGCGTCGTCACGGCCGTGTGGTAAATGGCTGCACAGGCGAAAGCAGACGGCGAGTGGAGGCGATATGGGTGCCAGGGAAAGAACGGATCAAACCGGCAAGCGGCAACCCTACCGGTGCTTCCTGATCCGCTGCAGGCTGGAGGAAGGCGCCGGACCGGATGGCGCGGCCGCCTGGCGCTTCACCGTGCAGCAGGCGGATGCCCATGCGCCCCGCCGCAGTTTCGTCTCCCTGATGGAGGTCGCGGCACACTTGGAAGCAGAACTCGCATCTTGCGTGCTTGCTCAAGAACACAGCCGGTCAGAAAGAAAGGAGAACGACCATGCATCCCGAACCAGCCAGGCTGGCTGCCAGCCCTGAGGACTATCAGCGGCTCAACCTCGAGAAGGGCCACATCGCCCAATGGGAGGACGGACAACGCGTCGATGCCGGCGCGCCGTTCATTGAGTGGTGGTACTTCGACGCCGACCTGGACGACGGCGCCAAGCTCGCCGTCATCTTCTGTACGAAGGACGCTTCGCGGCCCAACCAGCCTCTGGAGCCGTTGATCGAGATCGATCTGGACCTGCCGGACGGCCGGAGGATAATGAAGTACGGTTACTTCAAAGCCGAGGAGTTCAGCGCGTCCAAGGATGGCTGCGACGTGCAAATCGGACCGTACCGCTTCATGGGCAACCTGCACGAGTACACGATCACGGGCGCGGCCGAGGATCTCTGGGCCGAAGTGAAGCTCGAGGGCACGACAGAGTCATGGCGCCCCGAGACGGGCCACCTGTTCTTTGGGCCGGAAAGCGACAAGTTCTTCGCCTGGTCGCCGTTCGTGCCGTTCGGCAAGGTGACAGCGACCTACAAAATCGGCGACGAGGTCCATGAGGCGACGGGCACGGGCTATCACGACCACAACTGGATGAACGTAGAAATGTCGCACCTCCTCGACCACTGGTGGTGGGCGAAGGGAGACGTCGGTCCATACACGTTCATCATGGCGCACCTTGTGGCTGGGAAGAAGTACGGCTATACGCCGTTTCACTGGTTCATGATCGCCCGTGACGGCAAGCCAGTCGCGGACGATGGCACTAAGGTCGTCTTCACCACGACAGGCAGCGACATCGACGAACACACCGGCAAGCCCGTTCCGCAGGCGATCTGCTTTGACTATCACGATGGCGACACGCGCTACGAGGTGACGTACAAGCGTCAAAAGACGCTGGTCACTCAGAGGATGCTCGACTTCGCCAAGGGCTGGCAGAAGGCCGTGGGCGAGCTGATCCGGTTCCCCGGCGGGTACTTGCGCTTCTCGGCGCTGGTGGACTTCAAGCACTACGAGAGCGGCGAGCTCGTCGAGCACCTCGAGAAGGCCGGGGTGTTCGAGCAGATGTACTTCGCGCGCAAGATCCACGAGGAATCGCTGGGGCACGAGGTGGCCCGCTAGGGGCGCCACGGTACCTCGACTTCGAATTCACAGTCTATCAGTGAAAACTTGTCCAGGATGAAAGGAGAACAGTCCATGAAGACCTCAACTGTCTGCTGGGGTCTGGCGGCCCTCGTGCTGGTCATGCTTGCCCTCGCGATCGGCCTTCCAGCGTATGCGGACGACCCGACTCCGACGCCTACCCCAATCCCTACGCAAGCCAATGCCCGGCCGGTTCCGGAGTTTATCGGCAAACCGGCTGAGCCGAAGCCAATCTCGGCCCCGGCTATCCCGCAAAACCCGTTCATGGCGCTCGGTTCCTGGAGCAACTATCACAACGACACCTACATGAGCGACACCTATTTCACGTCAGGGCCGCTCGGTCACTTCCCCAGAGTGTCGTCGAGCTTTCTTGGCGACAGCGAAGAGAATCCCACGGCCATTACGTTCTTCATGACATTCGACCGAAAAGGGTTACTGGTGGTCAGTGCCGCCAAAGGGGACCAGCCGCTCACGCGGCGATGGATCCAGCTCACGCTGATCGACCCGGACACCCTGGGGATACTCGCCACGTTTGATCTGCCATCGGCGCCGGTGACCGATATGTTCCAGATTCCGGCCGGCGCCTACATGTACGCCGACAACCAGGACCGTGTCGTTGCCGGAACCCCTCAGCGCACCATCATGGTGGTGTCTCACACCACCACTGCGCCCTTCACGTTTACCGTTGAACGCACCTACGACCTGACTGACGCTATCCTCGTGGATGACGGGATTCAGGCGCTCCAGCCCGACTTCACCGGTCGCCTCTGGTTCACTTCGAAGGGTGGCGTGGTGGGCACCCTGGACATGAAGACGGGGAACGTGATCGGCACGGTCGCGCTCGGCGAGAAGATCGAAAACGGCAACGCGATCGACGAAACAGGGGCCGTTTACCTTAACACCAGCCGTGCCATGTACCGCTTCGACCCGGACAAGAACGGCGCGCCCTCTACAACATGGCGCGAGCCCTACGACTGGGGTCATCTGAAAGTGCTAAGCGAGGGGTCAGGCTCTACCCCGACGTTGATGGGGAAGGATTATGTAGCCATCGCGGACAACGCCGATCCGCAGGTGCATGTCCTGGTCTACCGCCGGGCGAAGGAGGTCCAGGGTCCACGTCTGGTATGCGCCGAGCCGGTCTTCCAGCCAGGCCAGAGCATGACAGAAAACTCCTTTATCGCCACCGACAGATCGATTGTCGTGGTGAACAACTTTGGCTACAGAGGCTTCGACTCCGTAACACACGGCGCAACGACCAAGCCAGGACTCACGCGCGTTGATCTCGATGCCGATGGAAGTGGGTGTCATACCGTGTGGACCAACATGGAGGTGAGTGCGCCGATTGCAACCCCCAAGCTGTCGCTGGCGAACGGGCTCATCTACGCCTACACCAAACCCAAGGGCCCCGCCAACACCGATGCCTGGTATTTCACGGCCATCGACTTTTGGACCGGCGAGACGGTATACAAGCGGTTGACAGGCACGGGTTCTCTCTACAACGCCGCCCAGGGCGTGATTACCCTCAGCCCAGACGGGAGGGCGGTGTATGTCGGACTGATGGCCGGAGTTGTGAAAATGGAGGACGGGCGATAAGAACGCTAGCAGGCGCGGAGAGCGGGGCGCAGCCCCACCACTTTCGAGCGATAGGGAGGCCACAGTGATCGACCCTGAAGTCAGGCCCAAGCGTTACCTGGGGCCGATGGCCCTGGTTGGCCTCATGGGCATCATCAGTGCGCTGTTTACTTTTCTCTTCATGATCATCGTAAACCGGGGAATCGCTCTGGTTTGGGAGCAAGCCGCCCTGACGATCGGACTGGATCCGCGCCTGTTTACGCTACTCATCTGTACGGTTGGCGGCTTGCTGGTCGGCCTGCTGATCAAGCTGGTCCTGGTCATCTATCGCTCCAGCCGGCCGTACCTCTCCGCGCTCGGTCGGGTCCCCGGCGTCCCGGGGGCGTACACCTCGCTGGAGCGCCACCCCGAGAACATCCCGGCGCCGTGCGTGCTGATCCTGCGCCTCGACTCGCCGATGATTTACTACAACGCGGTGACCGTCCGCGACCAGGTCAAGGCGATGGTCGCCGCCGCGCAGCCTCGGCCCCAAGCCGTCATCCTGGACGCCGCGGTGCAGAACCAAGTCGACGTGACCAGCGCCGAGGTCCTGCGCGGCATGGTCAAGAAGATGCAAGGCAAAGGCATCGCCGTCCACATGGCCGACCTGCACGCGCCGGTGGTGCAATTCGCGCAGCGAGTCGGAATAATCGGCTTGGTCGACGAGGACCGGAGTTTTCCCACGGTTGACGCGGCCGTACACGCGGCCGAGAGACTGGTAGCAAAGGAGTAAGAACCATGTCAGTCCACAACAAGATCCAGCGGGAGATCCTCCCCATCCCCGACATTCCGCCCGTCGGGCTGACGACCTATGATGCGAAGGACCCGGATACGAAGTATGCGCCGATCGTGCCGCTGCGGCCGCCCGAGGGCGCCCCCAACGTGCTCATCATCCTCATCGACGACTGCGGCTTTGGCGCCTCGTCGGCCTTCGGCGGTCCGATCCACACGCCGACGGCCGAGCGCCTGGCGGCCAATGGGCTCAAGTACAACCGCTTTCACACCACTGCGCTGTGTTCGCCCACCAGGCGGGCGTTGATGACCGGCCGCAACCACCATAGTGCAGGCATGGGCTGTATCACGGAAATGGCCACCTCTGCACCGGGCTACACCTCGATGCGGCCCAACACCTGTGCGCCGCTGGCCGAGACACTGAAGCAGAACGGCTACTCAACTGCCCAGTTCGGCAAGTGCCACGAGGTGCCGGTGTGGGAGACCAGCCCGATGGGACCCTTCGACCGCTGGCCCAGCCCGGGCGGCGGCTTCGAGTACTTCTACGGCTTCATCGGCGGCGAGACGAACCAGTACTACCCCGGCATCTACGAAGGGACCCATCCGGTTGAGCCGGAGAAGACGCCAGAGGAAGGCTATCACTTCACGGAGGACATGACCGACAAGGCGATCAACTGGGTGCGCCAGCAGAAGGCGCTCATGCCCGACAAACCGTTCTTCGTCTACTTCGCGCCCGGCGCGACGCACGCGCCACACCACGTGCCGAAGGAGTGGTCGGACAAGTACAAAGGCCGGTTCGACCAGGGCTGGGATGCCCTTCGGGCCGAGACGTTCGCGCGCCAGAAGGCACTGGGCGTCATCCCACCCGAGGCCGAGCTGACGAGGCGCCCGCCGCAGATCCCCGCCTGGGAGGATATGCCGGTCGAGGAGAGACCCATCCTGGCCAGGCAGATGGAGGTGTACGCCGGGTTCCTGGAGCACACCGACACCCACGTTGGCCGCCTGATCGACGCGCTGAAGGACCTGGAGATCCTGGACGATACGCTGATCTACTACATCATCGGCGACAACGGCGCCAGCGCCGAGGGCACGCCCGAGGGCAGCTTCAACGAGATGATCACGCTCAACAGCGCCACGCCGGAAATCGTAGCGTTGATGGCGCCCGAGTACGTGCGCGAGCATATCGACGAATTCGGCACGCCGAAAGCCTACAACCACTACGCGGTCGGCTGGGCGCACGCCATGGACACCCCCTACCAGTGGACCAAGCAGGTTGCCTCGCACTGGGGTGGCACCCGCAACGGCACGATCGTCTCCTGGCCGACCGGCTTCAAGGCGAAGGGCGAGATCCGCAGTCAGTTCCATCACGTGATCGACGTCGCGCCGACGGTGCTCGAAGCCGCGGGCCTGCCCGAGCCGGTAATGGTCCACGGTGTGCAGCAGAAGCCGTACGAAGGCGTGAGCATGGCCTACTCGTTCGACGATGCCCAAGCCATCGAGCGGCACGACCTGCAGTACTTCGAGATGTTCGTCAACCGCGGCGTCTACCACAAGGGCTGGACGGCCGTCACCCGGCACAGCCTCCCATGGCTGAAGATCCAGTTGCCGGCCTTCGACGACGATGTCTGGGAGCTGTACGCGCCGGACGACTGGACGCAGGCCCACGACCTCTCGAAGGAAAAGCCGCAGAAATTACACGAACTGCAGCGCTTGTTCCTGATCGAGGCGGTCAAGTACAACGTGCTGCCGCTCGACGACCGCCAGCCCGAACGCTTCAACACCGATCTCGCGGGCCGGCCCGAGCTGATCAAGGGGAACTCGCAGTTGCTGTTCGCCGGCATGGGGCGCCTGACCGAAAACGTGGTGCTCAACCTGAAGAACAGGTCGCACGCGGTGACGGCCGAGGTCGTGTTCCCGGACGGCGCGCCCGGAGGAGCGAACGGGACGATCATCGCCCAGGGCGGAGCGTTCGGCGGCTGGTCGCTGTACACCCGGGACGGACGGCTCAAGTACTGCTATAACCTGCTGGGCATCAACCGCTACTACGTCGAATCCGATTCGGTGCTGCCGGCGGGCAAACACGAGGTGCGCATGGAGTTCACCTACGACGGCGGCGGGCTGGGCAGAGGCGGGAGTGTCGCGCTCTACCTGGACGGGAGCCAGATCGGGGAGGGCCGTATCGGCCCAACCCAACCGTTAATATACTCCATGGACGAAACCACGGATGTCGGCTGTGAGACCGGCACAACGGTTGCCGAGGATTACGATGCTCGGGCGAGCAAGTTCAACGGCCGGATCAACTGGATCCAGTTGGACAAGGGCCTGAACGATTGCGATCACCTGATCACCCCAGAGCAACGACTGAAAGTGGCGATGACGCGGCAGTAAGGAACGCAGCCTCGCTCAGCATGACGAAGGCGGATCGCGGCTCTCGGCATGGGTCGCGATCCAACGCTGCGGTTGCTCTGCCAAAACTATCGCGCGGATGCCCGCGCAATGTGACAAAGATGGGCGCCATGACCGAACTCGCCACGTCAGCGCCCAGCTTCTACCCGGCTCTGGCGATCGGGCCGAACAGAGCCCTCTACGTCGGCGTATACGGCGGGCTCATGACGGTCAGAGACACGCGCTGACGCCTGTAGATGAAAGGGAGTCACGCCTTGTTCGGATGATCGCGATGAGCTTTCCCTGGCCCAGGCCGGGGCGCTGCCGACTGGGCCAGGCGCTCGGGTCCGAGGTCAACTTGAGTCTTCCATAAAAATGACAGGGGGATACCATGAAACTCTCACGACGCGACTTTGTCAAAGGTGTGGGCGCAGGCGCGGCGCTGGCCGGGCTGAGCGGCAACCTGGGCGGCCAGGCGCTGGCAGCGCCCGCGAAGCCGGGGGGACGCGAAATCCTGCCCATCCCCGACATCCAGCAGCCGTACCCCTCGGCGCTGTACGGCAAGGATGTGCAACCCACGCCGGCCAAACCGTTGCGCCCGCCCGAGGGCGCGCCGAACGTGGCCATCATCCTCATCGACGACATGGGCTTCGGTGCCACCAGCGCCTTCGGCGGCCCGATCAACATGCCCACCCTGGAGCGCGTGGCGAACGAGGGCCTGAAGTACACCCGTTTCCACACCACCGCGCTCTGCTCGCCGACGCGGCAGGCGCTGCTTACCGGCCGCAACCACCACTCCGTCGGCATGGGCAGCATCACCGAGACGGCCTCCACCGCGCCCGGGTACAACTCGATCCGCCCGAACACGGCGGCCACCATCCCCGAGACGCTGCGGCTGAACGGCTACAGCACGGCCGCCTACGGCAAGATGCACCAGACGCCGGTCTGGGAGGTGAGCCCGTCGGGGCCGTTCGACCGCTGGCCGACCGGCGACGGCTTTGAGGATTTCTACGGCTTCGTGGGCGCCGAGACCAACCAGTGGGCGCCGACCCTCTACGCCAACACCAAGCCTGTCGAGCCGCCGGCCGACCCGAACTATCACCTGACGCCGGACCTGGTGAACCATGCCATCGAATGGGTGCAGGCGCAGCACGCGATGACGCCGGACAAGCCTTTCTTCGTCTATCTCTCGTTTGGCGCCACCCATGCGCCGCACCACGTGCCGACGGAGTGGAGCGACAAGTACAAGGGCAAGTTCGACATGGGCTGGGATAAGCTGCGCGAGACGACGCTGGCGAACCAGAAGAAGCTGGGCGTCGTGCCGCAAGATTGCCAGTTAACCGCCCGTTCGAAAGGCATCCCGGCCTGGACAGACCTGACCGACGATGCCAAGAAGGTGGCCGCCCGCCTGATGGAGGTCTATGCCGGCTTCGCCGAACACACCGATCACTACGCCGGCGTGTTCCTCGACGCGCTCGAGACGATGGGCGTGCTGGACAACACCCTCGTCTTCTACATCGCCGGCGACAACGGCGCCAGTCCTGAGGGCACGGTCACCGGCACATACAACGAAATGCTGACCCTCAACTATCACGATGACACGGTCGAGAACATCCTGGCGCACTACGACGACCTGGGGACGGTAGCGACGTACAACCACTATCCGATCGGCTGGGCCCACGCCATGGACACCCCCTACCAGTGGACCAAGCAGGTGGCCTCGCACTGGGGCGGCACGCGCAACGGCATGGCCGTGCGCTGGCCCAAGGGCTTCAAGGCCAAGGGCCAGGTGCGCAACCAGTTCCACCACGTCATCGACGTCGCGCCCACCATCCTCGAAGCCGCCGGGCTGCCCCAGCCCGTCCAGGTGCACGGCGTGACCCAGAAGCCCATCGAGGGCGTGAGCATGAAGTACACCTTCGACGACGCCAAGGCGCCCGATCAGCGCGTCACCCAGTACTTCGAGATGTTCGGCAACCGCGGCATCTACCACCAGGGCTGGAGCGCCATCACCCTCCACAACAATCCGCTCTCCAAGCAGCCCGGCGCGTGGGAGGACGACGTCTGGGAGCTGTACGACGGCAGCACGGATTGGAGCCAGGCCGTAAACGTGGCGGATAAGTATCCGGACAAGCTGGACGAGCTGAAGCAGCTCTTCATCGCCGAGGCCGCCAAGTACAACGTCTTCCCGCTGGACGACCGCCGGAGCCAGCTTATGAATCCCGACATCGCCGGCCGGCCTGACCTGCTGGGCGGCCGCACCGCGATGACGTTCTATTCCGGGATGGGCCAACTGCCAGAGAACACCGTCCCCAACGTCAAGAACAAGTCGCACACCATCACGGCCGACATCGAGGTGCCCGAAAAGGCGAACGGCGTGATCATCGCGCAGGGCGGCCGTTTCGGCGGCTGGACGTTATACATGAAGGACGGGGTGCTCAAGTATGTGCACAACTACATCGGCATCAAGGAATACCCGGTCGTCGCGACGGAGCCGCTCCCGGCGGGCCGGGTGACGGTGCAGTACAAGTTCACCTATGAAGGCGGCACCGACACGGGCAAGGGCGGCACGGGCGCGCTGTACGTGAACAACAAGAAGGTCGGCGAGGCCCATATCGACCAAACCGTGCCGTACCAGTTCTCGCTCGACGAGACGCTGGACATCGGCCGCGACGGCGCCACCCCGGTCACGGACGACTATGCCATGGGGAGCGGGAACGCCTTCAACGGCACGATCCACTCGGTCACGGTCGATATCGGCAAGAATCCCGCCGCCTATTACGAGCCGCCGGAGAACATCGAGAACCGCCTGATGGCGTACAGCTAGCCCGGCCGGTAATGGAGGAACCGATGCAAGCAAGAATTCGGCCTGTCCTGATGCTATCGCTGGTCGCGGGGCTGATCTTGGCTGCCTGTGTCGCTGCGCCCCTGGCGCCAGCCCCCGCGCCCGTCGCAACGGCCGTGCAGACGGCTCCAACCGTCGCGCCCGCCCCAGCGCCATCCCAAGCGCCGGTCGTCATCGACCCACTGCCGTCGTGGAATGAGGGGCCCGCCAAGACGAGCATCCTCAAGTTCGTGGCCGACGTGACCGACGCCGCCGGACCGCTCTACGTCCCCCCGGCCGAACGGATCGCCGTCTTGGACAACGACGGCACCCTGTGGACCGAGAAGCCTGTACCCGTTCAGGCCGCGTTCGTCTTCGCCCGCATCCAGCAGATGGCGAAGGATCATCCCGAATGGTCCACGACCCAACCTTACGCGGCCGTGCTTTCGGGAGACCAGGCGGCCATCCAGCAGTTCACACCTGCAGACATCGAGGAACTCGTCTACGCCACGCATGCTGGCATGACGGAAGAGGAGTTCGAGAGCATCGCGAAAGCCTTCCTGGACACTGCCGTGCATCCCCGGTTCAAGGTCCCCTACACACAGACGGTCTACCAGCCCCTGCTTGAGCTGTTGGACCTGCTCCGGGCGAACGACTTTCAGCCGTACATCGTCTCCGGCGGCGGCGCAGACTTCATGCGGGTCTTTGCTGCTGACGTCTACGGCATTCCGCCAGACGATGTTGTGGGCAGCAGCCTGCAGTACGAATTCCAGCAAACGTCATCGATAACCGGCGACCTGATCCGCAAGCCCGAGATGGTCACGATCGACGACAAAGAGATGAAGCCGGTCAACATCCAGCGGCACATCGGCCGGCGGCCGATCATGGCGGTGGGTAATTCGGACGGCGACCTGCCGATGTTCCAGTATACGGCCGGCGGCAAGCTGCCCTATCTGAACCTCCTGATCGTTCACGACGATGCTGAACGCGAATACGACTATCTGTCCGGCACCGATGCGATGATGGCCGCAGCAGCCCAGAGCCCATGGATGTTCGTGAGCATGCGACAGAACTTTAAGACGGTGTTTCCCCCAACCCCTTGAAGGAGGCAACCGGTTCCGGCTGTGATGCTTAGTTCCAGTCACTGAAGAAGATCTTCGATAGGAAGGAGAGCCATGAAACGCTTCACCATAACCTTGATCGCGTTGTCCCTGGCGGCCCTCTTGCTGGGGGCCCGCGTCTCGGCGCTGGTAGCCGCCAGCAGCGCCACTGCTCAGCCGACCCCTGCGCCCGGAGCAAGCACCCCGGTCACAGGCGACGTACCGTTGAAAGACGCGCTGCCGTCGTTGTCACCGCAAGATGTCTGGCAGAACTTCTATGACATCACGCAGGCGCCTCGGCCTTCGGGTCACATGGACCAGATCCGCAGCTTCCTGGTCAACTTTGGCAAGGCATTGAGCCTGGACACCACCGTCGACGACGCCGGCAATGTCCTGATCCGCAAGCCGGCGTCCGAGGGGATGGAGAACCGCGCCGGTGTGGTGCTCCAGGCGCACATGGATATGGTGGCTCAGAAGACGGCCGACAAAGACTTCGATTTCCTGACCGACCCGATCCCGGCCTACGTGGCCGGTGACTGGGTCCACGCAGATGGCACCACCCTGGGTGCGGATGACGGCATTGGCATCGCGATCATCATGGCCATGCTGCAGCGCAAGGATCTGGTCGCGCCGGTCATCGAAGCGCTCTTCACAGTCGATGAAGAGACCACCATGTCGGGCATGAACGGCCTGGGAAGCGACGAACTCCACGGCAGTGACTATGTCAACATTGACTCGGAGGTCGAAGGCCAGTTCACCATCGGCAGCGCGGGTGGGATGACGGTGCAAAGCAGCTTGGCTTACCAGGGGGACGTCGGCGGGCCAATCAACGTCTCCATGTCCTACTACACCGTGACTGTCACGGGACTGACCGGTGGCCATTCAGGCCTGGACATCAACAAGGGGCGGGGCAGCGCGACTAAGCTGTTGGTGCGTGCGCTTCGGCCAGCCGGCACGAGCTACGGCGCGCGCCTGGTCAGCCTGCAGGGCGGCACGGCGCACAATGCCATCCCGACCGAGGCTAGTGCCCTTGTCGAGATGCCGGTAGCAGAGGCGCCGTGGTTCGCGGACTACCTCAAGCAGTATGAGACGACGGTGCGTAAGGAACTCGCCGCCACCGAGCCCAACCTGGCGGTCAAGTTCATCACGGCGACGCTACCTGGGATCCAGGAGGCGATGACGCCGGCCAGCCAGCAGCGGGTGCTGAATGTCCTGTATGCCAATCCACAGGGTGTCTTGCGCATGAGCGACAGCGTGCCCGGCCTGGTAGAGACCTCGAACAACCTGGGAGTGGTGACGACCGAGAGCGGCTTTGTCAAGGCGACGAATCTTGCCCGCAGCTCGGTCGACTCGGAGCTGATCGATACCGGGGCTATGGTCATGAGCGTTTGGGATCTGGCCGGCGGGCAGTACACCGTCACGGACCAGTATCCTGGTTGGGATCCCAACCCGAACTCGCCGCTGCTGGCCTTGTTCGAACAGACATACAAGCAGCTCCACGGCGTGGATGCCAGCTACGTTGCGCTCCACGCCGGGCTGGAGTGCGGCACGGTGGCCGGCAAATACCCGCAAATGGACCTGATATCCATCGGGCCGACGCTGGTCGACGTGCACTCGCCCACCGAGCGGCTGCAAGTCAGCACAGTGCCGAAAGTGGTTGACCTGTTGGTAGAAGCGCTGGAGCAAATGCCTGTGAAGTAAGATGCTGTTTTGGAATCTCCCTGGCGTGACGCGGCGCCAGACATCGCAACAGAGGAGGAATCTATGTCTGCCACTCCAAGAATCGCTCTCGTGTGCTGTGTCGTCGTGCTCCTGGCGCTGTCGGCTTGTACCGAGGCGCCCCAGCCGACGCGCTCGCAGCCTACCCAGAAGGTTCCGCCGACGTCCGAGCCGGTAGCGCTTCGTCCTACACCGGCTCCGGCTACACCGGTCGCCGACGACTGGTCGCGCATCAAGGCTGCTAAGTCCATGCTGGTCGCCAGCTCACTGGACAATCCCCCGTTCGATATGTATACCCAACAGTTCCAGCCCGATGGTTTCGACATCGCCCTGATGAGTGAACTCGGCAAACGATTGGGAGTCCAGACCAAGTTCAAGGACTACGCCTTCGACGGTCTGTTGAACGCGCTGCAACTCAACAAGGCCGACGCCGTCATTTCCGCCCTCGCCATCACCGAGGACCGCCAGCAACTGGTCGACTTCACGCGCAACTACTATCGCGGCGAAGATGCCATCCTGGCTGCGCCGCTTTCGCCGATCACCGCTATCAAAACGAAGGCCGATATGGCGACCCGGCGGGTAGGAGTGCAACGTGGTTCGGTCTACGAGTCGTGGATGCAGAAAAACCTGGTGGACACCAACGAAATGCCGAGCGCCAACCTGAGACACTACGAGCAGGCAGCGGACGCCATCAGCGATCTGAAAGCGGGCCGGATCGACCTCGTCATCCTCGACCGCTTGCCGGCCGACAGCTACGTGTCGAGCGGGCAGGCTAAGCTGGTAGGGCACAGCATGTACGTGCAGGACTACGGTATTGCGGTGCGACAGGGCTCCACCCTGCTGCCCGAGTTGAACCGGGTGCTGGCCGAGGTCGTTGCAGACGGCACGGTGAATAAGCTCGCCGAGAAATATCTGGCGGTGTCCGCGGATCAGGTGCTGCCCGTGCCGCCCCCGACGGCGACGCCCGTGGTCTTGCCCACCGCGAAGCCAACGGCCGCACCGGCGCTCTTCGACTTCATGGCGTACCTCAAGGACGTGACTCTGGACGACCACGACGGGACCCAGCCGCCGGTCGTGCAGCCGGGCCAATCGTTGCGCAAGGTTTGGACCGTACGGAATGAGGGCACGACGACCTGGAGCCCGGACTACAAGCTCGACTTCGTTCAGGGCGATAGGATGGGCGGGCAGCCCGTGCTGATGGGACAGCCGGTGATTCCCGACGCCACGAAGGATATCGCCGTGAATCTGGTTGCGCCGCAGGCGCCGGGCACCTACACGGGGGTATGGCAGATGAAGAACACCGCGGGCACGCGGTTTCCGGAGACAATCTACGTGAAGGTCACCGTGTCCGGACCGCCCACGCCCGTGCCGCCGCCGACGGCGCCACCGCCGAGTGGCCTGCCCACGATTCAGTATTTCACTGCAAACCCGAGCGCTATCCAGGTCGGCCAATGTACATTCCTGAGCTGGGCCGTGCAGGGCCAAGCGAGCCGCGTCTCGGTAGTGCGCAACGGCGCCGCGCTTTGGGACTATACGTCGGCGAGCGCCAGCAACAAACAGGATTGCCCGCCCGGCGGCACGCAGACGTATGAACTGCAGGCCTTTGGGCCGAACGGTAGTGGGCCGAACAAGGCGTACGCTGTCGTTCAGGTCCAGGGCGGCAGCAGCGTGCCCAACATTGAGTACCTTAACGCGAACCCGAACTCCATCACCCAGGGCCAGTGTACGACCCTGAGCTGGAACGTGCAAGGCCAGACCAGCCGCGTCGCGCTGGTGCGTAACGGCGCCCCGCTCGAGGACGGCAATCGCGCGAATGGCAGCAAGCAAGACTGCCAGGCGCCAGGTGGCACGGCGACCTATGAATTGCAGGCCTGGGGACCGAACAACAGTGGCCCGGCCAAACGGCAAACCACCGTCCAGGTCCAGGCAAACCCGCCGCCGTGCCAGCCCAAAACCCTCAACGTCACCGATGGCAACTGCGGACAGACGCAGAACATGCAGATCTGCGATACGTTGGTGGCCACGCTCCATGTCAATGGCGGCACAGGCTACTCGTGGACGGCGACGGACTACGGCGAGCCGGTACTGACGTTTCAGGGGGGAGGGGCTCCGAACTGCGGAGGTACGCCGGGCGCGCCCTGCGAGTACCGATGGCAGTACCATGGGGCGAACACTGGATCCACAACGATCCGGTATGCCCTTCGAGGGCCGTCTGGGAGCGAGTCCCAGCAGTGTAGCTTCCCGGTCAACGTGAAGTGACGGAGCCGGCCCGACTATCTGGTGCGATCAATCGACGGTCCCGGGGCGGGTGGACCCGCCCCGGGACGGCAAGCACGGGAGATTCCCACATGAGCGCGCGCGGTCTTTGTCGCTGCCCGATTTTTCTTCTGGCAGTGGCCTGTGTCCCGGCGCCCGTGCCGGCCTCCAATGCGGCGGCAATCCAGCCAGCTGCCTCGGCAGCCCCGTTCCTGATGCGCTGTGCTTTGATTATCGCGAGTGGCATTGTGGGTTATAGCGCAACCCACCACACCACACCCACGTAGAATGATCGAAGATCAATGATGAAGAAAAAGAAGGGACTGCCCATGAAAATGCGCGTTGTCTTCACATTGTCCATTTGGCTGTTTCTGGCTGCGGCTTGTACGCCTGTGCCTGAGACACTCTCCGTGCCGGCGGCCATCCCTGACAACTGGCTGACTTACGCCAATGCGTTGGGCTTCAGCATCCGCTATCCTGCCACCTGGAGCCAGGAAGAGCTCCCGCAGCAAGCCGGGGAGACGATCGACACGGTGACCTTACACGGTCCCGAAGGAGGGGTCGATCTGCACTGGGGCGTCGGCTTCGGTGGCGCGTGCCCGCAAGGATATACGACTGTCAAGGTGGCGCAGGGTGAGCTGCCCGCGTGCTACGGCCAGCGCGCCGATGGGACCGAAGTCTGGACCCAGATCGGCAAGCAACTGGAGACGACCAGCTTCTCCGCAGATGCTCACACCAACAACGCAGCGCCGGCCAGCCATGACCTGGTCCTGCAAGTCTTGTCCACGTTGAGCTTCCCGCCCCCGGGGCAAAGCGCAGGCAGCCTGACCGCGCGGATGCTCACCGCACCCAACGCGTTGGCCGGGCCCAGCCCGTCGAGTTTTAACTGGAGCCCGGTCGGCGCCGAGTTGGCGTACGTGGAGCCGCAAGATGACCAGGACATGCTGTGGCTCTACGACGCGGCCACAGGGGAAAAGAGGGTGCTCCTCGATCCCGCCAAGAGCCCCGGCAACATCGACGTGACCTCGGCCCAGTGGTCGCCGAGCGGCGACAGGCTGCTGTTGGCCGGCGACGAGGCGCTCTGGCTGCTGGACGTGAAAACGGGCGACCTGAAGTCGCTGACCGAGGGCGGCAGCGCCAAGACCGGCGTGATGTTCACGCCCGACGGCAAGCGCCTCTCGTATGTGCAAGACAATGACCTCTATGTGGTCGGCTTCGACAATGGCCAGGTCCAGCGCCTGACGACCGATGGGGGCGAGACGGTCTTCAACGGCAGCTTGGATTGGGTGTACAGCCCTATCTGTTACCCACATCTTTGTAGGGGGGCGGCAAGATAGGTTAGACTTCTTGCCACCCTATCGAAACAGGGAGATGTGAGTCTTGTCTGACAAACTAGAAACCGAAGAAGTATCCTGGGCGATTGAAGAATTCGCCCAAGTCAGTCTAAAGGACGACCGGTTGAATCGGCGCTGTCAGAAATTGGCCGATGCGCTTG
>Ga0315287_10002526_pt1 | contig 17372 bp, 15 predicted proteins | sample YL17G11_0_MG_FD_205037 | JGI IMG/M metagenome (GOLD analysis project Ga0315287, IMG submission 205037) | Sediment microbial communities from Yellowstone Lake, YNP, Wyoming, USA - YL17G11_0 | ecosystem: Environmental > Aquatic > Freshwater > Lake > Sediment | place: USA: Wyoming | collected...
CTATAGGAGGGCGGTAGACCTGTTGAAGAATCGGCGCCCAGTCGCCACGCTTGCGATACCTGTTAAAGTCATCTCCCTAAATTGGCCCGACTTGGAGCAGTCCCAAGGTGATGTGTCCAAGCTCACGGGAGCGCTGCAGGTCGACGCAAAGATGGATGATCCAGTCATTGTGTTCGGCCCGGTCTGGTACGATCTGTTCAAGCTGCCAGAATTCGGTACCCTGGGTTATCTGCAGATGCTGAGGATTACGCGCGCGAGAATCCGTGGATATGGCTTCGTGGTCGGCATAAAAGTCAGTCCAGGCTGCCTCCAGACTGAGCGCTGTCCACACGGTGGACTCGGCGCTTAGCTCGCCCAAGGCGTTTGGTACAGGTACGAGAGCCGCCGCAGCAGCTTCATAGTCGCGCACCGCGAACAGCCGCAGCAAACGAAAGACTTCGTTTCGCACCAAAGCTGTCATAGCGCGCTTATTGCGAGTGATGTCTCGTGCCTGTTCTTCATCTGCCGCATCCACATCGGCACCTGCATTGATGATCGCTCCCGGGCGCCGCATCTTCTCCCATTCTTCGAGTAAGCTGGCGTCGATGCGGTGGATCATGTCGCCGAAATAGACCATGACCGCCATAATCTCTTCAGTGCGCTCGCTCTCCGGGACAGTCTGTACCAGGACTTTGTAGGCTTCCGAGAGGTAGCGAAGTAGTAGCCCCTCGGCACGATGCAGATCATAGTCGCGGATATACTCCTCAAATGTCATGAACTGCTCGTACATGTCGCGAGCAATGGACTTCGGCCGAATGTTTTCCTTGCCGACCCAGGGATGGGCTACGGCAAATGCATTGAACGTGTCATAAATGAAGTCGCGATTGGGTTTTGGATACTCGAGCTTTTCTAGCTCGGCCATACGCTCATCATATTCAACGCCGGCCGCTTTAAGCTCGAACACTTTCTGGCCCTTTAGGCGGTCTAGCTGTTTGCGTAGAATCAGATCCGGGTTTTCCAGGATCGATTCGACCAAAGTCAGTAGATCTAAAGCATAGTCAGGTGATTGGGCATCGAGCAGCTTGATCGTATCAATGAGATACAATGAGAGCGCATGATTAAGCGAAAAATCCTCTTGCAGATCGAGCTTGACCCGGACCTTACCGCCATCGCGTTCGGCCTTAGGGATCAGCTCTAAAATGCCTCGATCATACAGCGAACGAAACAGCTGGAAGGCAACCTTAGTGTGTTGCCGCTTGGCCGTAGGCGACTCGTAGGAACCGCGGATAAGCTCCTTCATCGCTCGGCAACCATCGCCCGGCCTACCAAGCACGTTAATGAGCATGCCGTGCGTGATCTGAAAGCGCGATTGCAGTGCCTCTGGAGGCGCGCTTAGCAAACGCTTAAAAGTGCTTTCATCCCAATGCAGGTAGCCCTTTTCAGGTGGTTTCTTGCGGGTGATACGGCGGAGTTTCTTGGCGTCGCCGCCGGCTTTTGCTTCGAGGTATTTGTTTTCAATGATGTGTTCTGGGGCTTGCACGACGACACGACCACGGTCGTCGAATCCCTTGCGTCCGGCACGGCCGCTGATCTGCAAAAAGTCGCGCACACTAAGCAGTATGGTTTTTTCGCCATCGAACTTGCAGAGTTTGGTGAACAGCACAGTCCGAATGGGTACATTGACGCCGACGCCTAATGTATCGGTGCCGCAGATTACTTTGAGCAGCCCCTGCTGTGCCAGACGTTCAACCAAGAGCCGGTATTTTGGCAATAATCCGGCATGGTGCAGGCCGACGCCGTGGCGTAATAATTTTTGTACTTCCTTGCCGTAGGGACTGGAGAATTTAACGCCCACGAGCGCCGCAGCGATGATCTTCTTTTCGTCTTTAGTGCAGATGTCGATCGATAAAAGATTTTGCGCCTCCTCAGCGCATTCGCGCTGGGTAAAACTCACTAAATAAACCGGTGCCTTGCCGCCGAAAACCAAGTCTCGAATCGCTTCGTGCAGGGCCGTTTCGGAATAGACAAAATCTAGAGGCACCGGTCGATCATTTGAGCGCACTACCAAAGTCTGGAGCCCGGTGACCTTGGTCAAGCCTTGCTCGAAGACTGCGGTGTCGCCTAGTGTGGCCGACATCAGGAGAAATCGTGCATAACCAAGCGTTAGCAAAGGTACTTGCCAAGCAACCCCGCGCTCGCGGTCGGAGTAATAATGGAATTCATCCATGATGACGTCGTGCGCCGCCGCCGCCGCGCCCTCGCGCAATGCCATGTTGGATAAGATCTCGGCGGTGCAGCACAGAATCGGCGCGTCGCGGTTGACGGTGGCATCGCCGGTCGTCATGCCGACTTGGTCGGGTCCGAACTCCGCACACAGGGCTAAAAATTTTTCATTTACCAAGGCCTTAATCGGGCAAGTGTAGACGGAACGCCGACCATGCGCCAACGCATGAAAATGCAGTGCCGTCGCCACCAACGATTTACCTGACCCAGTCGGTGTGTTGAGGATGACGTTGCGACCTTCGTACAATGCCAGGATCGCTTCTTCTTGGGCCGGGTAGAGCTCGACCCCCTTGGCATTGAGGTAGGCGAGAAATCGATCGAGAAGGTCACCGCTATCGACCGTCTGCCCAGCCGCCGGCAAATACCGCAGTAGAGGGAAATCGCTTATAGATTTGGGTTGGGTTGCCGACATATGGCTCATCTATATGCTGATCTAGAGTGGTTGGCTAGAGCCAATATTCTCCGAGGTGGCGTTCATGTGATTTTAAGCGTATAGTCCGGTCGGCCTCGGCCGAGGCACTTTATTTTTTGACCCTAAACCCAGAGATTACGTGAAAAAGATTGTTGAATTCCTGAAGAATTTCAGTGGACCTGCGCCTCATGATGAAGCAGATGCCGCTCTAGCCCCTAGCACCGATTTCGCCGGTCTCGGCCTGATCGAACCCATCCTGCGAGCCGTCGTCGAGCAGGGATATAAGGCGCCCACGCCGATTCAAGTCGCTGCGATCCCCTATGTTTTGCATGGTCGAGATCTGCTCGGCTGCGCCCAAACCGGCACCGGCAAAACGGCGGCTTTTGCGCTGCCGATCCTGCAGCGTTTGGCCCTCGGTGAAGGGCGCGGCCGCGGCATCCGTGCGTTGATTTTGACCCCGACCCGCGAATTAGCTCTGCAGATTGAGGAAAATTTCAAGGATTACGGACGCTATTTGAGCCTAAAGGCGGCGCTCGTCTACGGTGGCGTGGGTATCGAGCCGCAACGCCGCGCCCTCGCCGCACGTCCCGACGTGGTCATTGCCACGCCTGGACGACTGCTCGACCTCATGGGTCAAGGCTGCGTTAAACTCGATGCACTTGAGATTTTCGTGCTCGATGAAGCCGATCGCATGCTCGACATGGGCTTTATCCACGACGTCAAGCGGGTCATCTCCGCGCTGCCCAAGCAGCGACAAAACCTGCTGTTCTCAGCCACTATGCCAGCGGAGATCCAAGAGCTAACCAAGCGCATCTTGCACGATCCCGCTAAGGTTGAAGTGACGCCCGTGTCGTCAACGGCCGAGCGCATCGACCAGGCTGTCTACTATGTCGATCGTCCCAACAAACGCTTCCTGCTCATGCATGTCCTCGGTGATGCTGCCGTCTCGCGTGCGCTGGTCTTTACCCGCACTAAGGCCATCGCCAATCGTGTCGCTGGTTACTTGAACGAACAGGGTGTCACCGCCGAGGCGATTCACGGCAATAAATCACAGAGCGCACGTCAGCGCGCCCTGACCAATTTTAAAGCCGGCAGCACCCGTATCTTAGTCGCTAGCGATCTTGCGGCGCGTGGCATCGATATCGACGAAGTGACTCACGTGATCAATTATGATGTGCCAAACATCGCCGAGACCTACGTGCATCGTATCGGCCGAACCGGTCGCGCAGCGGCCTCTGGTATTGCGATATCGTTTTGCGACCCTGATGAAAAGAGCTTCATCATCGGCATTGAGCGCCTGATTCGCAAGAAAATCCCCGTGGTCAGCGATCATCCGTTTCCCATGACAGGCAAACCTGGCGATACGCCGCCTGCATCCACAGGTGGCCGCTCTGGCGGCGGTGGACGGCGGCCGCAGCGTGGCGGTGCTCAGGGCGGACGTCCGCACAGTCAGGGTGGGCGTCAGTCTCGTAGTAGCAGTGGTAGGTAGTAGAGGCCTACATTCAAACTCACCTGCAACTCCTGCCGCGCCCAGGCGACTGTACTGAGTGTGCGCGCAATAAATTTGCGACTACCAAATGAACCGGCCGCACGACTTCTAGCTCGTGCGGTCCGGGTCGTGTAGTAAACTGAATGAGCGAAGCGTCAAGGTTGACTATTAAAGTTCGCGCAGCAGCCGAAACGACGAGGCTTTGTCATTAAACCATGCGGCATCTACATAAGATGCCGTGCCCTCACTCAGGGTAATGGAGCGGCCGGAACCGTCGGGATGCTCGTAAAAGACCAAGCGCCAGCCATTTTTTAGTTGTTGGCGCACAGAGCTGAGGCGATCAGCTAAGCCAGCATCGCGTTCAGTATGTAGGCTATAGAGTACGTATGGTCGGAGCACGGACTGACGGCCGAATAGATGACTGAAGTCTAAATGAACGCTCTGCCCTCGCGCTCCACCATCCGCAAAGAGATCTACTAGCCCAGCATCACCTAGCCGACGCACGTTAGCAAAGTCCAGTGCCGTCGGTGCCCGACACGCAGCCCGGGGCCATAAATTCTGATCGGCGCAGTTTGCTATGTCCTCACCTAAGCTAACACGCGCTTCGTCGCAGGCATCTGCAACGCCAGGAACCGCTGCACAAATACTATTTAACTGGTCCTCGACCTTAAGCCAGCCCTGAATCATCTTCAAATGCTCGGCGTAGTTGAAATAAACATCATCGGGTAATTTTAGCCGCTGTGCTGCGGGTACGGCATAACGCTCAAACTCCTCGTCTAATACCGCTAGCGCGGAGCCCGCCTCGACGTCGGCCGCCAAGGCCTTTTTTGCGGCAGCTATCCGTTCGAGCACTGCAGCATCACCCAGCGTCACGCCCGCAATATTTAGCTGATTATCTGCGCACGGATGTGCAGACGCACCTTCAGAATAGCATCGAGCTGAAATGCGAAAGCTGTTGAGTATAAGCCGTTGATCCACCGTCACCGTCAACGAAGTGCTGACGCCAAACAATTGGTTCATGCCGATCTTAATGGCCTCTTGGACCTGTGATGCGTCATGATAGAGCTGCTTGATCTGGACGGCCTTAAATACTAACACCAAAGCGGCGCCGCGCTTTAGGGAGCGGGTGAATTTATCGCCACATTGTCCGCGAAATTCCAGCGGATCAGTCGCCAAGCTAGCGGCTCGCGCTGGTGCTAGACTGGGCCTGGCGCCATAAACCGCCACATGGTCTTTTACATAACGAAACTCCGCCACTGCGACGATTGCGGCGGATGATATCTCAGTCTCTTTTAGTATATTGGTCTTTGCCGCTGGCGTTGCAGTCACATTTTCGTAGGTTCCGGAGACCTCGGCATTGAATTCGACATTCAATTTAGACGCCAGCTCCTCCACCGAATAAACAATATCCAAGGTGTCGTAGGACTGATGCACAGGATAGGCGCGATATTGGATTTGTTCACTGTCAAGGCAGCTCACGCGCCGCTGCCCCGAAAGCGCGTCATAGCCGTCGCCCAACCAATACAGGTTGCCATAGTCGATAGGCATAGGTCCCTTCTCTATCGTCGTCGCCCCTTCGACCGGAGCAAGGGTGACAGGCACATCGGCGGTTGGGAGCTCATCTACTATGGGCGCTGGGACCGGAGTGGCCGCGACGCTGATTACAGGCAGTGCCGGCGGGGGGACTGCAGGCTGCGGTTGCAAGGTCCATGGGGCAGCCTCTGCGACGATTGGCGCTGCCGTAGTATGTTCAGGAGCCGTCGCCTCGCCGCCGCCAAAGACGGGCCTGGGTTCAGCGGGTGTGATATCTCGCGGCATGAGCGCGGTTGCTGCGGGCGCATCATTGGGAGCTTGACGCGGTGCCTCAAATTCGTTCGTGGTGCGGCGTTCAGCATCGTGAAACCAGTTGGGGCGACAGGCCAGGGTGCTGGCGGCAATCAAAGGTATCAGGGATACTGATACTTTATTAAAAAAATTAATATTATACATGGTTTCCCCGAGATGATTTATCGATATAGTCGATGACAATATCATTCCATTAGTCTGGCGGGGCTATATATGCCATTTTGGCTGTACGGTCAATATAAAGTCGTAAATGATTACTTCCCGACACAAAATTCGCTGAAAATACGGTCCAAAACGTCCTCGTTACCGACTTGGCCGATGATCGTTACCAAGGCTTTTGCCGCCTCCTGCAGTTCAAAGGCCAGGAGTTCTTCGTAAGCACCCCCAGCATCGGCGACAAAATAGCGCTCCAGTGCTGCAAGAGCCTCGTGCAATGCTGCCTGGTGGCGGGCCGAAGTGACAAAGGCAAGTTCTTGGCCAAGGCCACCGACATAGGCATCAACCTGGTCCGCTAGTGCCTGGCGCAGCTGGTTTAAGCCAGCCCCTGAACGGCAGGATAGGGGCAGCCACTCACCACTCCAGGTGGGTTGACCTAGATCAGCTTTGGTGGCGATTTGTAGCGACGCACGCGGCTGTAATTCCGCGCGCCAAGTGGCGACTTGGCCGCTTGGATCAGCGCTACTGTTGGCGGGGGCTAAAAACAGCACTATATCGGCCTCGCCGGCAAGGCGCCGAGCAGCCTCGATGCCGAGGGCTTCGACTGGATCAACGGCCGTACCTGGAGCGCGGATTCCAGCCATATCGACTAGGCGAATCAGACGCCCATGCACCAGGCAGCGTTCCTCAAGATAGTCGCGGGTCGTCCCTGCATGTTCGGTCACGATGGCGCGCTCGCGGCCGAGGAGGCTGTTCATCAAGGTTGATTTGCCAGCATTTGGCGCACCAAATAAGACGACCATCAGGCCTTGGCTGGCCACTCGTCCGCTAGCATAGCTTGCGACCAGGCGCTGGATTTCTAGCTGTACCCCCAAGGCCCGTTGGCGCACCAAGCCAAGGTGTAGGTGGGCGGTATCGCCCTCGTCAGGAAAATCAATCTGGGCTTCGAGGAAGGCCAGGGCTCCGATTAAGGTCCGCCGCAGGCTTTCGATCGCGAGTTTAAGGCTGCCCGAAGCTAGATGTCTGGCTGCTACCCATTGTTGATGGGACTGGGCCTCGATCAGCTCGCGGATGCCTTCGGCAGCAGTTAAATCGAGCTTGCCATGCAGAAAGGCGCGGCGGGTGAATTCACCTGGTTCAGCGGCACGGCAGCCTAGGCGGTAAAGCAGCGCCAGCACGCTTTGGATGACGTAAGGGCCGCCATGGCAATGAATCTCAGCACTATCCTCACCAGTATAGGAGCGTGGACCGGTGAAAAAGACCACCATGGCTTCGTCGATGACCAAAGAGGTCGCGGGATCGCTGAGTGGCCTGACGCGAAGTATGCGGTCCGGCAAGGCTGTACCAGCCGGCAAGCAGCGCTGCAGCAGCTCATGAACGCCGCTGCCAGACAGCCGGATGATCGCCACGGCGCCGCTGCCTTGGCCAGAAGCCAGGGCAGCTATGGGCGCACCGTAGTCCATCCCTGGCATAGTCTGCGTAGAAGCCTCGTTCAATCGCCTTCGACCACTAGAGGGGCCAGGTCTTGGCCATCCTTACTCGGCAAGATCATCAGCTTACGGTTGGGGCCGGAACCGATCGATTTAGTGAAAACCCGATCGTCGCGGTCGAGCGCCATGTGAATGATTTTGCGATCGTAAGAACTTTTGTAATTCAACACGATCGGCCGCTTGTTCTCGTGCACTTGCGCCGACAAGTCGAAGGCCATTTTGACCAGATCATCCTCGCGTTTGCGGCGCAGGCCACTGACGTCGATGAAGATGCGAAACGGCAGCTCTTGGCGTATATGACGCGGCTTTTTACGCAGGATGTGCTCCAACGCCTCGGCCAGCTTACTGTTCTTATGGATCTGCTGCGAAATCAGGTCGTTGTTGATATTGAGGACCAAGCGGCCGTCGTCGACAGACGCGACGACCTCGACCTTTTCGCCGGCAATATGCCCGCAGATCCCAGCGCAGAATTCGCGCAGCTCTTCTTTGAGGTCGGCAATTTGTTCAAGGCTAAGTGGGTCGGCCTTAATGGCATCGGCCTGGTCAGCGTCGTCGCGACCCCGCTCTTCGTAGCGCTCCCGGGTCGGCCGAGGTTCGCGCTCCCGGCGTGGCTGGCGCGGACGGTCCGGCCGGGCCTGGGGTTTGGCCCAGGCTTCGATGATCACGATTTGATTTTTGAAAAAGGAGAACAACCCACGGGCCGTCTCTTCTTTGATGATGCGATAATCGATTTCGTCTTGCGTGCAGCCCAGGCTGCCGGCGGCTTTGACCAACGCTTGCTCTAAAGATTTGCCTTCGATCGTCACCGGCAATTTGGCCGGAGTGGATGAATTCAGTTGAGGTCTCATCCTGATTCCTTTTCTATGCAGGGTTTGGCTCTAATTTTTCCAGCCGGCGGTACAGCCATTTTTGCTGAGCGATCCCAATCAGGGTGTTTGTCAGCATATACAGCGTCAGTCCGGCTGGCAGGGTCAGCATCATGACTGTGAACATTATGGGCATGAACATCAAGATTTTCTCTTGAGTTTTATCCATTCCCGCCGTCGGGGTCAACTTCTGTTGCATAAACATGGCCACACCCATAAGCAGGGGCGTGACAAAATAGGGGTCCATAGCCGCTAAATCATTGATCCAAAGTGCAAAAGGGGCGTGCCTTAGCTGGATCGAATTTTGTAGCACCTGGTAGAAGGCGAAGAAGACGGGAATCTGTGGCAGCACAGGTAAGCAACCCTTCATCGGATTGATTTTGTGGGCGCTCATGAACTTCATCAGCTCTTGCTGCTGGCGGGCCTTGTCGTCTTTGTATTTGTCGCGAATCAGTTGCATCTGTGGATTGAGCTTCTTCATCCGGTGCATCGACGTCGACGAGGCGCTCATCAAGGGGAAAAACATTAGTTTCAGGCAGATCGTCAGAAGGATGATGGCGACGCCGTAGTTGTGCGTCACCTGCTGGAATCCCTCGATCAACGATAGTAGCGGACGTGCAATAAAGCTGAAGATGCCTAGGTGCATCGCAGAACCAAGCTGCGGATTGTGCGCCTCCATGATCGCAAGGTCTTTCGGACCTGAGTAGGTCGTATACTCGATGCTTACGGTGGCACCTGGCTGGACTAGACCCTGGCGGTCAGAGTTCACTATTTGGATCTGGCAACCCAGAGAGTCGGAGTGGCCGTGGTCCATGCGGAGGTTGCCGTTTTTGGCCTTTGGCTCGACGACGCTGACGAAGTAATGGCGATCGACACCGATAAAGCCGATCGGCACTCCGTCGAGTTTGGCTGGATCCTTGTCGTTTTTGCAGAAGCCTTGGATGTCCAGCCATTCGGTCGTGCTATCGGCCCGGTACATGATCTGATCGTGCTGCTGGGCGGCGCCAGGAATGAAACCGAGGATTTGCGATGACACCTTTGGCTTGATGCTCTCAGCAAGCAGCAATCCCCCCGTCAGCTCAGCCGGCTTGTCGGTGATGTTGGTGAAACTCACCTTGAGGTCGGCGCCGAAGCCGACCTCGGGTATGGTAAATTCCTGGGTCAGGCGAAACGTACCTTGGTCACGCCAGAACTTCACAGTGCGCCCCTGGCGCTCAGCATGGTACAGGCCCATAAAGGGCGCTGCCGGCTTCTCGTCAATAGTGGCTTGTAGTGCTAATGGGCCGTCGAGCAGTTCGACGGGGCCCGAAGTGGCCGTCTTTGCTGTCTTGTAGGTGCGCAGTTGCAGAGCCGCTAGGCCGCCGCTTTCCTGCACAAACTGGTAGGTAACCATGTCGCTTTCGAGGCGCAAGTCGGCTGGGCTCAATCGAGTGGGCTCAGCGGCGGCCGGTGCTGAGCTGGCCGCAGTACTGGCGCCCGATACGCTTGGTGGCGCCGGCGGCGTTGCAGGATGAACCGCCGCCGCTGTTTGCTCAGTGGAAGTAGTAACTGAGGCCTGCTGCTTCGGGTATTTCTTGGCTAACCATTGAGTGTAGCCGAGGTAGAAAATGATGCAAAAGACGATGGCCAGGATGGAGCGGTTGTCCATTTTATTCACGGTAGGTCTATTCCTCCGGGGTGTAAAGGCTGGCAGCGTAAAACACGCTGACCCGCCTTTAACAGTGCTGATAGTAACGAATATTTAGTCAGGCATTCGAGCGCGTATAATGAACAGCTTGGATAGAAGCGACAGCGTGGCCCGAGCAGCGGCGATATCGTATAGCGATATACGATAAGCAGTCCAGATAAGCCACGTGCTATCAGGCCTAAGGCTCTGGCCTGCTCCGGCCCGCAAGCATCTGCCGCGGTCATCGACAGTCTATCTGGCGCTTCAAGCGCCTGAGGCCGTGTTGCAGAGCCTCGGCCATACTAGCGCTTGATGCGGTCGCTGCGGCAGCACGGGCTACCACCACGACGTCCCCATCCTTAAGCGCAGCGAGCGTCAAAAGTTCGGGGCGCAGATGCCTGTAGGCTTCTCGCAGCTGCCGTTTGACCCGGTTGCGGACCACAGCATTACCAACCTTGCGCGATGCCACAACCCCGAGACGACTGCCGCCACCGACTAGATCCTCGGGCAACGCAGCTACACGCGGCTTAAGAAAGACGACCATCAGAGGCCCGACCACCTTCAAGCCTTGATCAAGCGTGCAACGTATTTCCTGATTGCGACGCAACCGGACGGATTTAGGAAAGGCGTGCACGAAATCTCGGTTGTTACTTGGTATAGGCGGCGCAAGCAATCCGCTTACGGCCTTTGGCACGACGCAGTTTCAATACGTTACGACCGCCTGGGGTCGCCATGCGCGCGCGGAAGCCATGGGTGCGGAGGCGTTTTTTGTTGCTAGGCTGAAATGTACGTTTCATCGAAATATCCCTTTGTACCGGTATACGAGAGCCGGGGGACCATAACAAAGGGGGGAGGGGAATGCAACCCAGGTTGCGCGCTATGTGGACGATTTGGTGATCTTGTTGATATTTTAATGTAAACTATAAAATAGTTTACATTTATAATAAAATACATTATAAATCGTCTAGTCAACTCCACACTCGGTGGTCCCATGCGTTTTAGAGTGCTAGACCGCCAGATCTTCGTCGCGCTCGCAGCTTGGATGTCCCTTGTGCCGCTGGCGCAAGCACAGCCGCAGCTGCGCCTGCTGCCGGTCATCCTGCAAGGCTACGTGCAGGGTGAGATCCGGGTACAAATCTCTCTACCATGCGGTAGCCGCTACTATGGCCTGCTAGCCGCCGTACGCAAGGACGCGATTGAAGTCGCGGCGGCGGTGCTGCAAGAGGCCGTAAGCTGCACCACGATGCCGGAAATCGTAGCGGTGCGCGTCGACTTCTTGGCGTCGACAGCCTTTCGTACCATTGCACCTCTGGCTGTGCATGAGGGGCAGAGGATACGAATGGTGCCAATCGAGCAGCTGCAGCACGCTGCTGGGCGCAAGGTACAGGCAGTCTATGCCCCCCGCTGTGGGCAACAGCTCGGCGTCTTGGTACACCGCGTTGGTGCGTCGCGCCTGGAATTGGGCATGGCTGAGGCGATTCCAGAACAACGAGCCGGCAAAGCCTGTACCTCGCCAGCGAGACTCCACACTTTGGCGGCGCTTGCCGTACCAGAGCGTCTGCAACTTGTGCCTCTACATGCAATCGATTCCGCGTCAAAGCGCAGTTTTACCCTACGCATCGCCACGATCGATCCAGGTAAATCAACCAATACGGTGGCATCGGGTTTGACCTTAGCCTATCAGCGTCAGTGCAATGAGGCACCTATCGGTATGGTATTAGGCCCGTTAAGCGTCCAGGCTGGACAAGCCTGGAGTACGGTGCGGCTCGGCGTACTAGTCGCGACCTTTCCCAGCCTTCGTTGTCGCGAAGTCAGTCCACAGGCGAGCTGGCAAAGGCTTAACGAAGCGGCGCTGCGTTTGCCGCAGGGAGTTAACATAGCGGCGATGAGTGCGCTGACTGATGCTGAGGCAGGGCTGCATTTGCGGGTGCCGAGTCAGCTGTTGCTTAAAAGCCGCAGCACTACCACGCAATCGCTGCAAATCAACTATTTCGCGGCCTGCGAGCCGGCCTATGGAGTCTATAGCCGCGACCGGCAAGGGGTCCTAGCGGTCGGCGTGCTGGTTACATCGCCTAGCGCCCAGGTACAGGAACACAGTGGTTCCCGATGCAAAAAAGAGCTGAGCGAGGTATCGTTGCGGCAACCTTTTGTCGCCCCGGGCGTCCATGCTGGTGAACTTTATCCGATGCGGGTTAAAGGCCTGTAGCACCAGCTGGGCATCTATCGCGAGCAGGAAAGAGTTATAAATGCTCAGCCGACTAGAGATTGATGCGGCGGCACTACGCCGCAATTACCGATTATTTTGTGGTGTCGCTGGGCAGCAGCGAGTGTGTCCGGTGCTCAAGGCAAACGCTTATGGGCATGGTTTGACGGCGTCCTACCAGGCCCTCGCCTCGGAGCAGCCAGCGTGGCTTGGCGTCAATTACATCGATGAAGCGCGGCAACTGCGGGAGCTCGGTTTTGCGGGACGTTTACTGGTGGTGGGGCCGGCGGTCGTGCGTGAGCTACCCCTAGTAGCTCAGTTGCAGGCGGAGTTGGTCGTCGGCAACTTCCCGGTGCTGCAGGCATGGTTGGCGCTGAGCGAGTCAGGACCAGTCCATATAAAATTCGATACGGGTATGTCACGGCAGGGGTTTTTGGTGCATGAGGTCGGCGCTGTCGTCGAACTATTACGCCAACATCGAGCATCGGTTGCCGGAATCTGCACGCATTTTGCCAACGTCGAGGACGTTACTGATCAGACCTATAGCCTGCACCAACTGAGTCTCTTTGAGCAGGTGGCTAACGAGTTTAGCCTGGCTGGGATGACGCCGCTAAGGCATGCGGCCTCGAGTGCATCAGCGTTGATTATGGCTGCGAGCCACTTCGATATGGTGCGCATAGGCATGTCCCTCTATGGGGTTTGGCCTTCGCCGCTAACTCGGGTTTCTTACCTGCAATTACATGCAGGGGTGCTCGATCTGCAGCCGGTGCTTAGTTGGCGTAGCGAGGTCGTCACCGTTAAGGCGGTGCATAGCGGGGAATATATTGGTTATGGCTGCACCTACCGGGCGATCAGGGACTTACGCATTGCGGTACTCCCGGTCGGGTATTACGAGGGTTTTCCGCGCATCGCCGGCGAAGCCGCTAGCTTCGTCCTGATTCGGGGCGAGCGTTGCCCGGTGGTGGGGCGCATCTGTATGAACATGATGATGGTCGACACCACGCACCTGAAGACCCTCGAGATCGGTGACCAGGTGACGTTGCTTGGCAGGGATGGTAAGGACGTGATCACAGCTCAGGACTTGGCCGGGTGGGCCCGATCCATCCCGTACGAGCTGTTATCGCGGTTGCACCCAGACATTCCCAGGATGCTCGTTTAAGCGCAGCGTCAACCAAGGAGGCGTCGATGGACGTATTGGCTCACTATCATATGTATGATTACCGTGCACGATGCGCGGTTGCGGTTACCACCGAAATCGTTAGGACTTTGCAGCAGCAGCATGGCCTAGATCCCCTAACGACCATTGCCTTAGGTCGGGCGGTTAGCTGTGCGGCGCTGTTAGCCTCAACGCTTAAGGCTGGCAAGGAGTATGTACATCTGTCCTTTGCGGGTAATGGCCCCCTGACCAAAGTGGTCGCCGAATGCAACGGTGACGGTCATTGCCGTGGCTATACCGTTCCTGCTCAGCTTTTGTCGGTGATTGACCTGGTAGCTGGCGACACCCTGCCGGAAAGTGTGGGTGAGGCGATGGGTACGGTTGGGTTGGTCACTGTAACCCGTGGAATGGCGGGTGAAAGCGGCAGCACCTATCATGCGGTGTGCGATTTCCAGAATGGCGAGATCGCCGCTGATTTTGCCCGCTATTTGACCGAGTCAGAGCAGATACCCTCGGCGATCGCTGCCGGTGTCAAGCTAGCTAGTGATGGTTCGGTGCTAGCCGCCGGCGGGATGCTGGTGCAGAAGTTGGGTGGAGCCGACCTGAGCGAGCAAGCACTGCTTGATGTGGAACAGCGTCTGGCGCTAGGTCTAAATCTCTCCGATCGCCTTGCCGCGGGAGCATTGGCGGAGGATTTGGTGCGTCATATCCAGGGTGACGACGGTGGCTATGGCTTATTGATGCAACGCCCACTGCTGTTTCGCTGCTCCTGCTCACGCGACAAAATGCTGCAGGTATTGGCGGCCTTCAGCGAGGAGCAGCTGACGTCGATTCGTGATGAAACCGGGAAGCTCGAGGTGCTCTGCCACTATTGCGCGCAAGCGCAGCAATTTCGATTAGAAGAGTTGCTCAAACACTAGACTGCAGTGCGGGTGCAGATGGACTCGGCACAGCGATGCTGTGCCCACCTGGGCAATCCCAAGCTCCTATAGAAAACCTCCGGACCAGCGGCTCGGGCTGTTTTAGCGAAAACCAAGGCCGAGGAATACACTGCCAACTACGCCGAGGACTAAGGCGAAATACCAGAACTGCCGCCGCCGGCTGAGGGCCGCGATGGCGCTAATAGCGATCGCGATTTGAAACAGGGTTACTGCCCGTGCGAATACCATATGGTGTTGCAGATGTGCTTCCGATAGCGCTGCGCGTTCGATGGCTTCCTTCGAGATTTCGTCCTGCTGGTCTTTGTAGCGCTGCTGCAGGTCGATGGCATCCTGCGGCACTGGTTTCCCTATTCCGTTGAGCAGCTCGATTTTCGCGGCCGTGACTGCGGACTTAATGCTCTTGGCTTGGTAGTAGGCCCATTTATCCGAAGATTTGAGCTGCTCGATCATCCCTTCATTGGCATGGTGCCCCGATAACATCGAGGCAACGGCAGCGAGTACGGCGAGGAGGGCAGTCGTCACGGCGACTCTGGAATTAAAGCTTGAGCCGGCATGTAAGGCGTGCTCGCTTAACGTCTCTTTGAGCTTCTTGGTGGGGTCTTCAAACTCTTCCAAAATATCTCCTCAACGCAGCATCATGGCATTTTAATATAAACAAAATCGTATCATGAAATGCCGTTTGGGTCGCAAGCTATTGCCGCACCTCGAGTCGCCCTTGGTCGTCGATATACAGTCCGTTGAGCACCTGCCTACCGGGAAAGCGCTCCGGCTGAGCGAGTGGCCAGCGGTGGCTGAGGAAGGCCTCGATGACTGAACGGCGGATCCGTGTGTGGTCTTGACTCTCATCGCCGATGAAGGCCTCGAGGTACCCTGGCACGCGGTGGTCGTCTTGCTCGATCAACAATTCGGCGCAGGCAAAGCGCACACGCTCGTCCGGATCAACCAGAAAATGTGCGAGCTTGTCGCTGAAATCTGGCAGTTTGTAGTCCATCATGTAGCATAAAATATCGTAGTTCTTGTCGACCTTGGCCTGGTCAAAGCGCACGTCGGAGAAGTCCAAGGCGCTTTTTAATATGGCAATCACCTGGTCTTCCTCACCAAGGGCTTTGAGGACCTTAATCGGCCACGCGATCCGGCTGGTGTTAAGCAAGTGCTCACGCACAAAGGTCAAGGCTTCAGGGCCATATCCGAGCACCGCCGCCATGGCGGCTTCTTTCTCACGGGTGTCGTTGATGCCGTGCTCTAGGCTAAACTCGAAGCGCTGGAGGAGAGCCGGTACGGCGGCGGCAGCATCGCCGAGGTCCTTAAAGTATTCGATGGCGCCCTGGCGATCTTCTTTGATCGCCTTGGGGTTCTTGACGATAGCCAGGGTCTTGGCGATTTTTTTGTCGTCGCGCTGCTGCCGTAAATCTTTGAACTTACTAAATAAACCCACGCTTTATCCCTCTTCAAATCAGGAGAGGGATTCACTCTAGTCGGATCTGTATGCCGTGCAAAGGTTTTTCTCGGGGGCTGGCAGAAGCCTGTATCAAATAACCAAGGGTAGGGCGTGTTAAGTCCGTTGCCGCCATTGTCTTAGCGAAGGTAGAGTAGCTGCAAGGGTCGAGATATGTTAGTACTTGAGGTCGAATCAGAAGATCCGGAGTGAATGTGAACCGAGCGCGAGTAGATGCAGCTGTCGGCAGCGTTGCTGGATTAGTCTTGGCTGCGGGCAAAGGCACGCGTATGCGTAGCTCTGTGCCTAAAGTTCTGCATACGGTCGCCGGCCGGCCAATGCTGGAATGGACGCTGCGTTGTCTGGATCAGGTTGGCGTCAGCAACATTTGCTTAGTCCTTAGTGAGGACCGTAATGGCTTTGCGCCTTTTTTGGCGCGGTGGCCAGGTCTCAGCATCGCCGTCCAGCGCAATCGGCAAGGCACCGGCGACGCGGTCGCCGCTGCAGCATGGTCGTTCGCCGGCGTGCAACCGCCCGGGTTTGCAGCAGGCTATGCTTTGCAGGGGCAACCGATTGAATGTTCCTACGTCTTGATCATGGCCGGAGACGTCCCGGCAGTCGAGGCCACAGCTATAGGTGCATTTATTGCCGCGACTCAAGCCAGCGCTGCGCCCATGGCAGTTCTTGGCATGCACCAGGCTGATCCGACAGGCTACGGTCGCATGCGTACCAACGGTGAAGATCTTCTGGATATCACGGAAGAAAAGGATGCCGATACGGCGACGCGGCGCTTGTCGCTGTGTAATACGGGTATCCTGCTCGTCGATAAAGGACTGTTGTTCGGGTTGCTGCCTGCGCTAAAACCGCATAATGCCCAAGGTGAGTATTATTTGACCGACTGTGTTCAGCTCGCCCGGGCTCAGGGGCGGCGGGTGCTGGCCCACGTACAAGCCGACTCCGAGCAGTTTGCTGGGATCAACGACCGCACCCAATTAGCCGCAGTCGAGGCATTGATGATCCGCCGTAAGCGCCTTGCTCTTATGGTCTCGGGTGTCGCTCTGCAGTTGCCCGAGAGTATCTACGTTGAGCCTACCGTAGAGATTGGCGCTGATACCCTGGTGGCCGCGGGGTGCCACCTGTCGGGCGCAACTCGTGTCGGCGAGCACTGCTTCATCGGTGCTGGTAGTGTCTTAAAAAATATCGTGATTCGATCTGGAGAGCATGTGCCTCCCCATACGGTGCGAATTCAGGCGGAGGCCTAAACTATGTGCGGCATCGTCGGTTATATCGGTAAGAAAGACTGTGTTCCGATTCTTTATGACGGTTTGGCTCGGTTGGAATACCGGGGCTATGACTCGGCCGGGATTGCCGTATCCGACCAAGGCAAGACCCACGTCGTCAAGGCTGAAGGCAAGCTGGTACAACTAAAACCCATACTGGCCCAACTGCCG
>Ga0315287_10002527_pt1 | contig 17371 bp, 26 predicted proteins | sample YL17G11_0_MG_FD_205037 | JGI IMG/M metagenome (GOLD analysis project Ga0315287, IMG submission 205037) | Sediment microbial communities from Yellowstone Lake, YNP, Wyoming, USA - YL17G11_0 | ecosystem: Environmental > Aquatic > Freshwater > Lake > Sediment | place: USA: Wyoming | collected...
GGTAAAAGTTGCAGAACGTGTACAATCGCAGCATCTTATACGGTGGTGGTGGCATGCCCTTCTTCTTAGAGGTCTTCGTCTTTGTGTACTGAGGCAACATGTCGGTCATGTCTTTTTTCACTTTTCTTACAACTTTATGAGACATTAAGTCAGCCATTGGCTTGTTCTCCGTTATATTTCTATCGACCTTCTGGTTCAAATAGAAGCTTTGTCTGTCCTGCTGAAAAGCGTTCTAGCTGTAGTTGTTCACGCTTTAGCTTACCATAGTATATTGGAAGCATGTCCTTTGTGTCAAAAAAGAGAAAACTTTTACTACCGACTTTCCCACTAAAGAGCTTCTTAAAGTAATCTTCTTCAGCTCGCTTCATCGTCTTAGGTGAAAGCTTACGCACCTTGTCGAGCAATGACTTTGGGATGTTGCCAAAATGCCCAGGTACTATCAAATTTCCCTTTGCTTCTTGCCTAAGCATACATTCGACCACCTGATTGAGCAAACGATTGCTCGCGGTGAACTCATCAGTTCCTAAACGAAAGTCCGCCCAGATGCCATTTCCGCGGTTCCAAGCGGCTTTTACTTCGATGAACGGAACTCCGCTTAAGTGGATGTCGATGCTGCTGATAGTACCGCCTAATGTCACCTCATCATAGAGGAAATAGAGAAGCACCTCACCTCGGCCGATCCCACTACCTAAACCAGGGACAACGCCGTGAACATTAAAAAGTCTCCGAGCAAACATTGGATATGCCGCTGTGAAGTTAGCAAGCGTAGGAAGGAGATCATCATCTATGAGGGAAGGCCTGACATATGAAAGCAGCTTGTCAACTTCAACTGTGCTTGTGCAATGCTCTCTCAACAACCTCTCACGAATGATGCTTTTTAACGGCGGCGCCGTAGGCATCGTGCTGACTATATCATATCAGAGGATCTGATGAAATTTAAGCATCTTCGTACTTGATCTCGATGACATCATCGAGGGTCTTACCGTTGAGAAAATCAGCGATAGTTAGCCCAGCCGTGTATTGGAAGTGAGGATACTCTCTGAAGGTCTTCCACGTGCCTGCCCACTCTAACCCCAGGTTCAGCCCGATCTGACCTAAAGATGTCCACAGCTGTCCGTCTGGGCCTGTAGTGCCCCAGACAGGTTTACCGTGTCTTAGAGGAACGACGTCAAAAGCACAGTGATGTTGGTGGAAGCTGTAACCTGGCTTGGCGTTTGTGACAACTGCTCCAGGTTTGGTCCTGCCCTGGGCATATGCCTCAGCTTGGCTTTCGTTGTCACGATAGGTGCATGTGACCAAGACATCGATGCCTACAGCTTTAGCTTGGTCACAGAGCTCTTGAGCTAGATAAGCGACATATGGGTGTAGGTCTTCTAACTTACGAGAGTTGATCATATGCTATCCTTTTAAGATAGCATATTTATGTCAAAGTCGGTGAAGTCTGGTCGAGTAGACATCCCCTAACTTATAGAGATGTTCATCCTCTCGTTCAACTCGCAAGTAAAACTCCCCGTTCTTGACGCCGTTTGTCTCGACATCAAACTTAAGTTCTACTTTTGTGCCGGCGTCTAAAGGACTGATGCTTCGAAGAGTTAAGACTAAGATTTCCACGACCATGATCGTGGTATTTAGCTTAGTTTAACTCAGGATAGGCTTATCAGAGTGATAACACCACTCGCACTTAGTCGGTTTTGGCTTACCTGGCACATGAACCGTGTTCTTCTTGCACTTTCTACAGATATAGACCGTGCATAAGAGGTCAGACTCGTCCTCATCACCGTGTTTAATTCGTCCTATGTACCAAAGCTTATGCCAGATAGCTTTAGGTAGAGGCTGGGGCTTGATAGGTTCAAAGTGAATCCAGTGAACTCCGTCTCGAGACCAAAGCCAGTGCAAGCCCCAGATGTGACGTGACCTACGGCATGACCAATAGCCTCCGCGTGTGATGAACATCCATAGAGCGAAGAAGAAGCAGTTTGACCTAGGTGGAGATGCAACGCGCTTGCGCGTTTTAAGCCGTTTGAAGAACCGCATCTTGAAAATCCCACATGTGAGAAAATCCCTCATCACGTGTAGGAGTCTTGTACCCGCTGAGCATCTGGCGAAGAACATGTTCAGGAATCACCTTGCCTGTTTCTATTGCGCGCTTGTCTAAGCGCTCACGAAGCACCTTCATCGGAACATCAAAGCTTAGCGAGGCACACGTGTAACCAAACATGAGGAAAGGTTCGAGCTTGGTTTTACGAGACTTCGATGACATGTTCGTCTGGTCAAAGACCACGTTCAACCTTCCTTCACGGGCTTTCTCAGCATCGCTTTCCATCTCAGCTTTGAACTCTTTAAAGCTAACCTCGTCAAAGATCTGGCTATAGGTTTTACCTTCAGCTAAAGCACGAGCATCGATGACGTTATCCGTGCTCAAAACAACAACGCTCTTGTCGTCAAGATACATCTTGAGGCTTTTGATAAAGGTAGATTTTCCAGAACCAGGAAGACCGACCAACATGAGAGCCCACGGAACCTTGAGCTCTTCAAGCCTTCTACCTACTTGCGGGGTGATTAGCGTTGCCATGTGTGCTATTATATCTCATTTAGTTTATGATGTAAACATTAGACGACGATGTCAGGGTCTAGCAAAGCCGAGATGTCTGCAAATGAGAGCTTTGTCATCACTCGTCTCGGAGTCGTGCTTGTGAAGGTGATGACCAACGCTGTAGCAGGCATCTGAGTAGCTTTGTCTTGGTAGACGATTTCTTCGATATAGAGGATCTCGTTCGTGTTGCAGACGTACTCAAGCGTGTTAGTCGTGACTTTATTGAGGATCTTCAATAGCTTGAGCATCGGATACTCAGCATCATATGTGATCGTGTCCATGACTCCTGGGTCACCAGCACAAGATGAGCCGCCTGGCGTGAGACCTTGCGTGACATCGACCGTGCCGAGAGCGGTAGCAAGCACGTCTTGATCAACTAGCGTGTAGAACGTGTACTCTGGCGTGCCTAAGAGCGTGACCCGAGTTGCTACAAATTGATGACCGTCAGAGGCATCGCGAATTGTCTCTTTCTCTGAGATGAGGAATGAGTCTTTATTGAAGATGAACGGAGCTACCTCTGAGACAGTGCGGGTAGTAAACTTGTCAAGTTGGATGAACTGAGTCATAGCATGTATTTATGACTTTTAGCTCATCTAAACCTTTTCGCCTTACGGCTCTGTGTCTCATCTGATCCAGCGTAGTAGTCGATCGGTTTCTTTTGAACCCAAGCTACGAACTTAATTATCTCCTCATGTGCTCGTAGCTCAGCCCAAACGTGGTACCGCTTCTCTAGCTCCTTCTCGGTGAAGGTAGCGTGGACCTTCCTGTGACAGATCCTGTGAACGAGATGCTTCTCTTTACCGCCGTGAGTCTTCGGCACCAGATGATGCTTGTCGACGTTGACGGTTCCGAGGACCCGATCACAGAGCGGACACGTTTCTATTTTAGCTCCCTAAGCATGCCTATGGCCACATTTTGCATATGAGTCTTGATGACAGGGTCGAGCTTAAGCTGACATTCTTGGATGTTACGTGACAACCACCGCTTAGTCAACGGCGCTAGAGCGGTGTTTTCTAGCTTCTTGTATGCATTACGTAGCTCACCTTGATGAGCTAAAAAGTTTGTCACCTTTGCGCGCTGTTTCAAGTCCCTTCGAGCATGAAGGATCTTGACCAAGTTGATAGCAGCGGGAGAGGTACCGTACTGACTATCTCTCATTTGTCTTCTTGATAGCATCTGACCACGCTTCCATTGTCTCTGCGTGGCTATACGGGTTGTACGGGTATGAGTCGTGCAGATCTTTCATCTTGACGCGCAGCCACTTCGCTACGTGAAGGACGATCCACGCTCTGAACTCGAAGGATGTCATGACCGAAATCCTGAGCGTCTGCTTATCTGATTGATATCAACTCGCAACGCGTGTGCTTCCGCTAGTCGGTCTTTCTCGGCTATAGCTTCTTCAAGCGCGCGGCCAAAACCGATCACATCGCTCCACGGTGTGTCGAAGTTGCTTACACGTGTTGCTTTACGCACAGCGATGATCTCGTCATCAGTTAGCTTCATCTATGTCCACCTGGATGAAAGTTATCGGGTCCCAGAAGAGCGTGCAGCGTTTTTTCTTGTTCTTGGGGAAGAGCACGAAGCTCTTGATGAACGGCGGCATCGGGTCATCCCACTTGACGAGCTCGAAGTTGATCTCGACACATTTGTTTTGACACCAACGCTTTAGCTCAGAGTTGGAAGCGGAACCTACTTTTGAACCTTCGATTGTTTGAAAGGCACATACTTTATGAAGACGCACTAAGAACCGCCAACAAGTCTCAACCCCAAGGGTTCTCTCCGTTGTTCCACTCTGGGTCTTGCTCGAGGTAGGAGTCCCACATGTCTTTGAGGTATCCATTATATGTTTTGTGGCTCTTAAGCATCGGGCTCAACCTGACAGCCGTGTCTAAGTACTTGCTAATGTCGTAGTCGATTCCAAGCTTTCTAAAGAAAGGAATGAAGCTGTCGATCGGGTCACCGTCCGGCACAGCATTCGAGACAGCGCTGATTATCATAGCAGCTAGCTTGTCATAGTCGACGTTGTACTCGACGGCTTTTCGCTTGTCTTGTTTCTTGTCTCCTGCTAATGCTCGTCTCTTCGCATTTTGCTCTTGCTGCTTAAACTTTCGCTCGCGGTCTTCAATCTCAGGCCCTACACCATGACGCACCATCACGCCTTTTTGTGAAGGATGCTTACGCCACTTAAGATCGACGACTTCAAGTAATCTCATGACTATAGTAACACGGTTTGGTTACGATGTAAACAGCTCATGCTTTAAACTGCCTGACCAGCTCTTCAGCTTTCTTGAGCTCGTCCGTAGTTGAAAAATCATAGCTGTCTGGCTGACGCGAAGACTTCTTGAAATGCAGCTTAGCTAGCTGCCACGAAACTTTTACTTTTGCTTGGTCATCAAGAGATAAAGTGCCGATGAAAACGTTGTTACGGTCACCGTGCCACATCTGGTCTTCTTTAATGAACTGTTTAAAAGTCATACGGTATTTATGAAGCTAGAACCGTTTGCTCTTATAGTAACCTTGAACTTTTGCTGAAGCTCGCGCCCACAAGCGTGTAAGCTGCCACTCGAAAGCATACCAAGCTATCCTAGGAAGATCAGACAAGAACTCAGCCACGCCGAGCTCTTCGTAAGAGATGAACTCAAATGTGATAGGAGCGTTGACACCAGGAGAGGGTGAGAGGTGATAGAGACGGCCGAAGCTTTGCTTACCTTGCTGACGACCGTGAGTGGCTAAGTCATGCTTGATCTCATACAAGAGCGTGTCATCAGGACGAAGTTTGAAACCGTAATACATGATTCTATTTAATGACCTCGAGAGAGGTCACAAGCTCGACAGAAAATTCTTTGTCATACAGATAGCGAGTGCCGTCGTCCCAGTACCCGTCTAGGTAGATCATCGCGCAAGGGCCGTAATTTCCTTCATAGCAGTGAGCTACTAAACCGGTTTGCCCAGCGAGAGTGCCTGTGATGATCTTAACTTTTCTACCTCGTTCTACTTGAGCTGTCATGGAACATCTTCTCCTTCACCGATGACCCAAAGCGTGATAAAAGGAAGCAAGTTGATGCACACGCGGGCGCGGAGGTCGGTGAGGGTGGTCATGGCTCCTTGTCCAGCGCCCTGAAGAGGATTCCGGCTTTCATTTGGTTTCTTTGACGATTTCACAAGCGTGGGTTATACGAGCAACGCGCCAGGGCACTTGCATAAAGTTAGGAATACCCATGTTGAGCTGGATAGCATAGTCCTCAGCATCTCGCTGACAAGCAAAGTGACGATGATCACCTGCTATGTTCTCAATAGCAGCAGCCCAAAGTCCAGGTGAAGTCTCCCACTGGAGCTCGTACCACAAGTCATTTTTTGTCATCGAAGTTATCCTCTAAGTCCAAGCTCGTGTAAAGTTCTTTCACGATAGCCGAAGGAATAGGCTTGTTGCCATGCTCACGCAACATCACTTCAAGATTAAAGACGAGAGTGTCGAGGTCTTTAACATTTTGGGGTATAAAAGGAGTTGTCATTTTTCTCTCTTGTATGATGAGATCATTATACCCCAAACTGTTACCATTGTAAACACATTTATGCTCTGGCGTTCGCGCGCACCTCGTCGAAGGTGTATTCCTTGATAAGCTTGCCATTGTTGAAAACTGTCTTCAACACTGATGTCGGCCAGTCTTCAACACCGCTCCAGTATCCTTTGGCAGCATCGTGATACAATGTAACACGTCCTCTCTTAGAGACCTTGCCAGGATCGGTGACCGGGTCTTTGAACACAGGCCTCCAAACAAGCTCACCGTTTTCACGGACACCGATAGCCGAGCACTTCATCGCGAACTTCATCGTGTCACGGTTGATTTGCTGAAGCAGAGCACCACCCTGACCGAACGCGATGTTGTCAGCGCTGTAGCCGGCGATCTCCATGCAAAACAAGATGCTTTGGATCGATGCATGATCGATGCCGTCGCCTTGGATGACGCGCACGTTATTGAGCACCTTGTAGCCCTTCTCATTGGTCACCGCGCCGTAGTACTCTTCCAAGATGTGGAGGCACTTGGTGACAACATCAGGTGGGTAGCCGCTGTCAGGACGGATGACGACAACCGCGCCAGAGTCGAGCACCTCTTGCTTCAGCACGGTGCCCCACATCTTGCAAGCTTCGTAGATATCATAGCTGTCGCTGACAAACGCGATCGGCATGCCCTTTTTGCCGTGCGTCTTAAGCATGTTACGGTATGAGTCTACCTCGCTTGCACGGCCCCAGCTGGTGACTGTAGAGTGCTCCATCGCTGGGATCGAGAAGCCGGCCATGTCAGCGCCGTAATACTCGCGCGCGTAGACGAGACCCATGACCGTGTCTGTGCCCATGAAGTTGATCAGGTGCGCCGCAGCACCGAGCCCAGCTGACTCTTGGCTCGACACGCCGCGTGCTCCGAAGTCGTGCAGCTTGAAATCAATCAGCTTCGGGTCACCAGTTTTCTCGAGGAACCTGAGAATGATCTTCTTCGACTCGTAACTGTTGGTGGCGACGGTCGTCGGGTACCACACGGCACGAAGCAGCGAAGTCTCGAGGAAGCTGGTCAACCACCAGCACTTCGGGTCTGTGTTCTCGATCGTTACGAGAACGTTCTTCGTCGGGACGAGCGTGCCTTCGGGCACGGCCTTGATGACGACCGGAAGCCAACCGCTGTGCTCACGCACGATATGCTCCCAGCCTTCACGGTAGAACGGTTCACCGTGGGCTGTGATGATCGCTTCAGCCACGTCTATGTCATTCATCGTGACCTGCTTTTGCAAGTATCGCTTGATGAAAGCTTGAAGGCCAAAGAACAGCGTCTTGTCCCACTCGCCACCGCGTGACTCGATGTATGAGTACACGTACTCGGTGTTCGGTGGGTATTGGTTCCACTGACTGTACTTGTACGAGTCAGAGTTGAGGATGATGTTTTCGTCGAGGTGACCTAGTTTGTACTTCATCTGAAGCTCCTTCAGGTAAGAAAACCCGTGCGTCTATCGCATCGGGGTGATACTCTATTCATTCGGTGGATTCGGGATCTCAACAGGATCGCCAAAATCTTTGTATGATTTCATGTCATCATCGATAGCTTGACGCACGCCTACTGGCCAGTTGACGTGGTCCATCAAGAGGACAATCTTGCGGGCTCGTAGAACGCCGTCAGGGATAGCTCCGCCGTAGCCGGTCGCGATCATCCAGTTGAGGCGAGCCGTGTCATCAGACATGCCGTGAACCTTGAAGGCTTTGAAGAGATTGGCCATCGAGACGTGAAATGACTGAAGAGCTTGGTCGCCTGACTTCTTCCACTCGTTCCTACCGACTTCAGTCACGATCCATCGTACCTTCGCGATTGCTTCGTTCAGGACGCGTTCATCATTAGCGTTGGTGCTTGCGAGAACTTTGATACGATACTCTTCAAGCGTTGCTTTTAGCGCATTGTGGACGGCTGAAGGATCATCGTAGTTGATCATAGCTTTCCTATCATGGTCTCGATGATTGCGTGATGATCTTCGAAGAGTTGATCGCTCATCTTAAGAGCATCAGCCAACGGCACCCATTCAGCCTTCTCAGCATCATCGCTTCCTCTGATCGGTGGCAGCTCGATGCGATCATCAACGAGGTAGTCAGGAAGTTGAAAGAGAAAAGCTTGAGTGATGGTGCGCCCCCTTAGCGAACGATCAGGTTTGTCGAAGACTTGGCTATGCTTCAACGAGCCCCGGATCACAGGTTCAGGTACTTTAAGCCGAGTCTCTTCTCGTAGCTCGCGGATCGCTCCGTCTAGCATCCACTCATTTTCATTGAGGAATCCTCCTGGCAGAGCCCACAGCCCTTTGCCTGGTTCTGAGCGACGCTTGACCAACAGCACGTGCCCTGTCTGCACGACGACTGCGTCTACCGTGACAAAGGTGGGCTTGTACGGCGCGACCTCCCATGCTTTCTGATAAGAGGTGATGTGTCGATACTCGTTGACAAGCTGGTGATAAGGTGCTTGTGCGCCGAAGTCCGCGAGAAACTTAAGCGTCGTCAATGGCACGAAGGCTGAGAGGATCAACGTGATCTCAGCCGGTGAGAGCTTACGACCGTTGAGCATCTGACCAAAATAGAGGTCACGCACGCTCGTCGCCGTCACCTCTTTGCTCACCTCACGGTTCTCTTCAACCAAGTCGAGATGATAGTTCGGAAACTCTTTCAAGTAGAAGGTTGACCTGTCACGGTCAGAACCTGTCAGGTAGACATCGTCTCCTGCACCGACCTCGTGAGCTACCTTGGAGATCACTCGCTGCACGCCAGCGAGCCAATGTTGGTTTGAGTATGGGTGGTCTCGCACAGACCGGACGATGAGGTCCCATTTTATGTCAGATGCTGCAGTATCACACCACTCGCGATGCCAAGCGAGAATCATGTCCTTGCGCTCGTCCACCGTCCACGGGTTCTTGATCGTGCGCGGTTGATCAGCCGAACCGATGATGATGAGGACACGTCTAGAGAGGCTGATCGCGCGCTCGAGAAGCTCAGCGTGGCCTTTATGAAAAGGCGAGAACCTACCTATGAGGACTGTGAGCTTGCGCTCGATTGTTCTATCTAACATCTTTGACTCCCAAAGATGAATGTAAATAATTGCATGGTCTATCCAAGCAATATTTTGAAGCTATCACCTTCTGCTGTTTCAACTCTTTTGCGAAGGCTTAATGCAAATATTAACAGTATTTACAGCGGATTGTAACACTTTTTTGTTTTAGTTGTAAACCAGCATCAGCTGAAGGATATTCAATCATGAAGAGGTTAAGCTGGTGCGTGTTATCGATGAGCACCAACTCTCCGACCAAGTCTAAACCTTCAGCTATTGTGAGCTCTCTACCCTTGACGGTGTATCGACCGAGCCTCGAGCCTTGCCACGCCTTCTTGATGACAGGGCCTAAGCTCTTCGTAGTGATAACTAGATGCAAGGCTACCACAGGAGTCGCGCTAGAGCAAGAAGCACAAAGCATGTCAAAAAGCTCAGAGATAAACATGCTTGTCTTAGTGACAGCGGTTGTCACAGCTAGATAATCATGGTTAGCATTCGGTCTTTGAAAGAAAGTAAGCAGAGCCTGCTCTACGTTGACCCGGTTTTCAGTCACGCCTATGGCCATCGCTTGCCCGTTACCTGCTAAGTAGAAGGAAGAGTTTCGCCGTGCTTGTTCTGTCTGGGCGGTTGCTTGCAAGGCTAACAGCTGTTCAAGACCTGCTCTATGCTCTTCAGTCAGCAGCTGTACCTCTCTCATGATTCTACCTGCTTCTTCACGATGATGACTTGAACATGGTCAATCATCTTTATTCCTATGATCTCATACTTTGCATAGTTTAAGACCAAGTCTTGTCCTTCTTTGTACTTCTTGCGAAAAAGCGGCGTTTCGACTAAGATCTCTGTCCCTAGTTCGGTCATGTACTTGATCGGCTTGGCTAGGACGCGGCGATTCAAGAGACAAGCGTGCGAGGGTCCGGCGTTAGCTCGTTGACTTGAGTGTAGGTGTCACCTTCTTTAACCCAATGCATGTGCCACATGTGGTGGTCCATTGACTGGATCGTGTTAAAAGCTTGAGCAACCCCGTCACAGATCAGCTTAGCAGGCACGAAGGCTCCGCTAGCTGAGACATCAAGCATCAGCTTATGCGTGATCTTAGACCGCTCGAAAGCTCTGACGAAGTCAAGCTGCTCATCCTCTTTTTTCTCAAAGTCAAAAGATTCACCGTCGTCTGAGATGAAGCTAAAGTCAGACGTGTGCAGCAGCACCAACAGCACCTCGTCTAGAGGACAAAGCCGTTCTTCTTGTTCAAAGACATATGAGCCGTCATAGCCACGGTAGCGAGGAGAATAAACCAGCTCACCTAGGTGGGCTCTGTTGAGAAGCATCTTCGCGTCAGACTTAAGCATGTTGAACATGCTCTCAAAGCTCGCGAACTGATATGCTTTAAGCGCGTCACGCTTGAGGTCATCGTCTGACTTCGTGACGTTGACCGCCGAGTAAGCGGCTAGGTCGATGTACTTCTTCAACAGCACAGGTTTTTGATAGTGCACGACTTGCATGAAACCTAAGCGCTCAAGCAAGCCTTCACCGACCGTGTTCTTACCGAGACGGTCAATCCCTTCGAGGATCACAGAGCGAAGAGGTTTCATCCGTTAAGCTGAGGCCTAGGCATAGCCGTTGCGAGCTGAATGTTCGATGTCTGTTGGATGTAAGCCTCCTCGAGCTTTCCAGCAGGTAGCAGCACAGCGAGCGCCGAGTCGCGCAAGGTGATAGTAACATCTGCTTCAGGATTGCTTAAAGTCCACGGCACCAAGCCAAGACCCATCTGGCCGTTAGGACCAGTCTGAATGTGCAGCACTCGAACTTGAGAGAGCGTGACGACGTCAGGTAGCTTGAAACCGCTCGATGGGTTGAAGTAATCGTCGCCTGTGCTGCCATTAAAAGTATCTTGAGCCGTGAGAGTTACGCTGCTAGGCGTAGCCTTGACCCTGCCGATGATCTCTTCACCTGAGACCATCTTGACCGCGATAATCTTGTTCATGTAGGTTCCTTTTGATAGTCTTCTTTCTCTTCAGCGGCATGAGCTCCTTCTAGGAGCCACCTTGAAAACTCAAACGTGCTTTGTGTTCTCTCGATGCTGCTCGCGATGTTTGGGATCAGATGCATTGCTTTTTCGAGGTGGTTATTTGCTTCTTGCACGAACGGATAAGTCAGAGCTTGTTTTCCGTCCCTGTACTCAAGATGGACGGTGCCTCTTAAGTGCCTGACCTCGTCGATGTTTGAGATCTTAGGACAAACTATCGGTTGAAACTTGTCACCGCTGATGATCTGTTCAAGCATCTCGAAGTGACGTTCATAGACGTGAAAAGAGTCACAGATGTGGTGATAAGCACCTAGCTGTAGCTCAGGATAAGTTGTGTCACGAAGCACGATATAGATCATCTCTTGAAACATCGAGAAAGCAGGAGCGTCGTTGCCCATCCCGAACATCGCGTCTTGGCTGCGCATGTGCACCGACATGTTCAGTTTGTTGTCTCTGATCCTAAAGTTCATCGAGTATGTGCAAGGCACGTCTTTAGTCACCATGAAGAGGTGAGACGAGTTCAAGATCATGATTGACGCGCGCCGAGAGTCTTTGTCATCCGTCAAGGTTTTGATGACATTGTCAAACTGGTTTTGCCAGTTTGCCTCAAACCAACGAGTACCGGTTTGCCCAAAGACATAGTGGCCGTAGTTTGAGTTGACAATACCGTCATCGTTGACCAGCTCAGCCCACATCTTTGCGTGCTTGACAATAGTCTTGTCTTGCTTGTTAGCTCTGAGGTACCAGAGAAGCTCGTTCTTCACATACATCTCGCTGTACTTGCGCGCAACGAAGTTCGGAAATCTCACATACGGCGAGAGCTCATAAGTGAAGTTCTCAACTTCGATCACCGGTTGTCCTCTCGGAGAACATCGGGTCCCTTCATTTTTCAGCCTGAAGTAGATCTCACGAAACTCGTCTTCAGAGGCAGAGTTAACATCAGCGGAGCTACGAAAGAGGTCTTTTGTGTTTATGGTCATCGGCAACGCCTTAGGGAAACCAAGCTTTGGTGTCTGTGGAAAACCAGGCCAAGGTACTTGAAATTTTTCATTTAACAGCCTTGTCATTTTAACCCATCTTCGCATAGTTTGACATTATTAGCTAACCGTTCGTCCTTCGGGCTAAGGCGTGAGGCTTCTCTCGCAGCATCTAACCCTTCATGCTTATGTCCGAGGTTCCATGCAGAGATAGAGAGGTAGTCCCACGGCGCTGACCCCCAAGCTTCTGGCTCACAGATGTAAGAGGCTGGTCGTTCTTTGATCTCGAGAGCTTTCTTAGCTGCCCAGTAGCAGGTGATAAAGTCACGTATGTTGTAAGAGGCTTTAGCTAAGTCTACAAACGGCTCACGCTCACCTGGTGCTTCGGCTATTGACTTAAGCGCCCAGCTCATCCCGTTTGTATGATCACCTTTCGCGATGCAACATCTCGCGATATACCTCATAGATGCTGCTCGTTCAGCTGACCAGACTGCTGAAGGAAGCGAGAGATGTCGCTGAAGCTCCGTGATAGCTTTGTCATACATGTTATAAAACATGTACTCACGGCCGAGATAGTGGCAGTTACGGTCATCGTTCGGCTCCTCTTTACAACCTAGCTCGAGAAGGCTTAGGTATGACCCGCGTGACTTTGAATGGTCAGGGTAATGATTCAGCATGAAATCACTACAATAAGATTGAACTTCAGGTTCGTTGTAGATAGTGAGCACTTCATGCACGGGCTTAACCCAACGATAGTTCTTACGCTTATGAATCTTGTCATACCAGAATGACGTAGCAGGGCTACCGTCTTCGTTGTGGCTCCACGCATACATGTATCGTAAGCGCGTGGTAGCAGGAGTCCAAGCCTTCTCAAGAGCGGCGCGCCACCCAGCTGTCAACGTCTCGTCTAGGTCGATGCAGACACAGACATCGACATCAGCTGGGACAAAAGCCAAGGAAGCATTTCTAGGCGTGTCGAAGCGCCACGGTTGAACGCTGATCGAGTTGACAATAGCCCCATGTTCTCGTAAGATCTCTATAGTCTTATCAGACGAGCCTGTGTCGGCGACATAGATGCCGTCCGCTTCGTCCTTGATGCATTGCATGAACCGTGCAGCAAACTGTTCTTCATTCTTGCATATAGTATAAACTGCTACTTTCATGGGAGAATCTCTGCTAGCTCTTTGGACAGCTTATTTATCTGCTGTTCGATACGAGCATCCCAGACATCTTCACGACGCATGTAACCTTTAGTTTCGTCTTTACAGTCTCTAGCCATGATGTAAGCAGAGTATGCTGCTTTGAGGTCATGATGACGCCAATGATACTCAGCCGCTGCGACATAAACCTCTCGCATGTGAGGAGCCGTTTCGATCGCGAGGACAAAAGAGTTGCGAGCTTGAGAGCGGTTACCTTCGAGCTCATACAGCTCACCTTGACGAAGGTAAAGATATGCTTTATCGCTGTCAGGAAGCTTGAGGGCTTCGTTGAGCGCGTGTGCCGCGCTAACGCGGTCACCTTTAAACAACATCTCTTGATAGAAAAATGACCAAAGCTTCCAATCTGCTGGGTCTTCTTTGACAGCCTGTTCGAGCAGCGGGAAGTATGATGTTCGATTTTTAGAAACATCAGGCAGCTGACGAATCAGCAAGTCTGTGCACCACCCTACTCTCTCGTCTAGGTTGCTTAGCTTTTCATGCACTGGATGAACCCAACGATATCCATGCCTAGCGTGAATTCGTTCGTGAAAATGCTTCGACGTGTGAGGATTTTCTGTCGTGTTTTTCCAGTTCCAATAAGTTTCAAAGCTATGGTTGACTCGAGTCACCTCTTGGTGCTGCTGTAGGTATGCTCTAAGCTGATCTACAAAACCTAAAGCAAGAAGCTCGTCTGCGTCTAATGACACGCAAAAATCAACCTCTGGGCTCACGAGCGAGAGCGAGACGTTCCTCGCGTCGTCAAACCTCCAAGGGCTTATGAAGATCTCATGCACCTTGATGTTGCTGTAAGACCAGGCTAAGCCTCTGATGGTGTCAACGGTCTTATCTGTTGAGCCGGTGTCACAGATCACCATTTCATCAGCTGTTTCAGCCGCTGACTCGACAGCGCGCCTGATAAGATCCTCTTCGTTTTTACAGATCATGTAGACGGCTATCTTCGGCTTCATCAGCTCGTTCCAGCTTTCTTGGTCACAGCTGATCGAGATCCCGATCTCAAGCTCCTGCTCTACGTGTCTTACTCCAGCTAGCTGAGCAAGCTCTTCTTTTGTCTTCCACGTGTCGATGTGTGCTTCGTGAGGGTTACCTAGGTACTCACCTTGAGGATAGTCACCGATAGGAACTGAACAAAACATCAGCCCTGTATCAGTTAGCAAGCAGTTAGCCGCTTGAACGATGCGCAAGGCTTTGTCTCTGTCTAGATGTTCGAGGATGTCACCTATGAAGATGAAGTCAAACTTCTTATGATCATCATAGAGGCTGACAACGCCAAGCTTGTTCAACGCGCTTTCAACGTCTTCGATCATCAGCATGTCATACATATCCCAAAGCTTAAACTGATCAACATACGGTTCCCAGATCTCGATGCCGATCCAAGACGTCAAAGTTCCTGGAGCACCCTTGATAAGCTTTCGATACTTCGATGAATATGTGCCTGCACCGACGCCGACGTCTAGCACAGCGAGATTTCTTGGCTGACACGACCACCGAAGCTTTCGCTTGATGAATTTTTCAATTAAAGCTTTACCTGACTCAGAGCTGTATGGCATCAACATACTCCTATATTCGGCCGAAGTGCTTAAGCCGCATAAATAGCATATCTGAGAATTGTACCACTCGACCTAACGATTGAACATTTTTTAAGCTGGAACTATCATGGCGACTGATAAAAACGGACCTACCGGGCCTACCGGACCATCTGGACCACAAGGGCTCATAGGTCCTACAGGAGCAACCGGACCTCAGGGATTTCTAGGACCTACAGGCGTGCGCGGTTATGTAGGACCGACAGGTCCTAGCGTGACAGGCCCAACAGGACCGCAAGGAACAATCGGTCAGACAGGTTTAACAGGTCCTACAGGAGACTTAGGTCCTGCTGGTCAACGTGGGCCGGCTGGGATTCAAGGTGAGCACGGAGCAACAGGATCACAAGGAGCTCCTGGTGCTACTGGCCCTGCAGGTCTAAACGGACCTACAGGTTCTAGCGGCGATGCTGGTGTCAGAGGTCCTCGGGGCTTTAAAGGAGAAGCCGGCGTAGACGGCGCGACCGGTCCTACAGGTCCTCTCGGTCCTCTTGGCTTGACAGGTCCTACAGGAGCCAATGGTTTGAACGGCGGAACTGGACCCGATGGATTGAACGGAGTCACAGGACCTACGGGTCAGCGCGGACCTACAGGTCAAGCTGGTTTTGTCGGACCTTCAGGTCCTGCTGGGACACCTGGAGTCACAGGTCCGACGGGAGCAGACGGTGTTAACGGGGTCGGCACCCCTGGAGCTCCAGGATCAGTAGGACCTACCGGACCAGCTGGCTCAGTAGGACCTACTGGACCAGCATTAGACAGAACGCTTACTGACCTCACCTCGATGCCTGGAAACTACATCGCAGGAACTCCTAGGATGAGAATCAAGGTGCCAGCAGGTCAGCTTTCTGCGAGCATCACCCTCAGCAACCCGCTGATTATCCCGACTTGCATGATAATCTGGAGCAAGGTTTCTGGCGGTGTCCCGCTTGACCCTGTCGTGGGTAGCGGGTTTGCCCTGGTCGAGATTCAAGGTTCTCACAGCGATACAATCATTGACTACTTGATCATAAGCTAATGAGCAACTTTGAAGTCATCAAGAGCTTTTATGTCTTAGAACCGCTGCCGAAGTTTTATCTCGTCACCGGTGACAAGAACGTAAATGAAGGCTTAAGGTTAGCATCTAGCACCGAAGTCAACAAGCTCGCGTTCGGGATGGTCATCGATGACTATCCGATCTCAGGATATACAACTGTCACCGTAGTTACTTACGGGACAGTTGAAAACTTAAGCTGGTCTTGGGACATCACGCTAGGTAAAGAGCTTTACTGCGGCGCGACGGGCGAGCTGATTCAAGGAATCGTCCCGTCTATCAACGTGACACAAAAGGTCGGCACTGTCCTCACGCCGACTACTATCTTGTTAGACCCTGACCTCTCGATGCGGCTGATCGGGCCGACAGGAGCACAAGGTGTTCAAGGAACAAGAGGATATGTCGGTCCGACAGGGCCGATAGGTTTGTCAGGAGGCCTAGGACCTACGGGTGCTGGAGCAACAGGTCCTACCGGCCCGTTAGGAAACACAGGTCCTACCGGCCCGTTAGGAAACACAGGTCCTACCGGTCCGTTAGGAAACACAGGGAACACAGGTCCTACCGGTCCGTTAGGGAACACAGGGAACACAGGTCCTACCGGCCCGTTAGGGAACACAGGTCCTACCGGTTCTATCGGTGATGTAGGAATTTCTGGATATTCAGGTCAATCGGGTTTAATAGGCCCGACTGGTGCTTTCGGTGGTCCTACAGGACCACAAGGTAGTTCAGGTTACTCAGGTTATTCAGGACAGATTGGTTTTTCTGGTTACAGCGGTGATCTTGGTATTTCAGGCTACTCAGGTGTAGGTCAATCCGGATACTCAGGAGACAGTGGGTTCTCTGGCTACTCAGGTCCTTCTGGCTACTCAGGCATCAGCGGGTTCTCCGGCTACTCTGGTGTCGGCACGTCCGGCTACTCAGGCGACAGCGGGTTTTCAGGTTATAGCGGTGTCTCTGGCTACTCTGGCGTCGGTACATCTGGCTACTCTGGTGATGGTACATCCGGCTACTCAGGTATCAGCGGATTTAGCGGCTACTCAGGCATCAGCGGGTTCTCAGGCTACTCAGGTCCTTCTGGCTACTCAGGCATCAGCGGGTTCTCCGGCTACTCAGGTGTCGGCACGTCCGGCTACTCAGGTGTCGGCACGTCCGGCTACTCAGGTGTCGGCACGTCCGGTTACTCAGGCATCAGCGGGTTCTCTGGTTACTCAGGAAAATCAGGTTACAGCGGCATCTCTGGCTACTCAGGCATCAGCGGGTTCTCAGGCTACAGCGGCGTGTCTGGCTATTCAGGCATCAGCGGGTTCTCAGGCTACAGCGGCGTGTCTGGCTATTCAGGCGTCGGTACATCCGGCTACTCAGGTGTAGGATCTTCT
>Ga0315287_10002528_pt1 | contig 17371 bp, 13 predicted proteins | sample YL17G11_0_MG_FD_205037 | JGI IMG/M metagenome (GOLD analysis project Ga0315287, IMG submission 205037) | Sediment microbial communities from Yellowstone Lake, YNP, Wyoming, USA - YL17G11_0 | ecosystem: Environmental > Aquatic > Freshwater > Lake > Sediment | place: USA: Wyoming | collected...
AACGTTCTATGAAAGAATCTATTAATATGCTATTTTTTGTCCTGTTTCCTTATCTGATCCAATTTCTCCCGCAATTCACAGAGATCTTTGTATCTTGGCCCTTCTTCGGGTTTATACAAAGATTCCGCCCGATCGAGCGCCCAGGCTGCTTCACTTTTATTTTGGGGCTGGTTTTCAATGAGAAACTTGCAATAATGATACCAGAAGGAATATCTTTCCGGTTCCTGGAGCAGGATTCTCCGATAAAAGTTCCCCGCTTCCTCGATTTTTCCCAATCCGATGAGCGCCCGCGCTTGCGCCAACCACAACCAATAATACTGGTCAGGAAAAAGATCTATCGATTTTTGCGCGGCTTGAAAAGCCTCCTGATACTTCTCCCGTTTCTCCAAAACCAGGGACAACTCGCTCCGGAACCTATCGTTACCTGGATTTTTATGAATACAATTTCTGCAGATATTCTCCGCTTCTTCAGGATTCAACTCCGTCAGGGTTCTGATCAGATATGCAAGGTTTATATAATTCTCCGGCGCCAATTCGCGGGATTTGTTCAATTTCTCCAAAGCCTCCTCGTATCTCTTCGTTTTCATAAGAAAAAATCCATATCCTGCATGAACAGTTGGGCTTTGCGGCGCCAGTTTCAAAGCCTCCCGGAAATTCTCATCAGCAAGAGTTTTATACTCCTTTCGAAACGTATTCATCTCGTAAATATTACAGGCGCTATAAGCCAAAAAAAGGCGTCCCTGTACTGAATCGGGTCTCAAGCTCACAAATTCCCGCAATTTTCTGAAAGCAAGAACATCATCGTCTCTCTCATAAGATTCTATCCACTCGAGAAGGAGGGAAAATGCCCTTTCTGCATCTTCCGGCGCATCCTTAACCTGCTGGTTTGCCTCTCTAATCTGAAGAAGTCCATTTTTCTCCAGAAGAGATCGTATGGAACACACATTGACCCCACAAGCGCTATTCAACTCTTTGGTTATAGCCCCTAAGGAAAATCTGTCTTTCCTTCTCATCTGGAAAATTCCTCACAATAGAAAATCTTTCCACGCGGGCATTCCTGGAAAATTCAATATCAGGCAGAGTTCTCTCTTTATCATTCTTCGGGGTTTTGTTCAGGATTCCTTTTATAATATCAATTTGATTTCTCAAAAATCCCTGCACGATATCGGATATTTCTTCCCCTTTTTCGCGGCCTGAATGGCCGGCAATCAGAAGTTCATCTATCTTTTCCAAATCTTCCCTTTTTGCCAGCGCAAGAGCCGGATGGGACTTCCAGGGCGCACGAAGAACAGCCAAATCATGTTCCTGGTCAATGGCAAGAACCTCCGATTCAAAGGCATCGCCATAATAAGGGCTGAAGACTATTATGGGATTTCCCTTTCTCTCCATTTTGGGAGAGACAAAATGACTGGCAGAATGAGCCGTTGTAATGAGAAGCGTTCCATCCCCAATGCAAAAGGCATTACAATTTCTGCACAGGTGATTGTCAACGCCTCCCATACAAACCATTATCAGGATTGCCCTGGGATCAAAATGGTGTTCTTTTTCTCGAGCCTCTTCCAATCTCTTCCCTCGTATCTCTTTCATACGGGAAGGCCACTCGCCGGGTGTGAATCCAAAGACATCCCTGATTGTTTCATCCGCCCCATGAGACAGCAATAATTGGGACATCCCTTCATCCCCTTTCATGGCAGCAAGATGAAGAGGGACGAAGCCGTACGTCTTGTCCCTGGCATTAACATCAGCATGATGAGAGAGGAGAATCTTGGCAGCCTTTTCCTGACCGTACTGAACTGCACTATACAAAGGCGTGATTTCCCTGGAGTCGGAAGTTCGGATATCCACGTCTGCGCCATGATCAAGAAACATTTCAATGGCTCCCGGTCTCCCGTTTCCAGCTGCAAGGCACAAGGCGGGAGTTCCATTCGAATTTATGACGTCTATTCGCGCACCTGCATCCACAAGCATTTTGAATATCATCTTTTGTCCATGATAAGCAGCTATAAAAAGAGGGGAACAATGACCGCTCGTCAAAGATTCTTTATCCGCTCCATGATCCAGAAGAAGCTGCACAATTTCCCTGTGCCCCCTCGCTGCGGCTTGATGCAGAGGGATGTATTCCTTCTTTCCTTCCACAATACTGAAATCATTCACATCCGCACCCGCATCAATCAGGGATTTCGCAATCTCATAATTCCCTTTATCAACCGCTTTATATAAAAGGGTGGGCTTGTCTCTTTCATGCGGCTTGACCTCTGCTCCATGATCTACAAGGAGTTTGGCGATCTCGGAGGTTTCGCTGTCAATGGAATGACTCAAAGGTGTTACTTTATTAAGGTTGAAGATATTAACCTCTGCCCCCCGGTCCAAAAGGAGATGCGCCAGGTCTTTATTCTTCTTTTCCACAGCCCATAAAAGCGCTGTATCCCCCTTCGGGCTTCGGGCATTCACATCCGCCCCGGAAATTATCAGGCTTTCTGCTATATCCGCATATCCCCAGTAAATAGCACCGCAAAGGGGCGTGACTCCGTTGTCCCAGGGAATATCAAGATCAGCCCCATGCCTGATCAGCATTTCCACAAGGTCTTTCTTCCCCGTTCCTATTGCCGCATGAAGAGGAGTCTCTCCGGTTCTATCCCTGACATTCACCCTCGCGCCCCTGGAAAGTAAAAAACTCACTATTTCCTTATTTTTATATGATAATGCAAGATCAAGCGGAGTTCGAAGACTATCATCCCCCTCATTAATCGCCGCTCCCCTTTGTATCAATCTTCTCACCTTTTTGACATCGCCCCTGGAAGCAGCGTCATGCAGGGGATATTTATAATGATACCACCTTTGTTTCCTCTGGTGGAAATAAAGGAAAATTCCTCCTGCAACTGCAAAAATCATAAAAACAATACCGAGTCGTCGAATGATCTTCCTTTGGAATAACCTTTTGAAGCGGTTTCCCATTTCCCCTACCTATTGATAAAACTTACCTGGTTTTTTCTTTACTTATAATACCTTCTTCCCATAAGACATTCCTGTACGACGCGCCCAAACAACCCCAGGCGTAAAAGGCAAAACTCCCCTGCGGAAATGTCTCATCCTGAATATCGAATTCTCTCTCGTCATCAAGATCAATCTGGATCCTGGATCCCTTGAGCATAATCCTGAGCCTGTACCATCGCCCAGGCTCATAACCTTTATTAGCGCTCGAGAGGACTGTATAACTTTCTCCATTCTTGCAGGCAAGCACATGAAATTTCCTCTGTTCATCCATTGCCCAGAGGTAATACTTCTCAGGAGACGCCAGCCGGAACGCCACGCCGAATGTGTCATTATCCAAAGAGCAGATATCGAGCTGAAGTTCGCCGTCCTTGAAATCCCTTCCCTGCTTGTAGATTCTCAGCGTTCCCGGCCGCTCCTTCTGGGGATCGTTCCCCTCAACGCTGACAAAAATATTGGAAACCTCTTTCATGCTGCCATCTTTGAGCCGCCACCTGCTTTTTTCCGGAATCGCGCCTGGAGAATCGTACACCTCCCACGAATCCCCCTCCAGGGGAATAATATGGGAATCCACAAGAAATTCCGCTGTGCTCGCCCTGCTGGGAGGAAATCCTGCCTGGAATGCCCTCGCTTTAACTGTCATGCTTTTCGATATCTCAATCCCATCTTTATAAAGATTGGAAGAAATCGTCGGATCTGCGCCGTCGATTGTATAACGGATGTCGATCGCTCCAGCATCAGCGCTGAGTTTCACAACTGCGGGTTTGTTAAAACTCCGGGACTCCGCGGAAAACTCCGGCTGCCGCACTCCATAAGGCGCAAGGGCGATGGAGGCTTTGATCAGGTAGCTGCAACGGCATAGATCCGTTGCATCGGGCATGAGCACAAGCCCGCCTGCGGGAATGACATTGATCCAGCACCCGGGGCGGATGCCGCCGTAATTCTCCGTGCCGCGATCTGTCAGAAGATCCGTGTATCCCAGTGTGCCGGAACGATAGAGCAGAAGATTTTGGGAACCTGAGATTGTGCCGCACCCGCACGGAGCGCGGTCATCCAGGAAAAAATCCTCCTTCCGCGTTCCGGTCGCAATATCCCGCGCATAAGGCTGGGTGTACACCTGTCGATCGATAATCACGGGACGTGAAATATATTTATCCCTCGCCTCCCACAAACGCGCTCCATCCGTTGCGCGGATTCCTGTCAGCCGATCCCCTTTTTCCGAGGGCAATTGAAAATCTCTCTGGGAGTATTGATACCCCATGATCAGAACATCCTGCTTCGGACTCAAGGCGAGCATGGTGCCGTAAATGTCCTCCGCTTTCTCCCAGAGAATTTTCCCCGTGTCTGCATCAATACATAGAAGCCTTGCAGGGGTGGGATTGTCCTGTTTCTTTTCAGCGGTCTTTCCCCGCCTCTCGTCCACACCTGAAATATCCTGCTCCTCCAGGGGGCGATCTATCACATACACCCTTCCGCTGCCCACGGCTATGGCATTATGCCGGATGGAATTCTTCGCCTGATAAATCCACTTCATCCCGCCTGTGTTCACATCCAGGGCGAAGAGATTCCTCGATTCCGTGAAAATATCGCTCATGTCCGCTTTGAGAAAGAGATACTTTACAATGTGATCCTTGTTCGAACAGGAGCCGTACAGTATCCCCTTTTCGCAGGCAATATATCCCCATTCGCTGTCCGCCCCGCCCGCCTCCTGTGGAATCATGTATTCCTGCATTTTTTGTCCGGATCCCAGGGAGATGCGAAAACACTGCGCTTCTGTGCGCAGGAACACGCTGTCTCCATCAATGCACATGTTGCTGTTCGTAAAAGCAGTGCCTACAAGATGCTCCTGATTATATGGTTTTAAAACATCCTTGAGGGGAAAGGTCCAGAGCGGGCGGCCATTATAGGCATCCACACCCAGAAGAGCATCAAGGCCCTCCACCACCAGCATGCCCTCCTTGAAAAGCGGCGCATGTCCGCGACCGTGGCGGTTCGGCATCTGAAACCCGAAATCCGCAAACCAGAGCACGCCCAGGGGCCCTTTTAAAATCCTGTCATCCGAGCAATTCGTGTTTGCGGCATTGGCATACTGATGGGTCCAAATCCCCGCGCCTTCCAGTTCACCACGCACGCTGATCGTCATTGCGCCCGGAATTCCCAGGCACGCTGCTCCTCCATACGGACGCTGCATCCGCAGCCGTTCCTTTTCCGGCACGATATCCGGTCCCTCTTTTACGGCCCTTCCGGAAACAACCAGGTTTGCAAAAAAATCCGGATACCGGGTTTGCGAAGGATCATCCTGATGCACGGTCGCGCGCACGCCGTAAAGTCCCGCCCTGTCCAGTTTCAAGCGCGCCCTGATCACGTTTTCCGGATCGGGATCCGTCGCATAAATCCGGAGACTGGTCCTTTTTGCCAGGGCGTATGCCAGGCTGCCGTCTCCGCACAGAAGATCCAGGCAATAACCTTCGGTCATACCGGTCTCCTCTATGATCTCCTCAGCCGCGCGTGTATAAACTCTTTCTTCAGGAGACGGAGAGACGATGGCTCCTGGCCCGATTATCTCCGGCTGCGCCCTCTCCTTCCCGGAAAAAAAGTAGATCATGCCCTTGTCCGTGCTCGCATATATCTTTGAGTTTGCCGCAGACAGACTGTAAGGAATCCCCTCAACCTTTGCCTTCAGAATCTCTCTGCCGGACGGAATCTCCAGGGCGCTCACGCATCCGGGAGATCCGGCAACAACAGCATTATCCGTAACGATCAGTGAATAAAATGTCTTCTGGGAAACCTTGATCCGCCATACAGGGGTAGTAAAGACATCGCTCTCAACCGTTTTCCCCTTTCGATCTATTGTCTTCACCCTCATCCATAAGTTGGAGCGGTCAACAGCCATGATTTCGCCATCATCCCGGGCGAGAATAAGATATTTCGGCGAGGCTGCAAAGATCGTGTTCCTGTCGCCTTCATACTTCGCATGGCCGGTTTTGGAGTCGAACAGGAAGCCGTTGTTAAAAAAATAAGGATCAGCAGCCCCGATATCCGATCCGCCGCGGCCCGAACCGCCGCTCCCATATTTCTGAAGATGAAAGTATAGGAATGTTCCATCCCTGCGACTGAACGCCGCAGGCACCGCGCGCCCCGTGGGAACAAGAAGAACATCCCCGCATATTACAAGGGAGCCTTGGGCTGAAACACCGCTCAAGGCATCGGATCCGGTATGCGGCTGGGGCATGAAGATCGAGCCGGAGCTGTCATTACACCAGAGAATCCTTCCCGTTTCCGCATCGAGCGCATAAAGATAGATCCCCTCCGAAGGCCAGATGCCTGCTGCGAAATACAAAACACCGTCTGCAATCACGGGGCCTCCCCGCGCCGGCCAGCGCGAGATCATCCGCTCATTGCCAAGCACCCTGCTGTCAGCCGGACCTCCCCGGAGTTTCCACACAAGCTTTCCGTCTCTCGCGGACAGACAATATAAAAAACCATCGTCGCTCGCTACATACACATAATCCTTCCATACGACAGGCGCGAGCCTGATCGGCGCATCAGTGAAATACGTCCAACGCTCCGCTCCCGAAGCTTCATCCAGCGCATAGAATTTATTATCCGCCGAGCTTCCGAAAAAAAGGATATCGCCCGCAAGGACTGTGCGATATGCACAATCAAAAGGCATGCGCGTATCGCGACCGGACCAGGCGGGCTGGGGGGCATGGCGGGATTGATACACCCTTTGGAGGAACATCTTATCCGGCAGGCTGGTCTGCGCATATCCGCTGGGGCTTTTGTCCCCGCCAAAGCCGGGTCTCTCCCCTGCCGGCCGCGCCTGTTTCCCCGTGAAAAATAAAAAGACTATGAAAATGAAAATATGGAAATGCCTGTTTTCTTTTTTTCCTCTATCCGACATTTTCGTGCTCCCCTTTTGCCTGAATCATCTGAACATACAACATGACGATCAATCTGGAACTCTATGCCCCTTTTTCAATAACGCCAAATTCAAAAACACCCTCTTTTCCGCCTCTTTCGTCAAGTAAATAGAAAACCCAATTAAGGAAGTCATGAGGCCGGACGCTTTGTCTTGTCAGGGCGGAAGAAGCCACTGCCGCTCGATCCTGGCAAAGGGATTCATGCGCTTGAATTCCCTGGCAAACACCTCACTCGAAACGCTGATAGAAAAGATGGTATGTTATTGAGAGGTTTTTTTGACTGTCCTTGATATTCATCGATTACGATTACGAGCACCTGCCTTCATCAAGACTACGGCAAGGCACGCGAGCACGAACGCTATTCTAAAGATGAAATATCGGCGGGATTATTCCGTCGTAAAGCGGAAGCTGTACAAATCCGCATCTTTCAGAAGGAACCTGAGGCGCACGGGTTTCCCGGACAGGGCGCTCACATCGGGATTTTTGCCCCAGGACACAATACGGCTGATCTCGTCCCCATAAATCTCGTCGCAGGAGATCTCCTCGAATCCAGGAATGGGCGTTCCTTCCGGATCCTGCATCTCCACCCTGATTCGTCCAACCGCGGATGTGGAATAGTTGAGAATCAGGCGGCTCCCATTGAATATCAAGGGGCGGGTCACGCTTTCTCCGCCGGAGTAGGGCGCCTTCAGGGACACAAAACCATCCATCCTGAGCGCGCCCCGGCGCAGCCTGGGCATCTCCACGCCATTCTCCACCCAGTAAAGGGACATCTCGTTCTCCGCTGTCTTGAGGATCCCCCATGCAGGAGTGAGATTCCCATGGGCATTGCCCCAGTTGTTCGGATTGAGACCCGGGCGGATGAAGGCTTCCATAAACCTGCGATCCCAATGAAGCCCATCCCTGCTGGACAGAAACACGGCATCGGATGTGCCGTCAATCTCCCTGGGCACGAACCCGATGGTTTTCCGTGCCGGCACAAACCGCATCGGAAATCCAAAATAGAACCGCGGCTCCCGGAAATACTGCACAATCCCGTTCGTGTATAAATGTTCAAGCGGCGTATCCCCAAAATCCAGCTGTTCCGGCCGGGTCCAGGAGAGAAAATCCGCAGACGTGCACCGCGCAATGCTCCTCCAGCCTTCCCTGCCCACACGGATATTGCACACATACCTCTTCTCCACCACATCCCAGAATGCGGTATTGTGGGAGTCGAAGGCGCCTTCCGTGATGATCGCATCTTCGCGAATTCTCTTCCAGTGAATCCCGTCCGGAGATGCCATTGCCACAAGAGCTATTTTTCTCTCTCCCTTCTCATCGATATGTCTCCCGAGTGCCACGGCTTTATACCTCTGTTCTGGAAGAGCCGCGGGATTTTGGTCTATAAACGGGGAAAAATTGTGCGATTCGCAATACCCCTTTTCTTTCCCAGTCCAGATGACATTGTTCTTCTTCGATCCTTCGACCTCGACAAGTCCGAGTTCGGGCCGCGTCCAGGAAATTCCATCCCTGCTCTCAGCCAGGGACGTGTATTCCCGGGTCTCGTCTCCCCCGCCCCGATAGTACATCCGATAAACACCCTGATCCTCAAGCATGGTGATATACCCGGTTTGAAGCCCCTCCCAGGGCTTGTCATACACGAAAACCACTTCGCGCAGATCGGGCGTGTGTAGCGTGAAACTCAAACGGTTCATACGATCAATAAGGCTGTCATCCACAAAAAGCTGAAGGGTTGAGCCGATGTCTTCCATCTTTCGTACGGACTCAATCTCCTTCACGTGCATACAATTCGTGAAAGAGATCAAAAGGAGGTAAAGAACCGCAAAAAAGATGTTCTTCATTTTCTTGTTCTCCCCTTTTCGATATGAATACAACCCAGGACCGGGCACACGGTCTCGCACAGACCGCATCCCACGCATTTTTCCTCGTCCACATGCGGCCGCCTCTTCCCGTCCAGCGTGATCGCCATGTGGCCGCCGTCCTGGCACGCAATATAACACAGGCCGCACCGGATGCACTTCTTTGGGTCGATCACGGAAATGACCTTGGAACCGTTCGGAAGCTGATCATGGGTTCCGATGTACTTGAGGGAATAACCGATGAAATCCTCCAGATTCTCGAACTTGTGACGATCCATGAATTCCAGAAGGCCGTCCTTGAGATGGTCTATAATGCGGAATCCCTCCTTCATCACCGCTGTGCAGAACTGGACATTCCGCGCGCCTACGAGGAGAAACTCCACAGCATCACGCCATGTCGAGGCTCCGCCCGTGCCCGTCACCTGCATGCCGGTATGGCGCACGATCTCCGCAATCACCCGCAGCGTGATCGGTTTGATCGCAGGGCCGGAGAGGCCGCTGTAACTCGTCCGCCCACCCACGTCCGGAATCGGCCGCAGGGTCTCCATATTAATGCCCACCAGGGATGGAATCGTATTGGAGGCGCACACTCCGTCGCCTCCTCCGCGCCTCACTGCCAACGCCGCTTCCACAATGTCCGCCACCTGGGGCGTCAGCTTGATCACCACGGGAATGCTCCTCGCCGCTCCCTTGATCCACCGCGTCACTTCCTCGACAAGCGCCAGATCCTGGCCCAGCATGGCTCCGGGCCTGGAGCCGAGCGTTCCCTGGGGACAGCTGAAACTGCATTCAATCGCATTCGCGCCTGCCTGCTCCAGCATCCGGACCAGGTTTTCCCAATCCTCCCGCCTGCCGGCCATGATGCTCGCGATCGTGACCTTTTCCGGAAACTCCTTCCTGAGCGTGGATATTCTCTCAGCCACTTCGTCCGCATGGTGTTTGCTGATCAGGTCGATATTGCCCATCGCAAAAACGCGGCGTCCCTCATAATGATAACCGGAAATCATGGGATATTTGAGAGGCACAGGCGTGCCCGGGACAGAGGTGGTCTTGAGCACTGCGCCTGCCCAACCCGCCTCATAACCCCGCCGGACCATATCCACATGATCTGTTGAAGGGGAGGCTGCCAAAATAAAGGGATTCTCAAACTTGATTCCGCAAAACTCCGTTCTCAGCTCAGGCATGATTTTAGTCTCCCAGTTTTACAAAATTTTCAAGTAACTTCAGTCCCACGGCCTGGCTCTTTTCGGGATGGAACTGCATACCGTAAAGATTTCCCCTCCACACGGATGAGGCGAATTCCACAGCATAATCCGTTGTAGTCGCGATGTCGCCCGGATTTTCCGGCACCGCATAATAGGAATGAACAAAATAAAAAAATGCGCCTTCTCCAATGTCGTGAAAAATCGGTGCGGGCCGTCTGATCCGAAGCTGATTCCAACCCATGTGCGGCACCTTGAGGTCCGTGACAAAGCGCTTTACCTCTCCGGGAAAAAGACCAAGACCCCGGACGCCGGGAGATTCCTCGCTTTTCTCGAAAAAAATCTGAAGTCCCAGGCAGATGCCCAGGAGTTTCTTTCCACGCGCCGCTTCCTCTTTGACGGCCGCCACCAGATTGCGTTTTTCCATCTCCCTCATGGCGTCGCCAAAGGAGCCCACCCCGGGGATGACGATCTTCTCCGCACCCTTGAGATCCTCCGCCGAATCCGTGACCACGGGGAACGCCCCGACCTTCTCCAGCGCCTTCTGCACGCTGCACAGATTTCCCATGCCGTAATCCACAATGGCGATCATCAAAACGTTCTTCCCCCTCTCGGGCAAAAAGGGCCTTTCGCGCGAAGCGCGCAAAACCCTTTACTAATTAAAACTGTATTATCACTGAAGTATGTCCGCTCCAACCCCGGCCGGACGCCGCCCTCCTAATACGCCCGGGCCAGATAGACGGTGCACTGGGCGGGCCGGCCACAGGCCAGGCACCTCCCCTTCTCTTCATCACACCCATCAAGAGGAATGCACCGGATCGTGGCTTTGGTCTCCTCCTTGACCCTCGCCTCACACCCCGCGTCCCCGCACCACCCGCTCTTTACAAAACCCCTCCGCGTCTCCATGATGGTTCTGAATTCTCCATAATCGTCCGTCCGGACGGTATTCTCCTCGCGGAACCTCAACGCCTTTTGAAACATGGCCTTCTGAATGTCGCTCAGTAGATCCCGAACCGTTTCCACAAGGCGTCCCTCAGGCACAAACAATTTCTCCCGCGTGTCACGGCGCACTATCACCACCTGCTCTTTTTTGATATCCTTGGGACCCACCTCCACCCGCAGCGGAACTCCCTTCATCTCCCATTCGTTGAATTTCCAACCTGCGGTCTGGGTTTCCCGCAGGTCGAGCTCCACACGGAACTCGGAGAGTTTCTCCCCCAGCTCCCTGACTTTCTGAACAACAGTATCCATGGAGTCGCTGAAATAGATGGGCACAAAAACCACCTGAACAGGCGCAATCCGGGGCGGCAGCACCAGGCCGTTATCATCGCCATGCATCATGACCACCCCCCCGATAAGGCGGGTTGATGCGCCCCAGGAGGTCTGCCACACATATTTCTCCTGCTGATCCTCGTCCAGGAATTTGATGTTAAACACCCGGGCAAAGTGCTGGCCCAGATTATGGGACGTGCCGGCCTGGAGCGCCCGGCCGTCCCCCATCAGGGCTTCAATGGCGTAGGTCTTCTGCGCTCCTGCAAATTTCTCGCTCTCCGTCTTTTCCCCGTAAATCACAGGCATGGCTAGCTCCGTCTCTGCAAACTCCCTGTACACGCCCAGCATCTTGAGCGTCTCCTCCTGCGCCTCCTCATACGTCCGATGACAGGTGTGGCCCTCCTGCCAGAGAAACTCCGTTGTGCGCAGGAAAAGGCGCGTCACCTTTTCCCACCTGACCACATTGGCCCATTGGTTGATCAGAATCGGCAGGTCCCGGTACGATTGCACCCATTTGGCATAGATGGAGCAGATAATCGCCTCGGACGTGGGGCGAATCGCCAGACGCTCCTCGAGCGGTTCGGTCCCGCCCTGGGTGACCCATGCCACCTCCGGAGCAAATCCCTCCACATGCTCCGCCTCGAGCTTTAAAAGGCTCTCAGGCACAAAAAGTGGGAAATAGGCGTTCTTATGCCCCGTGGCTTTGATCCTTTTATCCAGGGCATCCCTGATATTTTCCCACAAGGCATACCCGTACGGCTTGATCACCATGCACCCTTTAATCGCGGTGTAATCCGCCATATCCGTCTTGCGGACAACATCCACATACCACTCGGAAAAGTCCTCGCTCTTGGAGGTCAGTTCCTTGACAAATTCCTTATCTTCGCCTTTACGTGCCACCTTAACCCTCCTTTGTGTATTCTTCCCTTCCCTATCTCGATATGTTTTTTCTCATTCCCGAAAAACTAAATTCCGCGGATCTCCCGGTCTATCTTGTCCCAGAGATCTATCGCCTTCCGAAAATTCTTCACAGCATATTCCGCCTCCGCCTCTTTTCTCAGGGATTCGACAATCTCCCCCGGATTTTTCCCCGCCTGCCGCGCGCTTTCCATGCGTTTGAGGATATTTTCCTTCTTCTGCTCCGTCTCCTTTCGAAGCGGCTCCAGAAGTATCTCGGCCTGATATATCACCTCTTTCGAATGCTCAAAAGAGGAATCGAGTTCGTCCGTCATGAACAGGCGTTCCGCCTTTTCCAGAGAGTCGAGCATTTGATCATACACCTCCCTGTTGATCAGGGCCGCCCCATTCTCATTCACCAGGGTGATGGCATCCCTGGCGTTTTTCAGGGACACGGCCACCTTGGATCTGCGTGCGATACGGAAAGCCTCCGAGGCTTTGAACCGGGCGGCCCTGGCCGCCTCCAGCGCTTCCAGATCGCGGCCCCTCTGGACCAGGCCTTCCGCCGTTCTGATCCCGCCTCTGGCGTCATCCATATATTCCGAAGCGTATTCCCTGCTGCCATATATCTCCGCCTTACGGAGATGTTCCTCCGTGTCCGAGAGGGTCATCCGGACCTTATATCCCGTGCAGCAGGTGAGCAGGGGGAGTAAAAATATGCAGTAGAAAAATCTTTGCATGGGCAATGCCTCCTGGAAAGATAGAGATTAAAGCCTTCGACTTTTTGGGCGCAGGAGTCAAGGAGACATTTCGCGGGATGAGGGGTGCTCCATGGAGTTTTTAACAACTATATTATTATCGCCCCGTGCGGCGACGCCCCGGGGGGAAGCGGAGGGTCGAAACCGTATCTGGCGGGTTTTTGGGATTTGAAAAGAGTTTTGAAAAATGCCCTTTCAATATTTTATAATTATTTTTCATTTTTAACTTGAAATTCCCAGACAACGCTTGGTAAGGAACTATTCGTGGTTTGAAATGAGGGCAAACCCTTAATCGGGTGTTTCACGTGAAACATTGTTCCCCCTCACAATCCCGGTTTCCCTTGCAGGTGAACCCGATGTCTCATATTATTGCAATTGCCAATCAAAAAGGCGGGGTGGGTAAAACAACCACCGCAGTCAATCTTGCCTCCTGTCTCGCCGACTCTCACCGAAAAGTTCTCCTTGTTGATATGGATCCCCAGGGAAATGCCACAAGCGGTCTCGGTATTGATAAAAAAAGCCTTCTCCTTACAACTTATGATCTACTACTCGATGAATCCCAATCACTGAATAATATTATACAGAAAACCCTTCTGGATAATCTTTTTCTCCTTCCAGCCAACATCGAATTGATTGGCGCGGAAATGGAGCTGCAAGGTATCCAGAACAAGGAATACCGCCTGAGACATATTCTAGATAAAAATCGTAACGACTTCGATTATATCATCATTGACTCTCCCCCATCGCTCGGACTTCTTACAATCAATGTTCTCTCCGCTGCCACCGCCCTTCTTGTTCCTGTTCAATGCGAATATTATGCCCTTGAAGGGCTTTCCCTCCTTCTGGAAACCGTCCGACGGGTTCGCAATGCTTATAATCCCAAAATTCATCTCCTGGGACTCCTCATTACAATGTTTGACGCACGTACCAACCTCTCACGCCAGGTTACGGAGGATGTTCGTTCTCATTTCAAGGATCTTGTCTTTAATACTATTATATCCCGTTCCATAAAACTCAGCGAGGCTCCCAGCTTTGGCCGGCCAATTACACTTTACGACAATAACTGCCTTGGCTCTGTCCTATATCTTCGCCTGACAGAAGAGGTGCGCTCCAGATTGGAACAACTCTATCCCGCTAATCCCGATCAGTCCCAAACGGCACCTGCCGATAACTTATTATCCCCTCAGGAGGTAACTGTTGACAATAACAAAACAGAAAAAGGTCCTGGGGCGGGGGCTTGATACCCTGTTCCCGGAAGTACAAAAAACCATCAGGGAAGAAACGGAAAAGCTTGTTAATCTGCCCTTGAACTCGATTGAACTCAATCCATACCAACCCAGGCGCTCCTTTGATGACGAAAAACTCTCGGAAATGGCGGAATCCATCAGGGAGAGGGGGGTGCTTCAACCGATCCTAGTGCGCCGCGCAACTCATGGTTACCAGATTATTGCAGGGGAGCGGCGTCTCCGCGCCGCCAAAATGGCGCAGCTTGCCTCAATCCCTTGCCTTATAATTCAAGCGGACGATACGCAATCCCTTGAAATCGCCCTTATTGAGAACCTTCAAAGGGAAAATTTGAACCCTGTTGAAGAGGCGAGGGGGTATGACGAGCTTATGACCAAATTCGGATTGACACAGGAGGAAATATCCGGGCGGGTGGGGAAGGATCGATCTACTGTGGCCAACAGCCTGAGACTTTTGAAACTTCCACCTAATATCCGGGAGGATCTTGAGGTGGGAAGGCTTTCGCCAGGACATGCCCGCGCCCTCCTCAGTCTTGAATCCAAACCGCTTCAAGCCAAATTATGGTCTAGAATTATCGAAAAAGGCCTCTCTGTACGCCAGGCGGAAGCCCTGGCAAGGGAAATGAAGGAAAAGACATCGGAAAAACCAAAAGCGGAACCCAGACCCCCAGATATCCTGGAGCTCGAGGAAAAATTCATGGCCACACTCGGAACAAAAGTTCAGGTAAAGCCCTCATCTAAAACTTCCGGAAAAATCGTCATTCATTATAATAATCTGGAAGATATTGATCGCATATTGGGAATCTTGAAAATAGAAATGAATCATTAAGGAAGGAGTGATTAAAACGATTACCATCATTCAACATATTGCAAGGGATGCCGTAATCCCTGTCTTAACACAGGGCAACTCGCGCTGGTTTTGTGTGGATGTCATAGAGGCTATCAAACTGAATGATATGATGGGAATTCTCTGCCTTATAATCACTACTATATACAGTGTGATTTCCTGGGGTGTGATAGGGTATAAATACCTGCACATCCGCCAAGCCACAAACCAGTCAAATAAATTCATAGAACAATGTATGGCAGGAAAGGGCAATCTTGAGCGGGCATTTCAGATTGCCTCAAATTTTCCAGACAGCCCCCTTGCCCAGATCCTGAGAGAGTCGTATCTTGAGCTCGAGATGGAGAATTGGTATCAGGGCGACAAAGATATGACACTTGACGGCCGATTAAACGCGGCAAAAATCAGCCTGGAAAGGGTAATGGAACAGACATCAGCAAATGAGATAAGGCACCTTGAAAACGGACTGAACTTTCTTGCTACAACAGCTAATGTCTGTCCATTGATTGGTCTTTTCGGCACAGTATGGGGCATCCTGGGCGCATTCCAGGTTGTTGCAAAAGAGGGGAGCGCCTCTGTAGGCAGCCTCGGACCCGGTGTTTCCACAGCCCTTATGACCACAGTTGCAGGACTCATTGCCGCCATACCTGCAGTTATTGCTTATAATTACTTTGTTACGAAAGTGCAAATACTTGTCAGGCGTATGGATGCCTTCGGTATGGAGGCGTCCAATATTATTCAGAAACAGATCATGAAAAAAGGAATAAAAGGAAAATGAGATTATCACCAAGTCTCCAGCCGATCAATACTATTAATCTGACCTCTCTTATGGATGTCACATTTAATCTCCTGATTGCCTTCATGATAATTGCCCCCACACTGAAGCATGGCATGAAACTCGATCTTCCGGAGGTGTCTGCATCCAACCTGAAACCAAAAAAATCCCTGATGGTGGTTATCCGAAAGGCGCCGGAAGCCGGTGAAGAGGAGAGAATTTATCTCAACGACCGAAGGGTCAGCATTGAGGAATTAACTGAAAACTTGAGCGCAGTTTATGAGAAAAAGGCGGATCAGGATGTCCTGATCGAGGCGGACAGAACCATTCCCTATGAGCTGGTCGCCCAGGTGCTTAATGCCATTCAAAAGTCCGGTGTGGAAAGCGTGGGCCTGGTTACCGAACCGCATCGCAGGAAATAACTGTAAAGTAATTATACTTGGTTGTTGTGTGTGCCGTTTGTGGTTCAAGAAAATGTTTAAAACTACCCTTATCTCACTTATAGGACATATAGTTTTCTTCTTCCTTTTCATAGCAGCTGCGTATATTCAACCGCGTTATATCAAAATCCCGAAAGATAAAATCACACGCGTAAGGTTCCAAAACTTGCCGCGCAATCAAATTGTTAAGCCGGCTCCCAAAACCCCTCAACCAATCATTCAAAAACCAGTATCAATGCCGAAACCAAAATCAATGCCCAAGCCTCCGGAAACCCCTCCAAAAAAACAAATAACAAAACCCACTCCCGTTCCGCCAAAACCCGAGACTCCCAGAAAAAAGATAACCAGGCCGGACGCAACGCCAAAAGCAACGCCCAAGCAACCTGCATCAACTCCCATTCCGCAGCACACCGCTTCTCCTGCGCCTCCCAGGAACACTCCCCGGCCGCCCCCCCCCAATCCCAGATCCCCATCGCCGGCCGGGACTTCTGCGCCGTCGGTTCCCCTGCCTAATAAACCTCCCCTTGAAATTGTTCAGGAGGATCTCCCTGATTACTATCTCCTCCTTGCCACCCAGAAGATTGAATCAAACTTCAAACTCACAAAGTCACAGAGATTTGCAGGCGTTTATTGCGTGGTTGAGTTTAATGTCAGCAAAAACGGCGAGATCTCAGGGACAAGAGTCGTTAAATCCACAGGACAGCCGTCCCTCGACCGGTTTGCGGTTACTGCTGTGGAGAGAACCGAAACGCTCGGACCCCTCCCCGATACAATCGGGAAATCCTCCATCATCATTACAGCGACTTTTGAATATTCACCGGAAAGTGAATAAGTAGAATATAATAATGAAAAAATACATCCTTCCCATAATAATAACACTATTTACTCTTTTCATAGCAGCCTGGTATGTCCCCCTGGAGCAACTCTCTCAAATCTCCAAACAAATCACGCTCAGAGGTCTTTTGATCGGTTTTGTCCTGTATCTTATCAGTTATATTGTTGTTGCATTACGGTGGAGAGTCATTTTCGCGGAGGGTCTGGGGGGAACTCTGCAAGCCTCTCCGTTTCTCCTTCTCCTTATGACCGGGTCGCATCAGTTTTATGCCAATTTTCTCCCTGCCAGGACAGGAGATCTGACCATATTATATCTGGCGAAAAAACATCTG
>Ga0315287_10002529_pt1 | contig 17368 bp, 28 predicted proteins | sample YL17G11_0_MG_FD_205037 | JGI IMG/M metagenome (GOLD analysis project Ga0315287, IMG submission 205037) | Sediment microbial communities from Yellowstone Lake, YNP, Wyoming, USA - YL17G11_0 | ecosystem: Environmental > Aquatic > Freshwater > Lake > Sediment | place: USA: Wyoming | collected...
TGAGGAGACGTTGAGCGAGATGGGGATCAACGGCATGGAGGTAGCTGATCCAGCCGATGATGGAATGGCGTCGAGAATGGGTCTGCTGTCGCCAATGGTGGACGGCGGCCTTGAGCAGCCGACGCGTCCGTCGTGGCAAATTGACCCCGTGGTCGCTGACCACGAGGCCCGTGACGACCTGACGTCGACCGACGCCCATGATCGCGACCTTGTTCTCGTTGACCTCGAAGCCCTCGTCGGCGACGATGCGCGACACGAGTCTCTTGACCCTGGGGGCCTTGACATCGTCCACGGACGCCGAGAACGTCAGGTCGTCGGCATAGCGCGTGTAGACGATGTCCAGACTCTTGGCCAGGGCCATGAGGCGCTTGTCGAGGTGCCAGGCGATGAAGTTGGCCAGATCGGGGCTGGTGCAGAAGCCCTGGCACAGGTGGTTGTCGAAGGTCGTCAAACGCGCGAGATGCGCGGCCACGCGGTCGTTGAAACCGAAGATGGCGCGGTAGAGTCCGTAGACGCGTGGGAAGGTGATCGAGGGGAAGAAGTCACGCAGGTCCAGGTTCATGATCCAGCGGCAACGACGATGTGCATGAGCCAGGGCGTTGGTGACCGTGCCCCGTTCCCTGACGAAGCCGTGGACGCACTCTTCGACGGGGACCTTGAGCAGGAGCTGGCCGCGAATCTGGTTCTGGACCCAGGACAGTTGACGACTGGGGGCGTAGATCTTGCGCCGCTTCTTGCCCCGGTTGGTCATCAGGTCGTAGATGGACACGTGGCTGCTCATGTGCATGAGACAGTTGGTCGCGTGTCGTGGCAGGACGTTGATGTAGTGGTAGATGAGGGCCGGTTCATTGAGTGCCGACAGGTCGATCATGTCCTACGCCTCCAGATCCAGCGTCGTCGCGCTGGCATCGCACTCGAATTTGCGTTCGTCCTTGTGCGGCAGGCACTCGAAGGCCCGGCGACAGATCGTACACAGACTCCGATACTCGCGGCCGTCGATGACCACAAGTCGCGGCTGGAGCCAGAACAATTGCCGCCAGTGATCGGTGTGCATGTGCCGGAGCATGAGCGGCACGAATTCGCCCTCGGGCGTCAGCGCGTAACTTCGACCGCGGAAATGGGCCGCTAGGACCCCATCGGGGTCCGCAAACCGTCGCAGCTTGTTGTCGGCCAACTTGCCGCGACGGCGTTCGTGGATCGTGCTCATTTTCTGGACCCCCTGCAGGCGCCGGGTGTGTGGGTGAGGTGATGCCAGATGCCGTCGGGATAGTGCGGGTAGACGTACTCGGTCGTGAACCGCGGACGCTGATGGGCCTGGATGTAGTCGCCGTGTGAACTGAAACGACCACCGGTGGTCGTGGCGCCGGTGTCCGAACCGACGACGATGCGATTTTGGTACGGATGGAGTTCGATGTAGAGCACGGCGTTGTCCATGTGCCGCTCGCCGGTCCAAAAGGTGCCGTGGTCACGGCGCGTGTAGTCGTCGATGGCCTTCAGGGCCCAGAAGGTCCAACGCAGTTGCTTGTCGTCCATGGGCCAGAGACTTGGCATTTTGAATTCGGGACGTCCGTGGGGCCAATCAGTCTGCCGCCAATAACTCTCCAGACTCACGGTGTCGATGTGGGGATAACCGGGTCTGGTGCTCATCAACCGCATGCCCCAGTCGCCATTGGCCAGACGCTCGGGTCGGGCGCCGATGCCCATCTTCTTGCCGCCCGTGTCCGGGTCCAGAAACTTGCCCCGGTGGGTGGTGATGTTGAAGACGGCCATCCAGTGCCTGTCGTCGTCATTGGGTACGAACTGGTCGAGGATCGCCTCCTCGGTCAGAGGCTGCGGCTCATCCAGGGACCAGGGTGTGCGCTCACAGGCGAAGACACACTTGTCGCAGTAATCGCGCCGATAGGCCTGTCGAGCTTGACGCTGACGATTGGCGTGGGCACCGCGCAGACGCGTCTTGACCCGGTTGGCTCGCACGCCCACCTCGTCGAAAAAAAGATCACAGAAGTGCGAGGCCCCGTCGCGGCGCCAACGCCTTCCCTGTCGCCAGCCGTCGGTGAGCACACCCCCCCACCAGCCGCCGCCCATGATCGCGTCGACGGCCAGGGGACTGGCGAGATCGACGTCTCGGAGTTTGTCGACGTAGCCCGTGTCCTCATCCGGGGTCTCGGTGAAGAGCCGGGGACTGGACAACGGCTCCAGACCCAGACGTGCCAGGGCGCCGGCGTTAATCGTCGGTCGCATCTCCACGGTCTTGCCCTCGCGCAACAACGGACAATTGGTAAGGCCGCCTTGGAACACGGATCGACGCATGGCGCTCAACGACGTCTCCTCGATCGCATGGCCATCGGAGACACGAGGAGCGATGAAACGGGCACCGGGACAATCGGGTTTGTGAGCACAGGCGCCGCAGACGCTGGCCACGGGCTCGTCGCCACCGATCAGTAGACGCGTCTCCGTCTGCTGTCGTCGATTCAGAAATTCGCCGGGCACGGTCTTGGGTCGCTGGCCCTGGGCGATGAAGAAGGTCGTGTCGTTGTAGGCGATCTCGAAGACATGGGCGCGCGCGAGACGTCGCAGGCGGTCGAGCATGGTCAGGGTGTTGGGGACAAAGCACCAGGCGCCGGCGGTGCTGTGGAAAAAGAGCACGGGCTGCCGAGACTCGTCCGTCACCGGCAACAGGGCCAGTTGCATAACCGCCTCCGAGAATGTGTGGGGTACCTAGCCGTTATGCCCGAGGATCACTTCTTTTTCGTGTGCTCGCACTGACCGAAGACGGCGCCGCAGACGCTGCACTTTTTACGGTCCGCCGACGCCCCCTTTTCCTCTCTCTCGACCTCCGCCAGCGCCTCCTTGTCCGGCGGCACTCCATACTTTTCCATTGGCTCGTTGCTCATCGGTGATCTCCATGACCCGGCGCAGATAGGCCTGGTCGCGCTTGTTCACCTGGTTGATGCTCTCACAGGCCTCCAGCAGGATCTGATGGGTTTCGGGGGGCACGCACTTGCCGCTGATCAGGGCCATCTCGCTGAGTAGATGTCGGTTCTCGACGTACATGGCCGTGCACAGGACCAGGCACACGATGGCCAGGGTCCCGAAGAGGATCGTCAACCAGTCTCTCAACCGTGCCTCCTGACCTGTTCACGATACACCCGCATCTCCTCATCCGCCAGCTTCGCCGCCCTGTCCATGGTCTTGAGAATGGATCGACACTCGTAAACGTGTTGAATCAAATCCCTTTTGGTCATGAACACCGACGTCTCGACGACGCCGTCTTCACGCAGCACGGTCATCTGGGCCATGGGCGTCAACTGCATGCCCGTCTCGCGGTCCAGGACCTCGGGGGTCACCTCGTGCTTCATCAACCCCTCGGCCACGGCGGCCATGGCCTCGGGACTCGCGGTCATGGCCACGAACTCGTCGTCGGGATTTTCGAAGGTCATGGCCATCTTGATCTTGCGATTGTGGGACAGTTCCAACGCGCTCACGACCAGCCTCCCCACTTGACCTCGTCGGAGGCCCGGGTTGCCACGTCATCGGTCATCGACTCCTGCAGCTCATTCTGCAGTCGCCCGTCACGCGCGTCCTCGAAGACCCGACGCGCGTCCTCGGTCAGGCTGTCGATGTTATTCAGATACCACGAGAGTTTGCCACCGATCTCGTTGAGATAGCGTCCGCACTGGCCGCCGGCGCCCATGCGCAGACGTCGGGTCTGACGATCGCGATAGACCCAGTAGCTCCAACGTCGAAACTCGTCGTCGACGGTCTTGAGGAACTCGCGTTCCTGCTCACGCGCCTGATCGACGTCGTCGGGAATCAGACCCCTGTCGACCATGGCCAGGAGCAGTTGACTCGTGATGTGGGCGTCGACGGCGGCCGTGTGCAGATTCTCGGCCTTCAACCCATAGAGAAGGGCCATGGCCTCCTGTGTGCGTTTACGCGCTCCCCGATGGTGCCAATCGACGAAGACCTTGACGTCGATGATCTTGGACTCGGGCACGCGCCAGTCGCTGCCCGCGCGCTCACACTCGGCGTTGATCACGGGCACATCGAAATGGCGGCAGTTGAAACCTACGAGCAGGGGCACGTTGTCGAATTTCTCCCGCATCCTCGGGATAAAGGAACCGAAGGGCGGACGATCGGCGACCTGTGCGTCGCCGATGCCGTGAACCTTCCGTGCCTCGTCGGGGATGGGGATACCGGGATTGAATCCGGCACTGCCGCGAGACGACATGGTGCCCTGGACAAAGATGGCCACGCCAAACTCGACGATCCGGTCCGCCTTGACATCGAGACCCGTGGTCTCGATGTCGAAGGCGACAAGATCGGTGTCGGTGATCTTCATGGCCAACACCCTGGCATATTGATTGCAAATTTGCAATCAACTTTGACTGCGTTGTTTGACTCGACGTTGAAGGGTGGCGAAGATGCCCTCGTCGACGACGGCGTCACTCGCCTGCTCCTTTTGAAACACGCGCGCAAGGATCTCCTCGTCCACGGTCCCCAGGGCCACGGTCACCAGGTAGGTGACGGCCGACGTCTGACCCTTGCGGTAGATGCGCCGCTTGGCCTGGTAGAAATTCTCCCACGAGTAGTCGTAGCTGTGGAAGATGGCCACGTTCGAGTTGACCCAGGTGTGACCGAACTTGGCGCTCTGGGTGTGGGCGATCATGACCCGGTTGCGCTTCTCCGTGAACGCGCGCACGCTCGCCTCGGCGTTGCGCGTGTGGCCGTGGAGGGTCGAGACGCCGTACTTGGACAGCTCCTCTTGAATCCGATCACCCTCGGTCTCCGGGAACCGGACCCAGATGACGACGAAACGGTCCTCGCTCTCGATCAGGCGCTTGGCCATGTCCACCGTCGCCTGAATCTTGGGACTGTCTTCCAGAAACTGGGCCTTGCCGTCGTTGTCGAAGATGTAACCAGAAGTTATTTGAGCGAGTTTGTTCAGTTGGACGATGTCCCAGGACGTCTCGACGACGTCGCCATTGTCGATGGTTGTCGACATCTGATTGAGCATCTCCTGGTAGTGCTGCAACAACTTGCCCTCCAGGTTCACGCCCATGCGCTCGATCGTTTCCCCGGGCAGGTCGATGCAGTCCTCCAACTTCACACGGTAACTGCGCTCGGCCATGATGTCCCAGATCTTGTGATCGACGAGCGGGTCCTTGGGGTTCCACGTGTAGCCGTCATAGCCCAGATAGAACCATTCCTCGCGGAACTTGGTGAAACTGCCCCCGAGACAGTAGTCGATGAAGGCCGCCTGGCCCCAGAGGTCGAGGCTGCCATTGGGCCGGGGCGTGGCGGTCATGCACACGCGCCGGCGCACGCGCCCGGCGAAGGAGATCATCTTGCCCGTGATGTCCGAGCGCGGGGACTTGAGCATCGACGACTCGTCGACGATGACCATGTCCCAGTCCTGCTCGCGGAGATCGTCGATGACCAACTTGAAGGCCTCGGGATTGATCAGGAACACCTGGTGGTCGGGATCGGCGAGGGCGCGCAGGAGCCGCTTCTTCTTGGCGTCGCTGCCCAGTGACTTGAGCTCGGGGTAACGGGCGTACATATTCCGACGCGCGGCCAACTCGCTCTTTCTGTCCGTGAACCGGGCGTGGGTCTTGAGATGGGCCCAGTTCACGTGACCCTGGGTCTGCTGGTGGCAGATGGGGCACGTGGTCACGGCCACCTTCTCCTGGCCCGGCGGCAAGAGTTCGGGGTGCTTGTGATAGAGGGCGACCTTGGCCGCCTCCTCGCCGTGCTTGGTCACGAAGTTGTCCATGTGCTTGCGCATGTGCGCCCAGGGCACACGGGCCTTGAACTGTTGGCTGCAGACGGGACAGACGGTGACGGCCTCACGAGCCGGTGGGTTGCTGATGTTGACGAACTTGAGCCAGGAGAAATCGCGTAGGTCATCGTGCCAACCCAGGTCGAGAATGGTCTTGGGCGCGACGACGAGGAAGCGATTGTAGCCCTTGAGATCGACGAGGGCCTGCATGACCGCCGCCGCCACGGCCGTCTTGCCCGTGCCCGTGTCGAGAAACAGACCGCAGGCGGGCAGGCGCAGGGCGTAGGCGATGGCGATCATCTGATGGCTCATGAACTTGTGACCGTCGTCGATCTCCTTGAAACGGACACCGATGGCCTCCAGACGCTCACGTACCTCGCGCGCACTCATGGCCTTGAACTTGTTGGCCTCCTGACGCCAGACGGCAAGACGATCCTGCTCCTTCTCCCAGTCCACGAGCGTCGGCGGCAACTGGGCACCGATCTTGCGCAGACCGTCGAGGACGTCACGGCACAGGGGCAGGCTCCAGCGCCTGTGCCCGCGATGATAGCTGGCCACCGACGACACCTGGCCGTAGATGACGCGCGAGAACTGGACGTCGTCGGGCCCCGGGACGCCGGCCAGGTAGATGAGGCCGCGATAGGTCCAGATCTTCATGTTCGTACCTCCTTAGAAGACGTAGAAGGGTTTGTCAGATCCCGGGGGATTGCGGTGCAACTCACGCCAACCACTGGCCGGGAGCATGAGCACGTAGTAGCCGACCCGGGGCAGATGATGCAGTTTTGCGTCTCGGGCCAACTTGCGCGCCGTGTGGCGCGTGAGCTCGTAGACCGTGGCCGAACCGTCGAGCCAGGGCGGGCTGAGGCGACGAGGGTGGACGACGATGCCGTTCATGCGCTCCGACATTTTTCCCTCTCGATGGCCAGGATGCCGCAGGCATCGGGGACCATGCAGCAGACCTCGGGTTCCTCCAGTTCGTAGCGTCCGGGACCCAGGTAGGTCACGGGCGCGTCAAAGGTCTTCTTGAACCAGTCGATGCGCGTGCGAACGCGCGCCTGTGCCTCGCGGTAGGACATGCCCTCGCCCAGGGGCACGGGCATGCCGCAGTAGGCGTGGTGCACGACTCGATAAGTGGTCATTTTGTCTCCAGGTCCGCGGACCCACAGTAGCCGCATTTACCCGCGGCCAGCGTCGGCGGCGCGGCGATCGTGTGACATTGTCTGCAGACACCGGCGGCGGGACAGCCATGTAGATGCCGGGTCCCGCAGACCCAACGTGGTTTCTCGTGGTAGGACGTATAGCCGCGCCCAGGGGCGAATGTGCCCTTGTCCTGGAAAAGATGAAAGCACTCCTGGTCCCGACACATGGCATAGGCCACGTCTACGCTCTTGTCCTCGACCTTGATCTGGGGCATTTCAACCCCCCAACCAATTGGCCACGGCCTCATCGCCAACGACCCTGGCCGCCAAATTGGCCGCGTCGGCGACGAGTGACTTGTTGGGTGTACGACCAATGGTGGCCACCAACAACGACTCGATCTTGGTCACCGTCTCCACCAAATGCTTGATCGAGTCCAGGCGCCCGCCGACCCAGAGGCCGGAGTCTCGCAGCGTTTTGTCGATTTCGACTAGCAACTCGGCACTCATATCGTGAATCGACTTGGCGTTGAGAAAATCGGCAATCTGGGCCTTCAACTCGTCGGTGGCACCGATGACGCCGCCGACTGTGTCCCAAATGATCCAACATTTTCTTTCATCGTCCCAAAGTTGGGTACCTCGCCACTCATAGCGCATCATTCACCTCCTCATCCCAGACCACATAGTCAACTTCGTGGTAGTCGACGACAAGCGCAACCTGCGGCGTCCAGACGAGAATGTGCGTAGGCTCCTCGGGCCCCGGGTGATACTTGAGCCGGGCCTCTGGGAATTTCATGGTGTGGCCAGAGATACCCAGACATAGTCGCCGGATCTCGGAGTCCTTATCTGGACCCTGAACCAGGACCTGAATGGCAGCCTGAGTCTTATGTGCCACTCGGAAACGTGTATGTTCGGGCCACAAACTCATATTTCCTCCTCGGCCCCCACATACGTCTGGGGGATCATGCGTGTCTTCTCGACGAACTTGTGTTGGCGGCAGAAGTCGACGTAGGCGGCGACGGCCGACTCGCAGGCCTCGTCGAAACGCCTGACCTCGTCGACGCGCGCCGCGATCGACTCGTCGTCCCAGTCGTGAAAATCTTCGTCCGCGTCCAGGCCCCGACCCGGAAAGATCTTGTCACCCTCTCGCCGATAGAGGACCAGATAGCCGCCGCTGCGGCCGTTGGTGCCGATGCTCCAGCCCTTGTTCTCGATGCCGAAGATGAAGAGTTCGTCGTTGAAGTTGAAGAAGGCCTGCTCACACTCCAGACCCTGGTAGCACTTGTCGCGGTCCTCGCGGCTCAGGCCCTGCAGGTGTCCGATCTTGATGCCGTGGGCGTAGCTCGTGGCGTTGTTCCACGAGTTCATCGTGTGGTAGCGCTTGTGGCCACGAAGAAATGCGATCTGCTCCTCGCGCGTGGCCACGTCGTCGTCACCGACGATTGGGAGATGGGTCATGTCGTCTCCGTTGCCGCGTAGAAGTTTCGAATCTCATCCTCCGCCCAACCCTGGTCCTTGAGCCACTGGATTTGATATTCGAGACCGGCGTTGTTGATCGCCGAACCCATGATCTCAAGCGCGTGGTTGACGGCGTCGTCGATGTTCTCGACCCCCGCCGCCCTGAGTTCATCGGCCAGCGACATCGATCGCCTCCCCCATCTGCGCCACGGCCGTCTTGGGCTCTTTCTCCACGACCTTGGCGGCCCTCCATCGTAGCTCGTTGATGATCTTGGTCTTGAAGGTGACCTTGGAGTCGGGGGCCACGTTGGCCCTGAGGCCGATATGGGCCCGGACGTCGGCGGGCGTCAGACGCCTGTCGCTGCCGTCGGGGTTTCTGAGAAAGGGACCAAAGACCTGGTCGACGATGTACAATCGGGCCCAGAACTCACGCCAATTGTCCTCGGTGATCTCGCCCATGCCCACGCTCATGGTCAGGGTCTCCAGGGCCTGGGACACGGGATTGTGGCTACCGTCGGGAAGCTGATAGACGCCCTTGTCAATTGCCTTGCGGTCGATCGTCAGCATTGCCCGCCTCCGATACCCTGACCGTGGGTTTGGTCAACTGGTCGATGAATTTGGTGATCATGTCCAGGGTCACGATCTTGTCGACGTCGGGCAGGGACAGGGCGATGTCGACGACCTCGTTGATCTGCTTGGGATCGGGCATCATCTTCACCGCCTCCACGGCACTGGTGATGTCGTCGGGGTCGGGCATCGACTCGATTCTCTCCATCGCCTTGTCCAGGGAACGGACATCGGGATAGTCTGCGATCTTGGCCGTGGCATCCTGGGCCTCGTCCCGAGCCTTCACACACTCGTCCCAATCGGGCATATCATTGCCCAAGGTCTCGATCTTCTCGTCGATGGCCGCTAGCGTCGCATCGAGCCGGCGCTTGTACTCGTATTCGAGCCAGGGGTTGATGAGCAGACGCAGGGCCTCCTTGGCCTCGTCGCTCATGTTCACGAAATCGATCGTGACCGGTTTCTGGGCCAGTTCCAACAGCTTGTCGGCCGCCGCCTTGAGTGCGTTGGCGGCGTCGATGAGTTCCTGAGACATGGGGCCTCAGCTCCTTGTGATGAGGTTGAGAAATCTATCGGCGAACCAGGTGTCGAGGGGCAACACGCGGTGTCTTTCAATTTGACGACGGGTCAGGGTGCCGTCGGCACCGAGATTGTGCACACGCACCGCAACACAGGCCCAGGGATCGCCAAAACCCACGACCCCCAGACCCCGCTCACCGCCCGCGTCGACACGACGCATGAACGCCATCTGGGGGCCGGTGAAACGGTGGGTCAAGACGTTGGCGTCGAGGCCCTTGGGCCAGTCGACGATGGCCTTCAATTCCAGCCAATAGCTGCGTCCGTCGACGAGCAGGTACTCGTCGGGAACACCGGAGCGCATCATGCTGGCCATGTAGGCGAGCAGAGAAACGCGGCGGCGAAGCGCCGCCTCGAATGTACGACGAAACTGTGCTTCGTGGCTCACAACCACACCTGCACGAGGCCGATGGCGGCACCGAGAACCGCCCCGACCCAGGTGATGGCCGTCAATTCGCTGTGGACGACCTCCAGGATCATGTCCTCGATCTCGGCCGTGGACATGGTGCCCATGGCCCGGGTGAGCGTGTCACTGACCACGTGGTGCTCTCTCAGTCCCCGGGCGATGGACTCGCAGTCCTCCAGGAACACGTCGTCGGGCGTCTTGGACTTGTAGCTGTTGTAGGCGAAACGGAAGACGCTGCCCATCTCGTCGAGAAACTCGTCGATGATGCCCGATGTCTCGGCGTCGTCGAGAATCTCGCGCAATTGATCGGCGCGGACAAAGCGGTCTTCGGCGAGATGGGCGAGGGAGGCGGTGAACTGCTGGCGCCGGGCGACGAAGAGACCCGGGGTGAAGGGGACCTGGTGACCTCCGACGTACCAGGCACGGCGCGGGAAAAAGAGCATCTTGATCGCCAACCAGTTGGTGACGTAGCCGATAACGGCGCCCGTGGCCACGGGGATGACGATGTTCATCATCGTCTACCTCCTTGCCAATATCATGTGCCCTCCTCAGAGTAGATTACCGGGCTCCTCGCATCTCGGTGCACGCGGCGCGTCGATCCACCTCCTCCACGGTCTGTCAAAACCCGCCGTCTCCAGGGCCGCGAGCTGGCCGGCGTGGGTGTGCCCCATCATCTGGGGCAGGGACTGCATGCACAACACGCTCCCCAAGACCTCCAAGTGCCCAGTCCGTTTCTGATCGTCTACCTCCCGGGCCCGGCGTGTGACCCGCACGCGCTCGCCGTCGACGGTCAACAGACCCCATGGCGCCGGGAGTCGGGCGTAGAGATCGGCTTTGACCCGGGTGTCGACGGCGAGCCAGGTCGTGAGATTGGAATGGTTCAGAATCCACTTGCCCGCGCCCAGATCCTCGCGGGCCAGGTCGGCGGTCGTGCCCTTGACCTCGATGACGTGGGTGCGGTCGCCGAGAACGGCGACGAGGTCGACGCGATATTCGCAACCCCAGGAGGGGAGCAGGACCATGCCACTGAGACCGACCTCGGCGACGATGATCCGTGAGCCGCGGCGCCAGAACCAGGCGGCGATGGCCGCCGTCACGCGACTGGTGGCGTCGCCGCGCGTTTCAACACGATCACGTGCACCCACTGGCCACCAGCCTCACGCACGTCGGCCATGGCCAGAAAATGATAGCCTTCAGCCGCCTGGTCATTGAGGACTCGTTCCAGGGCCTCGACGGGCGTACCGCCCTCGACCTGAAACGTGGGTTCGATTACTTGATACGGCCCCTGAGCCATGCCAGGACCTCTTTCCCGTCGACGATGTCCTTGGGCATGCCCACGTCGTGGCACAGGTTCTCCAACTCGACGAGGAAATCGCGAAAACGCTCATTGACCACGCGCTCGTCCTTGAGTCGCTGAATCAACTCGACGTCCATGTCCTTTTCGGACTCCGGGGGGTCGGTGGTCAGCGCCACATAGGCGGCCGCGCGCAGTCGGTGGACAATCGGGTGCTCCACCTGCCCCTCTTCGGGCTTCCACACGTCGCCATCGCGATAGTGGATGGCGATGACACCCTGAAGAACGGCGAATGCGTCTCGGGCCACGGCGCTCAATTCGTGCACAGTCGGCATCATCATCCTCCTTGAAGTTGGCTACAATAATGCAATCAACTCTTGGGGTCAAGGGCCCGGGCGAGGGCGTCGAGGGCGTCGTAGTCGGCGGTCAACAGCACCCGCTGTCGTTGCCAATCGAAACGACATCGAAGCTCAGTCCCGGGTCTCAGATCCAGGTTTTTCAAACTGACCAGTGCCTGTTCGGGTTCGAGAACGTAGTCTTCGGGCGGTAAGAGCCGACCATTGAGGTACACCTGCCAGACCACGCCAGCCTCCATCTGCCCGTGGTTCATGGCACCGAGGGCGTTGGGTGAATTCCCACCACAGGTCGCTGTAGGACATCCAGCGCGGAAGGTCGTAGTTGGCGACGACTCGCACGGCCCCATCGCCCCAGCCCTCGCCAGAAAAGCTCTGGAGCGTGGACAGGAACTCGGGTCGCCTGGGATCGGTATTGTCTGAGAAGTGGCGATCGAGAAAGGCGGCGAGTTCGGCGCGTGTGTGGCGGCTGGGGAAAAGGACGTCGAAGTAGTAGTCGAGGGCCTCGCGGCGCAGGCGCTCGATCTCGGTGATCAGATACTCGTCCGCCAGCTCGTCGATGATCTGCCCCAGGTGTCTGGGTCCCGTGGCCCGTCTCAACTCGTCAATTACACAGCTTTTCATCGAGGTCACCAAAGACTCGGGGTTGACGACCGACGACGGGCACGACCAGTGGCAGCCACTCATCGCACGTAAAGTCCTCGGCCACGACGTGTTCACCCAGATTGCACTGGTGGCTGGTTCCACGCATGAACGTGCTCAGGGCGCACGTGGCGCATTGTCTGGTGACACGACGGCAACACTGATGATCGCACATGTGGCGACTAAACCTTTCCGGGGGCCCAAAGGGCCCCCACCGGGGCCGGGGTCATCATCATCGTCGTAGCGCGTGACGATGATGATGGGTGCGGCGTCCGCGCTACACGGCGCCGCACATCAGCTTTTCGTAACTGAACTTCTGACCGAGGGCCTGCCGGATGCCAGTGTCCTGGTTGCTGAAGCCAAGACATCGATGATTATAGACCAGCGCGTACTTGGGCACACGCACCTGATCGTGGATGAAGAGCAGGCCCTTCGGCGTCAGGCGCCAGAATCCCGACTTGCGCTTTTTCGGGTCGACGTTCCCACGCAACTCCACCAGGCCCCAGTACAGGGTCTTGGCGTAGTCGCCACCGCGCACGTCCAGGGTCCGGATGTCGATCCAACCATCGGGGAGTTTGGGGGCGCGGTAAAGAGCGATCAGGAACCGGGCCATCTGGACACCGAGCACGCGTCGATACTTTTTGACCTCTTGCCCACACCCGGGGCACTTGCAGCCCTCGTCGATGTGGGCGCGTAGGAAATCTTTGATCTGTTTGAGCGTGGCCTGGCTATCCATAACGAATCTCCCCGAGTAGGCACAGTTGCAGAAAAACGTCGCCGGTCGTCGCATCCTCGTTCTCGGTGAGAAAGTCGTCGACGTGTTTGGGGTAGGTGGCAAACAACCTCAGACCCCGCTCGATGGCCTCCAGGTCCAGACGCAGGACCGTGGGTTTGCCCACGGACTCGCCCATGGTCTCGATGGCCGTGGGCGACGTGTCGACCTCGCGCAGAAGCACGGCCCCGCCCTCGGACAGGGGATACTGGACGTACTTTGCCTCCAAGTCCCACTGCCAGACCTCGGCGGGTTTGACGTAGCCCACAATCGTGGCCCAGTAGCCAATGCCGCCCTCGAAGCCGGCGCAGATCAAATCAGCCAGGCGCTTTTTGTCCACCTCGATCGTCAATTGCATGTCCCATCTCCTCGATCGCCGTCGCCGCTAGCGTCATGACCTGCGTCTGGATAAACTCGAAGGACTCGCTCAGGGCGTCCTCGAACAGCTGCCGTGCCTCGTCAATCTGGCCCCGGTCCAGGAGCCCGAGAATCTCGTCGGTCTTGTCCTCGGCCTCATCGGCCCAGTTCCTGATCACGTCGACCATGCCCAACTGGGCCGCGGCCATGGTATCGTAGACGCCCACGTCGGTGCCAAAGCGATGGGCGTAGTTGAGGATGACCACGGTCTGGGCGGTCTTTTTCAGTCCACTCATGCGTAGACCTTTCTCGTTGAAGTTCGAGAGTGTTATGCCCAGTTTTGCGCCTTATTTTAGGTCGGCATCGCTCACTTCCAGGGCCACGAAGGCACCCTCGTCGTTGCGATAGCCGATGAGGCGCATCAGCCGCCCGACGACGAGGACCTTTTCGCACTCGGCATAGACGTCGGCGAAGAACAGGGCGACCATGTGCTTGTCGGCGTCCTCGATCGTCACCCGCGCCCACTTCCGTCCCGTGGCTCGCACGCGCCGCTCGAAGACGTCGACGATGACGCCCGTCACCTCCCGCCCCCCGTCCCAAGTCGCGGGCGTCGTGCCATCGACCAACGACGCCGGGTGGCCGGTGACATAGGTCCCCAGGCCCTTGAGTTCGAACTCCAGCTCCTGACCCTCGGGCCAGGGATCGGCATCGACAAGGCGATGTTCGACTTCGAGGCCCATGGACATCTGACCACTGACGCTGGCCAGCTGGGTCTGACGCTGATCGATGAGCGCCGCCGCCACAGTGGCGGTCATCGACGCGCGATTGTGATGAAAACGATCACAGGCACCGACGGCGATCAGGTTCTTGAGGGCCTGGCCGTCGAGGGCCGAGCGTCGGACGAAGTCGAAGAAGTCGGCATAGGGTTGGCCGGCGATCAACGGCGCCAGGTGCGCGTCGCCCAGGCCCTTGATGGCCACCAGGCCCCAGCGCACGGCCCCATCCTCGACTAAAAATCCGGCCCGGGACACGTTGACGTCGGGGCCCAGGAACTTGACGCCCGCGGCCCGGGCCTCGCGCACGTAGCGGCCGCGATCATCTTGGTCCTCGATCGTCAACAGCGCGGCGGTGAAGGGCACGAGGTGGTGGTACTTGAGCCAGGCCGTCTGGTAGCTGATGACGGCGTAACCCGCGGCGTGCGACCTGTTGAACGAATATCCAGAAAAGAATTCTATGGAGTTGAAGATCTCCGTGGCCAGGGTCTTGTCGACGCCATTGGCCACGGCCCCGTCGACAAACTTGGCGCGTTGCGCGTGCATCTCCTTGGCGATCTTCTTGCCCATGGCCCGACGCAGGAGATCGGCGCCGCCGAGTGTGTAACCGGCCAGGGCCTGGGCGACCTGCATCACCTGCTCCTGGTAGACGATCGTGCCCCAGGTGTCTTTGAGCGCGGCCTCGACCAGGGGATGGGGATAGGTGACCTTCTGCCGGCCGTGTTTTCTCGCGATGAAGTCGGCCAACATGCCCGACTCCTTGGGCCCGGGTCGATATAACGCGACGGCGGCGACGATGTCGTCGAAGCACGTGGGCACGAGATCGACACACATGCGGCTCATGCCCGGTGACTCGATCTGAAACACGCCCCAGTTTTTGTCGTCCTGCAGGGTCGCGTAGACCGCCGGCTCGTCAAGAGACAACGTGCGCACATCGACGCCCACGGCGCGACTGGCGATGTCGACGACGTCGAGGGTCTTGACGCCCAAGAAGTCGAATTTGACGAGACCCGCGGCCTCGACGTCCTTCATGTCATAGGCCGTGCGCCCATCATCGGTCAGGGGCGTATAGTCGACGATCGGCCGCCGGCCGATGACCACGCCCCCGGCGTGCTTGCCCAGTTGGCGGCAACAGCCGGTGAGATCGCGGGCCAGGGCGAGGATGTGCGCGTAGCCCGCATCCTCTCCCGCTCGGGCCACGAGATCGGGGGCGTAGGACATGGCCAGGTCGAAGACGTGCATCTCCTCCTCCTCCAGCGTCTTGGGCCGGATGGTGGGGGGGATGGCGCGGGTGTATTCGTTGATCTCCGAAAACGGAACGTCGAGAACCCGGGCCACGTCCTTGATCGCGGCCTTGGGGCCCAGGGTCATGTAGGTAGCGATCTGGCCCACGTGCTCCTGGCCGTACTTGCCCACGACGTAGTCGATGACCGACTGACGTCCACCCTGGGCGAAGTCGATGTCGAAGTCGGGCATGGACACGCGCTCGGGGTTGAGGAAGCGCTCGAAGAAGAGTTTGTGCACAATCGGGTCCAAGTCGGTGATGCCCAGGCAGTAGGCGACCAGGGACCCGGCACCCGAACCGCGACCGGGACCGACGGCGACGCCGTGGGCCCGGGCCCAATTGACGAAGTCCTGGACGATGAGATAGTAGCCCGCGTAGCCCATGGTCTTGATGACGTCGAGTTCATATTCCAGACGCCGGCGATAGTCGTCATTGACATCCAGGGCCCGAGACACGAGACCGTGAAAGGCGTAGGAGTCCAGGGTCTGATTCTCGTCGTCGGCGAACTGGGGCAGGTCGGGCTTGCCCAGGTCCAACTTGAGCTGACACTTGTCGGCGACCTTGAGCGTATTCGCCAGTGCCAGCTGAAAAAATTGGGCCTGGGGGATGTCGTGCATGTCCTGGGCGCCCTTGAGCCAGTAGTCGGGGCTCGGGTGCTGAAACAGCCGCGGGTCCCTGAGCCGATGGCCTTGACGAATGGCCATGAGCACGTTCTGGGCCTCGGCGTCCTTGGCGTCGAGATAGTGCACGTCGTTGGTCGCCACGACGTCGAGCCCCTCGCCCCGGGCCAACTCGGCGAGCGCCGGCGCCAACGGGGCCATGGGCCCGTGGAACTGGAGCTCGACGCCGACGTTGTCGGCGCCGAAGACCGTGACCAGGCGTCGGAGAACGGAGCGCGCTCGGTCCATGTCCCGCACCTGGACGGCGGCGGGCACGTGACCGAGGACGCAGGCGGTGAGCGCGTACAGGCCCCGGGCGTGATCGGCGACGTTGGACAGCGACAGGGGCCCGCGGGCGTGGGTCGTGGCCAGCGCGCGCAGATTGTCGTAGCCTTGGAGATCCCGAGCGAGTAGGACCAGGTGGCCGGTGCCGATCCAGGCCTCCATACCCAGGATGCCCTTGACCCCAACGTCCTTGAGGGCCTTGTAGACGCGGAGCGCGCCGCCCATGTGTCCGTGGTCGGTGACGGCGCAGGCGCTGATGCCGCGTTCGACGCAGGCCCGGGCCATGGCGTCGGGGCGCAGATGGCCGTCGAGAAACGAGTAGATCGTGTGCACGTGCAGGTGGGCGAAGTCGGTCATGTCAGGACTCCGAGGGTGTACATGAGCGCGTAGGTCAGGTAATCGGGATCGGTGGTGCCGGCCATCTTCGACGTGTCGCTGTGGACGATGGCCTTGATCTTGGCCGCGGTCAAGTCGGGCTCGGCGAGACGGCGCATCTGCTCGTCGGTGAGCAGATCGCCGAGGGGCACGTGTTTCCAGTTCTTGGGGATCATGATCATCGCTCCACTCGCGCCTGCGCACCGCAGACGGCACAGGTCCAGATGTTGTCGGGGTGTGGCTCATGGACGACCTGGGACTCGGAGCCCGGGGCGACTTCGACAAAGTCGCCGCGCTCGTCAACGAGCCAGTCCTCGGTCACATGTGCGACGGTGATGAAGCGCTTGTGCTCTGGATTTTTTGGACAGCAGGCGATCATGTGTGAATCTCCCAACCCCGATTCAAGTCGCCGGTGCGGACGCTGAGTTGAGGCATTCCCGAGCCCGTGTCGCCGTAATTATAGAAAAGTAATCCTCCATTCATCAGCCGTCTCCCATCGAGCATAAGCTCGAAGTAGAAACTGTGGGGGCTGTGGTCGGGGTAGAGGACACATTCGCAGCTGTCGTCGCGAAAATGTTCGAGCCACGCCAACTTCTCCTCCAGCGGTCCACGCAGGCCCACGGTCTCGGCGAAGGTGCGCGTGGCCGCCAG
>Ga0315287_10002530_pt1 | contig 17367 bp, 13 predicted proteins | sample YL17G11_0_MG_FD_205037 | JGI IMG/M metagenome (GOLD analysis project Ga0315287, IMG submission 205037) | Sediment microbial communities from Yellowstone Lake, YNP, Wyoming, USA - YL17G11_0 | ecosystem: Environmental > Aquatic > Freshwater > Lake > Sediment | place: USA: Wyoming | collected...
TGGTCCGGATCATCTGCACGAATCCCCGGCATAAACAACGTCAAGGATAAGGACGGCAACCATGGCACGTATCGCAGGCATTACGCTTCCGCCGGACAAGCGCATCGAGATCGGGCTGACCTATATCTATGGAATCGGCCGGTCGAAGTCCGTCAAGCTCCTGGAAGAGGCCAAGATCGACAAGGACAAGAAGGTCAAGGCCTTGACCGAGGAAGAAGTCAACAAGATCCGCCAGATCATCGAAAAGCGGGAGAAGATCGAGGGCGACCTCCGCAAGGACGTGAGCATGGCCATTAAGCGGCTGATCGATATCGGCTGCTACCGGGGCTCACGTCACAAGAGGAAACTCCCCGCCCGAGGACAGCGGACGAAAACCAACGCCCGGACCCGGAAAGGTCCCCGCGGGCATTCGATCAAGAAACTCAAGCCCGCCGCCAAATCGGCCTAAGGAAGGGAACAGCGCATGGCCACGAAAGCGAAGACCAGGACCAAGAAGAAAGTCCGCAAGGACATCGGTTACGGCACGGCCCACATCCTGTCGACGTTCAACAACACGATCATCACGATCACCGACCACGCCGGCAGCGCGGTCTGTTGGACGAGCGCCGGAACCGTGGGCTTCAAGGGCGCCCGGAAGGGCACGCCCTTTGCCGCCCAGCTCGCGGGCAAGGAAGCCGCGACAAAGGCCCGGGAATTCGGCGTCCGCTATTTGGACGTCCGGGTCAAGGGTCCCGGCGCCGGCCGCGAATCGGCCATCCGGTCGATCCAGAGCGGGGGCGTCGAAATCCGTTCCATCAAGGACGTCACCCCGATTCCCCATAACGGCTGCCGCGTCCGCCGCCGTCGTCGCGTCTAAGGAGATCCCCTCATGTCCCGATATCGCGAACCCTTATGCCGGCTCTGCCGGGTCGAAAAAACGAAGCTCTTTCTCAAGGGGCACAAGTGCCTGACCGATAAATGCCCGGTCGAACGCCGGGCTTATGCTCCCGGCCAGCATGGGCGAAGCCGTCGGCGTATCCTCGGGTACGGCCTCCAGCTCCGTGAAAAGCAGAAGATGAAGCGGTTCTACGGCATGTCCGAGAAGCAGTTCCGTCTGTTTTTCGACCGGGCCGAGCAGACGAAGGGCATCACCGGCGAGATCCTCCTGCAGATGCTGGAGCGCCGGCTCGACAACCTTCTCTACATCGCCGGATACGCGCAGTCCCGGGCCCATGCCCGCCAGCTCGTGACCCACGGCCACGTGACGGTCAACGAAGGCCGGGTGGCCGTGCCTTCGTTCATGGTCAAGGCCAACGATCTTGTCGGATTCCGGGCCCGGTCGGTGAAGTCCGAGGATCTCAAGGCGGTGGCCGAAGCCCACGCCGGCAAAACCGTTCCCGGATGGCTGCAAGTCGATCGAGAAAACCTCAAGGCCCGCGTCATGGCCCTGCCCACGCGCGCCGACGTGACGCTCCCGGTCGAGGAGCATATGATCGTCGAGCTCTACTCCAAGTAGAGGTCGAATCGTCAACCGGTTTCCGGAAGGAGGACCCATGACCGAATTCGGTTTTCAACGGCCCAAGTTATTGGAGTGCGATTATGAAACGTTGACCTCGACGTACGGCCGGTTCACGGCTCAGCCGTTCGAGCGCGGCTTCGGGACGACCGTGGGCAATGCCCTGCGGCGGATCCTGCTGTCCTCGATCAAGGGCGCGGCCATCACCGCCGTCCGGATCCAGGGCGTGCTTCATGAATTTTCGACCATCCCGGGGGTGGTCGAAGATGTGACCGATATCATTCTCAACCTGAAATCCATCCCTCTCAAGTTGAAGGGACCGGGGCCCAAGGTCATGACCCTCCGCAAGGACGGCCCGGCCACGGCCACGGCGGCCGACCTGGTCGCCGACGGCGACATCGAGGTCCTGGACAAGACGATCCATCTGGCCGCCCTCGACAAGGACGGTGTTTTGGACGCCGAACTGATCGTCGAGAACAACCGCGGGTTCATCACCGCCGACCAGAACTTCGACGAGACCCATGGCCTCGACTCGATCCCCCTCGACTCCGCCCATTCGCCCGTCATGAAAGTCAACTACCGGGTCGAGCCGGCCCGCGTGGGCAAGCGGATCGATTATGAAAAGCTGACCTTGGAGATCTGGACGACGGGCGCGGTCGCTCCGGTCGAAGCCCTGGCCCAGGCGGCCAAGGTGATGCGCGACCACCTGATTATCTTTTTGGACGTCGTCGACGAACGGGCCGACAGCGAGCCCTCGACCGCCAAACGCGAGGTCCCTTACCTCAACCAGGCCGACCTCATGGCCAAACCGATCGAGCATCTGGAGCTTTCGGTCCGGTCCAACAACTGTCTGCGCTCGGCGGGGATTGAAAAGATCTACGAGCTCGTGTTGAAGAGCGAGGATGAACTCCTGAAAACAAAAAACTTCGGCCGCAAGTCTCTGGGCGAGATCAAGGAGACCTTGACCAACCTCGGCCTCGGGTTAAACCTCGACCTGAATCCGAAGCTGTTGGAGCGGATCAAGGGCGAGATGAAGAATGAACCCAAGGAGACGGACGAATGAGGCATCTGTACAGCGGACGAAAATTAGGCCGGACCACGGCCCACCGGGAGATGCTCCTGCGAAATCTTGTGACGTCCCTGGTCGAGAAGGAACGGATCCGGACGACGGTCGCGAAAGCCAAGGAGACCCGTCCCTTGGCCGAAAAAATGATCACCCTGGGAAAAGGCGGCACCCTGGCGGCTCGGAAGCGGGCGATCGCCTTCTTGACGAAGGAGTCGGCGGTGACGCGGTTGTTCGAAACGATCGCCCCGCGGTTCACCGAGCGGTCCGGCGGCTATACCCGGATCGTGAAGCTCGGTCCCCGCAAGGGCGACGGCGCTGAAATGGCCATGATCGAACTTGTCGGTTCGGAAATGAAAATCAAGGAAAAGAAGAAGAAGGACAAAGGAAAAAAGCCGGCCAAGGCCTGATTCCGAACCCGGACCATCCAAGGCCCGTCCCGCTATTCGGCGGGGCGGGCTTTTTTTTTCTGCGGGGGACGTGGGATAATGAGCCGGACGGGAATGAAATCATGAGGAAGCCGCAGATCGTTTCGGGATCGCGCCGCCTCGGTTCGGCGGCCGCCTGGGCGGCTCTCGTCCTCCTGTCCTCCTGCGTGCGTATCATGCCCCGGACGGTGTCCGAACCGCCGGCCGTCGTTCTCGACCGCCATCTCCTCTGCGCGGCCATCGAACGGACCGAGGATTGGGTGGACGCTTCCGTCGACCGCAACATCTTCCTCCTTGGCCGGGACGAGGCCGTCTATTCCGTCCTTTTTTTTGAGGAAATCCGGGGAGCCCACACCATCGTCTGGAAATGGTACGATCCCGCGGGGCAGCTAGTCGTCGCTTCCGATCCGGTCGCGGTGGGCGCTGAGGGCCGCGTCTTTGACCGTTACGTCGCCTGGGACCGGAAACCCCTGGCCGAGGAGAACAAACCCGGCTTTTGGACGGTGGCTGTTTTCATCGATGAACGGTTGGCGGGGACGAGGGAATTCGAATTGAGAGGTTCGTTCGAAGCGACTATTTTCCCCCGGTCAGCCGGAAGGCGCCGATCCGCGTCGAGTAGTTCGCGGCCCCCTTCTTGAGGTAATCGCCGACGTACCAGATCGTCCGATCGTCGCTCGGATCGATCGCCGTCTGACTATAGTCCATCCAGCGCATCGTGTTCGTCTGGGACGCTTCGCCCTCGACGAGGACCGCTTCGCGCAGCGTCAACTGCCCGAGAGGGTCGTCCGAGAGCCGGCCGGCGAATCGCTGGCCGGCGAAGTGCGGCGTCCCGCCGAATGAATATCCGATGCCGATGTTTCCGAGGGCGTCGATGGCCGGGCTGGCCATCCAGCGGTAGAACCCCCCGGGGGCGTAGGTGCCCTGTTGATGGAGCCGGACTTCGCGCTTCCCGTCCAACCGAAACTCGTACCAGCGAACGCCGCCGCCTCCCGCCGATGTGCCCACCGAGTGGACCGCGACAATCGACTCGCGGCCGCCGATCCGCCGATAGACCAAGCGGGCCATGATCTTGTCGCCTTGGGCGTCGAGGCGCCGATCGGTCCCGGGCTGGGGGACGGCGTTCGTCAGCTGGCCGCCGCCCAAGTACCGGTAAGGGGCGACGGTGATCTTCTCCGGCCCGTCGAGCTTGGTCTTCCCCGGATCATCCCAATCGACATGAAGCTTCCAGACGGAGATCCCGTCATCTTCCGTGATGCCCTTCAGCTGCGTCCCGCCGGCCGCCATCATGATGTTCGGCGCCCCGGCCGGGGGGAGTTCCTGGCCGTCGAGGTCCGTGTTGTTGAGGAAATTCACTCCGTCGATGATGAGGCCTTGCTCGGTCGCCGGCCCGCCTCTGAGCATCTGGGCCCGGTCCGCGATGTAAACATGCTTCTGAATGACATTATCGCCGGTGCTGCTCGGCACATAGTAGCCGTCGGGCCAGAGGGCCGGCCGGGGATAATCGGGGAATAAAGGCCGGACGAATTCATAGCGGTAATAGGATCCGAGCGGGTCGGGCCCGGTGCTGACGGCGTAGCACATCGCGTAAGCCCCGTCCGGGTTCTCCGGGGCCCGTCTTGGCACCCGCGTTCCGGGCGCCAAAATTGGCTTTGGCATCGGAGCTTCCGGAACGGGGGCCGGCTTGGGAGGTTGGAAGAGAAACATCGCGGGACCGGGCTGTCCCTCGATGCCCGGAAGGCTGAGATGGGCGGGTTCGCCCGCTTTGGGGATCGCCGGTTTATTTTCCCGGGGCGGGAGACGGCGGAAAATCGGCATGACGATCAGCCAGCGGTCCGCCAGTTGATCGTAGCGGACGACGGCGTCTCCGTTGTTGACCGTTGCGGCGGATCCGAATCCCCGGAAGGCGTTGTTGGTGTCGACCGGGCCGTAGAGGACCTCGCCGGTCGTTTTGAACCGGGCCCCCTTCTTCGTGAAGACCGCCATTCGGCTGTTCACGGTCTGGACGATATGATCGGGGCCGACGGCCAACGAGTTGTCGGACGGATTGCGGAACGTCGCCGATCCTTGCGGGCCTATGAAGCCTTCGCCCAGCCCCTCGAAAGCGGCCACAATCTCCGGCGACGATTTTGTCCCTTGTTCCGTCTGTTCTACGGAAGCCTCCGTTAGAGGAATGGCGGCCGTGTCCTGGTATCGAGAAGGGGCCGAATTGTCGCGGCCCGGGGATTCTCCTCTCCGGGAGGGACTTAACCCGGCAAGCGGAAGAGAAACGTCTCTGGCGACGGCGCCAATGACCGTTACAGCGCGGCCAGTCTTTCGTTCGACAGGGGCGTTTCCGCCGAAACCGGCCAGGAAGGCCAAGGCCAGTCCGGCGACGGTCAACCCGCTTCTGAAGATCTTCATTTCACTCTCCATTCGATGATCCCGAACTCGCGCCAGATCGTGTCCTCTTTGATGGTCATGGCCGCCGGAGGACCGGCCGCCCCGCCCTTGTAGAGGATGCTCTGGGGCTCGACCTCGATGCGAATGGCCGTGGTCTTGACCGGGACGAAGGTCACCGCGTTGAACTTATCCTTGTCCACCGTATACGGCTCTTTGTTCGCGACCGGCTTCCAGTTGTTCCCATCCTTGTAGACGACTCGCCATGCGGCCGGCAGGCGGCAGAATCGCCGGTCGTCCGCGAAATACGCTTCCGACGAGGAGATTTCGGTCGGGGTCTTGAACGCATATTCGATCCAGGCCGGTTTCTGAACCGGAGGCCGCATCCGATAGTAAAGGTGGGACTCGTCGGCCGAGTTCAGGGGGTCCACGCCGTCGTAGACGGCGCAGAGATCGTCGTTCTGGTCGCCGTATCCCGTCCAGGCCGGCTCGATCCCGGCGAACGAAGCGACCTTAACGACGGGCGCGGGTGGGACAGGCTTCAGGCGGGCCTCGCCCTCGTCGCGGGGGAGCCACACGGTCATCTCTCCCATCCCCCGGTTCGCCCAAGCGTAGTAGGGGATGGCCACGAGGTCGTGGGGAACCGTCTTCGTCGAAACGCCGTCCTCGCCGCGGACGACAGCCGAAACCCGGCCGGTGACGACCTGGATTCCGTTCAACAGGTCCGAGCGGAATTCCGAGTTCAGTTTGGCCCCGTCGGGAACGACGATGTTCAGGGCCTTTCCGCCGTTGTCGGGCCACTCCGCGCAGAAAACGATCGGACCGCGCTCGAGCGCGACTCGGTTCCTGTCGTCCAGGACCTTGTCGTGGGCCAGCACTTTGCGGACCGTCATCGGCAGGTCCAGTTCGATCATGTCGCCGGCCTTCCAGCGGCGTTTGAGCCGGGCATATCCGTTCTCCAACTCGTATTCGACCGCGCTCCCATTCAGACTCAAGATGGGTTTTGCGTCGGTCGAGTCGATATAGCGGTAAAGATCGCTGGGGAGAGGCGCATTCCGGGCCCATTCAGGGATGCGGACCAGGATCGAGAACGTGCCGGCCTTCTCGGGCTCGACCGTCATCCGGACTTTGCCCTCCCAAGGATAGCGCGTCTCTTGGGTGATGTGGACCGTGTTTCCGTCGATCGTCACGGCGCCCTTGGAGCCGACGAAGAGATTGACGTAGATCTCGTCTCCGGTCTTGGCGTAGATATAAGAGCCGATCGAGGCCATCAGCCGGACGACGTTGGGCGGACAGCAGGGCACGTTGATCCAGTCGAAGCGTTCATAATTCCCGTAGGACATGAGCACATTCTGGTAGAAGAAGCGGTCCCCTTTTTGGGAAACCCCGGCCAGGAAGCCGTTGTAGAGGATCCGCTCCATCAGGTCGACATACTTCGCGTCACGGTGGAGCAGGAACAGCCGGTGGTTCCAGACCACGTTCCCGTACGAGGCGCAGGTCTCGTGCCAGGCGCTCACGTTTGGCAGCTCGTAGGCCGCGCCGAACTTCTCCTGCTGGCGGATCGAGCCGACCCCGCCTGTGAGGTACATTTTCCGGCCGACGACATCCTGCCAGATCAAGTCGGCCGCCTTCGCGTATTCCGGCCGGCCGGTCAGGGCGGCGATGTCCGTCAGCGGGATGTAGAGGTAAGTTGCCCGGACGGCATGGCCGACGGCTTCGGTCTGCTCGACGACGGGCCGGTGGTTCTGGTTGTATTCACGTTCGCCCGGATATTCCCCCGAGGTTTGGGCTTGATATTCCGGCCGGCCCCTGAGGTCGAGGAGGAATTGGGCCAGCTTCCAATATCGATCGTTTCCCGTCTGACGGAAGAGCCGGATCAGGCCGATTTTCTGGCCCTCGTGGCCCGAGATGTAGGCTTTTTTCCCGGGGCCGACGGTCTCGACCGCCGCGTCGGCGGCTTCGATCGCGGCGTCCAGCAGCCTCCGGTCGCCCGTGGCCTCGAAATAGGCGACGGCGGCTTCGGCCGAAGCCCCGCCGGCCCTCAGGGCCGGATTCGAACCCGGCCGTTGGGGGGTCGGGGTGGCCATCCGTTCGAGATTGATTTCGACCCGAGACCGGATATCTTTCTCGAAAGCCGGATCGGGCCGCGCGGCGATCATATAGGCTGCCGCTTCGAGAAGCCGGTCCTCGATCCCTCGTCGTCCGCGATCTTCGTTCTTTTGGAGGCAGTGCGGAAGGGAGACGGTCCGGTTCACTTCCTGCTTGGGCGCCCAGAACGTGTCCGTGATTTCGACTTGGGCAAGAGGCACGGGCTGGACCGGAGCACCGATCTTCTCCGCCATTTTTTGGCCGCAGGCGGTGAAGAGGAAGAGGACGGCGGGGAGCGCGGCGAATCGGGAGATGTTTTTCAAGTTTATTTCCCCGCGGCGCGGCCGGCGACTTTGGCGTCCAGCCAAGCCGCCTGAAGCGCCCCCCACATTCTCCGGCTGCGGCCTTGGCCTTGAACTTGGGGAGGTTCGCTGACCGTCGTTGTCCGCAAAACCAGCCGCTTGACCCCGGCGATATCGACTTGGATCGGTTTGAGCGCGTCCGATTTCTTCATCGGGCCGCTGTTCCAGAGTTCCCGGCCGTCCCCGACGACGGCGAAGCTGAGGATTCCCTCATATCCGTCGGCGACTCCCGCCCGCGCGGTGAAGGCGGAGAAGAGGCCGTCGATATCGTATTCGGTTTCCTCGCCGCCGCGAGCGGCGAGACCGCCCTCGAAGCGCTTGCCGCCGATGACGATCGAGCCTGCTTGGCCGCCGCGGCCGCCGAAGCGGCCCGCTCCGCGATCGGCCGCGGGAACGGGGGTCAGGCCGGCGAGCGGAACCTCATCTGGAAGGAGCGATTGTAGCGAAAAATTGAGTTCGGATTTCGCGTGGGTCGGTCCGATCGTCCCATCATCCCAAACAGCCTTGACTTCCGCCGTGTAGGTCCGGGTCGGATCGAGCCCGCGGAACGGAAAGGAGGTGCTTCCGGTATAGCCGAGCAGCTGACCGTCGAGGTAAACCTGATAACCGGAGTTGAGGTAATACTGGGCGCCCCAATTGAAATTGCCGCCGTTCAAGCCGACGGGTTCCACGCGCAGGCCGGTCGGAGCTTTAGTTGGATACCGGAACGAATCCGCGGGTTCGAAGAGAACGCTCCATTGGACCTCGGTGGTTTTAGGGGAATCGATCCGAATCGTCGCCCAGCCCTGATGGTTGGAAGTCCGTACGTGCAAGGCGCCGGCGGCGGACCGGGCCGTTGTCGTTTTGACGACGAAATTTTTCCCGCGCGGAAAGGCGAAACGAAGCTCGTATGGGTCATTTTTGATGACTCGGCTTGTGCCGGCGAAAGAATTTTCCGCCGGCCCGGCGCTCAGTTGGACAAGATCCACCCAGCCTTGGGTGATATGGCGATTCGTGGACACCAGTTGAATCCGGCCCGAATCGGGGAGCAGGGTCAGGACCCGGCAGCTTGTCGGTCCGACAACGAGCGACATCCCCGCTTCCCAAGCGCCCAGATATTCCCGGTTCCAGAAATCGAAAACATGGACGGGCCGGTCGTCCGGGATCCCCAGCTCTTTCCAGTCCAGGCGAATCGGTTCAGGCCGCGCTTCGCCGAAATTGAAGACGCCCACCACGTCATAATCGCGGCCGAGGTGATTCACTTTCAAATCCCAAATCCGCTTGTTCTGCCGGGAGGGGAAGAGGTCCAGCGGACGGATGTCGACGGCCGGATAGACGCGCCTCAGAAGCTCGACGCGGTCTTCCGACAAATCCATCAACCGATCGCTGGACATGAGCGCTTGTCCGGTCAAGCCCTGCAGCGTCGCCCAGACGCGGGCCTGATCGATGGTCAAGGGCGGGCGCACCAGCAGAGTGTCGGGATCGGTATACCAGGCGATGTTATGCAGGAAGTAGCTGTTCATGGTCGGACCGAGCGCGGTAAAGAATCCGCTCCAGGCGAGGACCACGTCGCCGCCGGTGCGGGAGCCGTTCATCAGGCCCACGCCCTCGAGCGGGAGGCCCCAACAGCCGAGCAGATATCGATTCGGCCCGATGGCTTCACGGATGGGATCCAGGGTGTTCCGGTAGAGAAGATCCGCGTCGCCGGGTTTCTTCATGAACGCTTTGGTCCGGTCGAATTCGTCGACGACGGTCGGCTGTCCGTCGATTTTGAAGTATTCGTACCCCCACTTCACCATCGTGACAAACAGGTCTTTCAGATAATTCCGGGTTTCCGGCGCGGAGGGATCGACCAGCCACTTTCCCTCCCAGGATTCGGAAGCCGAGGTCCCGTCCGGCTTCAGGAGGAAGACACCCGGATTTTTCTTGACGACGTCTTCGTTCGATTGCCCATGGGGCGCAATCCAGATTCCGGGGGTCAGCCCCCGGGATTTGATGGTGGAGGCGAGCCCGGCCATGCCCCCCGGAAAAGCCTTGTCGATCGTCGTCCAATCCCGGGATCCATGCTTCCCTTCTTTCGTTTCTCCCTGCCAGCCGTCGTCGATCTGGACGTATTGAGCGCCATAGTCCTTCAGGTTTTCGGCGATCCAGTCGGCGTTGAGCTTGACTTCGTTCTCGTTGATGTCCTGGTAGTAGTAGTACCACGTGCAGAGGCCGGAAGGAGGCAAGGGGAATATCGACTTGTCCATCGGCTTGTAGAATTTGATCCCCAGCGTGTCGCGATAATAATTTTTAATGACCGAGCCGTCTTTCAGCGCGACCTCGTCTTTCGACGGATCGAAGATGCCGTCCGCCAGGGGAGTCCTGATCTCGCCGAGCGCCATCATGAACAGATCAGCGTTCCCTCCGTCCTTGATCCGGGCCGGGATCGGCCGGGGCCAGGCAAGGACGGGCCCGGAGGATTCCGGGGCTTTTTTGAGGGTGGTTGGAGCCTGGGTCGGGTGAATTTCCGCGGGCAGGAGTAGAAAGGAAAGCAGAATAATCAGGAATTTCATGGCAGCCCTCCGCGGCGGATATCCGCATCTTCGAGAATAGGGATGCGGGCCAAGGGCTAATCTATGACTTGTGCGTGGCCGTGTCAAGGCAGTGATATTTCTTATATCATATTTTTATGCCCCTGCCGGTCGCCTTGACGCTTTTTTTTGTTGTTATTGACAAAATCTATCGGCGGGAGCTATAGTTCGGCCATAGTTAGGAGAGTAAATTCATCTTTCTATCTTTAAAAATCCGGGGGGGGTATGCTCCGGGATTAGTTTTGCTCGGAGTCCTGCAGACGGTTCCCGCCGTCCCGTCTTATTCGACCTTGCCTCTCGATCTCATCGGCGTCATTGTCAATAAGGACACGCCCGCCCATTCCGTCTGTTTGGTCCGGTGTCTTTATCCTTCGAAGAAAGAAGATGTCTTCCAGCCGGGACAGAACGTCTTTGATTTCGCGGAAATCATGGAGATTCATCGAGATGGCGTCCTCCTCCGAAACCGGATAACGAACACGCCGGAATATCTGACGTTTGAGAAAAACAAACCCATCGAAAAATCCCCGACGCCGGCGCCGATTCCGCGCCTCGTGGCGAAATCGCCGGATCAGGTCGATATGGACCTTTCCCCAAAGACAATCAAGGCGTATTTGAATAATCTTCCCGATCTTTTGAATTCCGCGTTCGCGGCTCCCCGGTATCGAGAGGGGAAGAACGGGAGGAAAGAAATCGAGGGGTTCGAACTCAGCCGAATCAAGGAAGCCGGAATTGTTGAACAGTTGGGGCTCAAGAACGGCGACGTCATTCTCGAAGTGAACGGCGAGCCCCTGGACGGACTGGCGACCGTGATGCGGCTTCTCGGACAAATTCAAAACGAGTCCCAGGTGAAAATGACGGTTCTCCGGAATGGGCAGAAAATGAAATTCGTCTTCAACCGAAAATAAAGAAGGATCCATCGGATCAATCGATCGACGATTTTCTTTTTTATAAAACGGATTTTTAAGATTCTCGGTAAAAAGAATTGCAATCAAGCCGGCTTTTCCTTAAGATTTCCGCATGAGAGAAAAGGATAGGATGGAGAAATCAATCGCTTCGATACTTCCGTTGTTGATTCTAATAACCACAGTTTTCTCCTTGGGCCGTTGTAACGCGGGGACGGATACTCCCGAACTTCCAAAACCGCCGACGATAACGGGTTTTTCACCCGCCGGCGGAGTCATGGGTTCTACGGTCACCATCGCCGGAACAAATTTCAGCGCGACTCCAACAAGCAACGCCGTTAAGTTGAATGATATGGCGGCCGTCGTGCTGGCGGCTCAAGCCACTCAGCTTCAGGTCGCCGTTCCCGAAGGAGCGGTCACGGGAAAATTCACCGTTACGGTCAACGCGTCCTCAGCCGTCTCCGGCGAAAGCTTTACGGTCCTCGATTTTTCGGCTCAATTAACGGTGAAAGGGTTATATGTTCTGTTCGAACAACGAGGATCACCCAATGGATATATGCCGGGTCAGGCCATTCAGGAATTCCATAATTACGACGCTGTGGTCGGCCATACGGTGAAAGAAGAAATATCTTGGCAATTGGATGAAATGAAATCGATGGGGGTGAACACGATTACCTTTGATCTGGGGACTTCGGATTCCTATTATGATCCCGGGCCGTTTATTCCTCCCGTCTGTAATGTGCCGCCTGTCTTGGGTTTCCAGTACCCGAGCCCGACTCAAACCGAAATCGCCAATCTTTCGGCTCTCTTTGATTTGGTCTCTGATAAACAGATGAAAATACTGCTGAGGCTGACCAATACACATATGGAAGAACAGCCTCCTTTAAACAATAAAACCTGGCTCGATTCAATTTTGAACGCCGTCAAAAGCCATCCGGCCCTTGAACTTGTTTTGTTTGAAGGAACCACCCATTTGGTGGATACCAACGGCGATGGCATAGGGGATGCCTGCGGGCTTCCCGCCGAGCCTCCTCTTTGGCTTGGACCGCGATCAAAACCGGCGGAATACGTAAAATGGGCCATCCAAAACGCGATGGGCTTAGGCCTGCCCGCTTATAAGCTTTCGGCCGAAGCGATTGTCGGAGATTATTTTGTCAATACCGAGCCGGCTGCGGGGCCAGGAGCCACGGACGGTCATTTATGGAAGCCCATGAGAGTCCTGAAGGGCATCTTTGATGAATTATCCATCCCCGAAAATCAGCGCACGTATGCGCTTTCATTTTATGAACACCGCAAATGTCAATCTGTCTCCGGAATACAGTGCCCGGATGCCGATCCGCATCCATGGGCCGATGAAACCCTAAAGCAAGTCTTTGAAACGATCGGGCGCAATGGTTCCCGGGTGATCGCTGTGGAAATGGGCTTGCTTCGGGCCGACCCCAACTGGAGTACGCCCCAGGCCTTTGAAAGTCTTGTCCTCCTGATGAAACGCTATGGTGTTGCCGGGGGGTGTTTTTGGAGATGGGCGTTTTTCTATGACGATGAAAATCTCGATCCGACCCAGGCTACGCCGGTAAAAAAACGGGGCGTCAATTTTATTTACAATCCGGTGAAGGATATGATCGCCAAATACTATTTAGACCGGTAATTTCAGATCGGAAGGTGTCGGAATTTGGCGGCGAACCGGGTCTTCGGCCAAGACATCGCGGGAATCGGAGGCGGCTGTCTGGAAAGGGCAAATCCGGCCTATGGACGGCGGCCGTTTTCAACGATGAACGATTGGCGGGGACGAGGGAGTTCGAGGTGAAAGGACGGTCGGCCGTCAAGGCCGGGCCGCGGATCCTCCCCGACTCGGAATCCTGAGGGTTTGGCCGACGACGATCAATGTCCCCCGGAGATTGTTGATTTTCTGGAGGTTCGAAACGGACAAGCCGAAATGCCTGGCGATCGAGGACAGGGTGTCGCCGGATTTGACGCGGTAAGTGGCGTATTCGGGGGGAATGTACTTCGGGAGATTCTTGATCGCGGCCAGCAATCGATCTCCCATCCCGACGGGGACTCTTAGGTCATAAAGCGTATCGGGCGTCGATTTGTATCGGAGCTCGGGATTGAGAAATTCGAGTTCGGAGGTATCCAGTCCGAGGGTTGCCGATAAGTCGCTCAATTTGGCCGGATAGTTGATTTTAACCGTGTCGAATTTAAGCGGGGGGTACGGTTCGGGGAGGGTCATCCCGTATTTGGCCGGATTCTGGATAATAAGGACGGTGGCGATGAACCGGGGGACGTAGCGGGCCGTCTGAAAGGGCAGACGCTGGAAAAGATCCCAGAAGTTGTCCAGATAGCTGATGTTCTGGCTGTTGATGATCCGCTGAACGTACCCCTCGCCGCAATTGTAGGCGGCCAGAGCGGTCGTCCAATCCCCGAAGAAGGAATGGAGGTAAGTCAGATACTGGATGGCCCCCTGGGTCGATTTGAAGGGGTCCCGCCGCTCGTCGATGAATTTGTCCTGGTCCAGGCCGAACTGAAGGCCGGTCGTCCGGATGAACTGCCAGATCCCCAGGGCTCGGGCGGTGGAATAAGCCTGGGGCATGTACCAGCTTTCGACGATCGGCAGCCAGGCCAATTCTTCCGGGAGGCCCGCTTTCCGGAGCTCGCCCTGGATCCAGTCTTTATAGAATCCGGCCCGGCGGTAACCTTCTTCGAAAGCCTTCCGCTCGGGACCGGTGAACGATTTGATTTCCCGTTCGACCCATTGGTTTTCAGTCAAGGGAATCGACTTGTGGTTGTTCACGACCGGGTTGCGGCGGGAGGCGCTGATTTCCTGGATGCGCTGGGCGATCAGAAGCCGAAGGCTGTCTTTTTCCGTAATGAGGGGCGAATCGGCCGAGATCTGGAGGCGGAGGAGGATGCGGTAAGCCTCGTCCAAAAGATTCATCGCCCCTTCGAAATCGCCCCGCTCCCGGGCCGCTTTGGCATTTTCATAGGCGTTCAAGGCGTCTTCGATCGAGATCGAGGCCTCGTCGCTGGCCACGGTTTTGGCCGGGTTGTGCTCGGCCGCTCGTATCTTTTCTTCAACCGGGATAATCGTTTTTTCCGGATTTTTTTTATCCGGCATGGGGGGCGGGACGGGCGCCGGATCTTTGGGCGCCGAGGTTTGGCGTTCAAGAACCGGCTGAAGAAGAGGTTTGTTTTTCGCGCAGCTGAGGGAGAAAAAGCAAGTCAGGATGATCGATATGTATGCGATATATCTCGTTGATTGCATGATGAAAATGCATTTATAACATGAGGGTGGGAGGGAGTCAAACAGACCGGCTGCCTCTTCGATTGCAACGGGATTCGGAATTGGATTACCATAGCCGGGAAACCGAAACCCGGGCGAGGAAACCCTGTCTTGGACCTGCGGGACCGGTCTTGCGGTTCGAGCCTACTCCCCGGCCATCCTTCGAGTTCGTTGATTTGCCCGATTCGATTGAGGAGGAAAGGCATGCTTCCGAAAAACAACAGGCGGTCATTCGCGACAGAGCGTCTCCGTTTCGTCCTCGGATTCCTCGGCGCGATCGTCCTGGCCGCCACCCTGGCCGTCGGCGAGGACGGCAAAGAGGGCTGCACGGTCATCGGCGTCGGGCGTCTGGCCTCGATTGACGGTTCGGTCCTCACCTCCCATACCGATTGCTGCAGCGAGTGCCGGATTCAGGTCATCTCCGGCCGCATGTTTCCTAAAGGGTCCCTGGCCCCCGTCTACTGGGGGATGGTTTATTTCGGCAACGACGACGACCGCCGGGCCCGGCCGCTGGGCGACTTCGGTAAAGTGATCGGGCAGATCCCGCAAGTCGAAAAGACGTTCACTTACTTTCATACCGGCTACTCCCAAATGAATGAGCGGCAACTGGCCATCGGCGAGAGCACGTGTTCGCAGAAGCCCGAGCTCGACGTGCCCTATATCGACGGCGTCACTCGACAGATCATGACGATCGAACAGGCCCAGGTCTTCGCCTTGGAGCGCTGCGCCACGGCCCGCGAGGCCGTCCGGCTCATCGCCGCCCTGGTCGAGAAATACGGCTTCCTGCCCTCCTGCGGCGGATCGGAGGCGCTCTGCATCGCCGACCCGCGCGAACTGTGGGTCATGGAGATCTTCAGTGTCGGCCCGGAATGGACGCCCGAGAGCGGCCGGCCGGGAGCGATCTGGGCGGCCCGTCGCGTCCCCGACGACCACGTCGTCGTTGTCTCCAACTATGTCCGGATGCGCGAGATCGACCTCAAGAATCCGGACGTTCTGGCCTCGTCCAATTATATGAAGGAAGCGGTCGAGCGGGGTTGGTACGATCCCAAAAGCGGACGCCCGTTCATCTGGCAGGAGGCCTATGCGCCGACGATCCGGGAAGGCAATCTCAGCCGCCTCTGGCTCATCTACAGCACTGTCGCCCCGTCCTGGAAGGCCTGGCCCAAGCGGGCTCTCAACGACGCCGCCGGGCCGGGCACGCTTTACACCCAGCCCATCGAAGGCGCCGAATTCTATCCGTTCTCGGTCAAACCCGACAAGAAGCTGGGCGTCCGGGACGTCATCGCCTTCCAACGTTCGACGTTCGAGAACACGATTTACGACATGACTCGGGATCCGGCCTGGCTCGTCCCGAATTCCGGGAAGCTGGAAAAAAGCATGATGGCGACGCCGTTCCTCTCTCCGGAGATGGAACGCGTTCTGCGGATCCGGCATCACCGGACGATCGCCACCCAAGGCTACGGCATGGTCGCTCAATTGCGATCCTGGCTGCCCGACGCCGTGGGCGGGATCTATTGGTTCTATGTGGACAATCCCTTCGTCAGCGCTTATGTCCCGATCTACGCGGGAGTCGGGGATGTGGCCGAATCTTATAAAATTTATGATTATGCCGCCTACGACGAACGTTCGGCCCGCTGGGCGGTCGATTTCGTCGAGAAACTGATGCATTTGCGCTGGCAGGCCGCGGTCAAGGATCTGCACGAAGTCCGGGATCCGTTGGAAGACGGTTTCTTCGGCGAGCAGGCCGGGGTCGACGCCAGGGCTCGGGAACTCCTGGCGAAAGACGCCGCGGCGGCGGGGAAATACCTGACCGACCTGACCGTCTCGCGGATGGAGAAGATCGTCAAACTCTTTCGCGAACTGCGGAACAAGCTCCTGGCCAAGTACTCGGGCGATATCGTCTGATCGGTTCCGGAATAACGGAAAGGAGAGAATCATGAAACTTCGAACCGTGTCGGCCGCCGCGGCGGCCGTGGCCGCGTTCTTCACGGCGCAAGCGCCGCTTCCCGCTCAAGGGGGCAAGCCCGCGGTCCTGCCGATCCGCGCCCGGGCCGAGCTCGTTTATAAGATCACCCAGAAACGTCTCGATACCCTTTTGCCCAGGATGATGCGGGAGACGGGTATCGACATGTGGATCATCGCCTGCAGCGAGGACAACCTCGATCCGGTCTTCGAGACGATGATGCCCTACGAAAACTGGTGCCCCATCACCCAGATCCTGGTCTTGTTCGATGGCGGTTCGGACAAGGGCGTCGAACGGTTGAACGTGTCTCGAACGGATACGCAGGGCCTGTTCGTCAACGTTTGGGATTCCGCGGCCTGGGACGCTAAAAAAGGCGAAAGCCAATGGGAGGCTCTCGGCCGCGTCGTTCGCGAGCGCAATCCCCAAAAAATCGGCCTCAACGAGGGCGAGATCCAGTGGCTGGCCGGCGGGCTGACGGCCATTCTCAAAAAGAACATCACGGCGGCCATTGGCCCGTCGCTTTTGCCGCGACTGGTCTCGGCGGAGCCGTTGGCCGCTTTGTGGAGTGAAACCCTGACTGAGGACGAGATCGAGATCATGGAGCGGGCCGCGGCGATCTCCCACGCCATCATCGCCGAGATGTTCAGCAACGCCGTGATCACTCCGGGCCAGACGACATCGGACGACCTGCGCTATTTCTATTGGCAGCGGGTCGCCGACCTCGGTCTCAAGGTTTCGTTCAGCCCCTTCGTCTCCATCCGCGGGCGCAGTCCCGAAAACAGGGAAAAATTCGGTAAGGACGACAAGGTCATCCGGCCCGGAGACCTTCTCCACTGCGACGTCGGGGTCAAGTATATG
>Ga0315287_10002531_pt1 | contig 17366 bp, 17 predicted proteins | sample YL17G11_0_MG_FD_205037 | JGI IMG/M metagenome (GOLD analysis project Ga0315287, IMG submission 205037) | Sediment microbial communities from Yellowstone Lake, YNP, Wyoming, USA - YL17G11_0 | ecosystem: Environmental > Aquatic > Freshwater > Lake > Sediment | place: USA: Wyoming | collected...
TGCCTGCGATGAAGGCCAGCGGCGGCGGCTCGATCATCAACATGTCCTCGGTCGCGTCGCACCTCGGTTACCCGGTGTACTTCGCCTACAGCGCGGCCAAGGGCGCGGTGCGCTCGATGACCAAGGCGATCGCGGTGCACTGCCAGATGAACAAGTACAACGTGCGCTGCAACTCGATCCACGCGGGGGCCATCGACACGCAGATGGTGCGGGACGCCACCAAGACGCTGGGCATGGAGATGTCGTACTGGGAGCAGACGCCGACCGGTCTCGGCAAGCCCGAGGACGTCGCCAACCTGGTCGTCTATCTCGCGTCCGACGAGTCGCGTTACGTCAACGGCACCGAGATCCTGCTCGACAACGCACTGACGGTACAGTGAGGGGTCCGGCCGGATGCTTTGGCGTCACCCGGCCCCACAAAAAAAACAGTCATGACTGTTTAATTCTGACCGTCGGCTGCCTATAATCCGGCCTCGGCCCGGCTCCCGGGCTCCGGCCACCTGTCCCCTGGAGGCATCGCATGGATCTGGGTCTGAGAGGAAAGAAGGCAATCGTGACCGGCGCCACCCGTGGCATCGGCCGCGCCATCGTCGAACAGCTCGCGGCCGAAGGCGCCGACATCGGCTTCTGCGCGCGCAATGAAGACGAGATCACGGAAACCACCGCGGCCCTGAAAGCACGGGGCGTCAACGTGATCGGCTCGTCCGTGAACGTGCGCGACGGCGACGCCTATAAGGCCTGGCTCGAGAAAACGGCGACCGACCTCGGTGGCTGCGACGTCTTCGTCGCCAACGTCAGTGCCGGCGGCGGCATGGACAGCGAAAAGAACTGGTGGAAGAACTTCGAAATCGACGTGCTCCACACCGTGCGCGGCTGCGAAACCCTGATGGCACACCTGAAGAAATCGGGACAGGGCTCGGTCGTCATCATCAGCTCGACCAACGCGATCGAGACCTTCGCCGCCCCCATGGCCTACAACGCCATGAAGGCCGCGCTGATCACGTATTCGAAGCAGCTGTCGCAGTTCGTCGGCAAGGACAACGTCCGCGTGAACTCGCTCTGCCCCGGCCCGATCTACTTCGAAGGCGGCGCCTGGGAAATGATCAAGGGCACCAACCAGAAGTTCTATGACTCGACCGTGCGGCAGATTCCGTGCGGCCGCATGGGCACGCCCGACGAAGTCGCGCGCGTCGTCACGTTCCTGGCAAGCCCGGCGTCGAGCCTCATCACCGGCGCCAACGTCGTGGCCGACAACGGTTACACGAAGGGCGTGCGGTACTGACGCCAACGCCATGGCCAAGGCAGCAATCGACGCGTATTTCGTCTGTGGCGGCAAGTACCACGACATCGACTACGCGCGGCTGCAGCTGCTGGGCCTACTCGGCGAGCACGAGCGGGTCCGCACCCGCATCGCCGAGGATTATTCGGACATCGCCGCGATCGAGGCGAGCGATTTCCTGGTCACGTACACGGTCGACATCGTCCCAGGCGAGGCAACGGCGCAACGCCTGCGCGACTACGTCGCGGGCGGCAAGCGCTGGCTGGCATTGCATGGCACGAATTCGATCCTGCGCTACGTGAAAGGCCGCGGCTGGGAAGCGCCGCGCGATGCGCGCACGTTCATGGAGACGCTCGGCAGCCAGTTCGTCGCGCACCCGCCGATCGAGCCCTACCGCGTAGAAGTCACGCAGCCGTCGCATCCGCTGGTGGCGGGCATCGAACCATTCGATGCAAGCGACGAACTGTACCTGATGGAACTGCACCCGCCGTTCGAGACGCTGCTGCACACGCGGTGGCACGGCGAGGCCAAGGGCTTTGCCGAACGCGACTGGAGCGCCGACGAACCGCGCCCCGTCATGTACCTGAAGCAGGTCGGCGCCGGCGAAGTGCTGTATTTCACGCTCGGCCATGCGCGCAGTCATTACGACATGCGGCCGATGATGGACGAGTACCCGACGGTCGAGCGCGGCAGCTGGCCGGTGCCGGCTTTCACTGAACTGCTGCGACGCAGCCTGCGCTGGGCCGCGGGCCTGGACTGAGCGGAGTCTCGCCATGAATTCCAACCCCAAGGACGACGAACTGCGCGAGGCATCGCGGACGCCCGCTTACCGCAAGGTGAAGCGCGTGGCACCCGAGCAGAGCCCCGTCACGCCTGCGGGCAAGGAGCCGGACCCGGACCTGGGCCATGAACTGATCCGCAAGGAGCGCTACACCGCGGCCGAGTTCATGCAGCTCGAGTGGGAGCGCATCTGGACGAAGGCCTGGCTGCTCGGCGCGATGGAATCCGACCTGCGCGAGCCCGGCGATTTCGTCGCGACCGAGATCGGCCGCGAGTCGGTGTTGATCGTGCGGCAAGCGGATGGCGGCGTGCGCGCTTTCTATAACGTCTGCCTGCACCGCGGCAATCGCCTGCGTCCCACGGGCGCGGGCAGCGCCGACTCGTTCAAGTGCCAGTATCACCACTGGGAATACGCGCTCGACGGCTCGTTCAAGCGCATCCCAGATCTGGACACCTTCCCGCAAGGCGCTCCGCCCTGCCGCGGCCTCAAGGAACTGCCTTGCGCGGCCTGGGGCGGCTTCGTCTGGTTCAGCCTCGATCCGAAAGCGGGGCCGCTCGAGGAATTCCTCGATCCGGTGCACAAGCACCTCGACCCGTACAACTTCCCGAAGATGGCGCTCACCCGCGACATCACGGTGGAGTGGAACTGCAACTGGAAGGCCTCGGTCGACGCGTTCAACGAGAGCTACCACGTGCAGGGCATCCACCCACAACTCATGTGGTACCTGCACGACCTCGACATCCAGATCGACTGTTTCGAGCGGCACAATCGTTACCTGATCCCGTTCGCCACGTGGAGCCCGCGCGTGCGCCGCCCGCCGGCGATCCCGGATCCGATCAAGGTGATCATGAAGACGGCGGGCATGGACCCGGCCGACTATGACGAGCCGTTCGAGAACATCCGCCGCGACGTGCAGCAGTGGAAGCGCAAGCACGGGCCGGCGCAGGGCAAGGACTACTCGAAACTCAACGACGACCAGCTCACCGACGACTACCACTACCTGATCTTCCCGAACGTCACGCTCAACGTGCACGCCGACGACCTGATGCTGTTCCGGCAGCGGCCGCATCCGACCGATCCGGACCGCATGCTCTACGACATCTGGACGTTCGAACTCGTGCCCGAGGGCCACGAGTGGCCGGCGCGACCGCGGCACCAGCATTTCAAGCACGGCGAGAAGTCGATCGGGCTCGTGCTCGACCAGGACGCGGCCAACCTGCCCGGCGTGCAGGCGGGCATGCATTCTGCAGCGTTCGAGGGCCTGTGGATCGGCGCGCAGGAACTGCGCATCCGCCACTTCCACAAGGTCATCGACGATTACGTCTATGGGCCGGGCGGCAAACCCCCCGGCGCTGTCTGAACCCCACGCCCGAGCGAGGCGACATGACATCACCACTTTCGGCGGAGCGCCTGCAACGCGCCTACCGCCAGATGAAGACGATCCGCGAATTCGAGGAACGACTGCACGTGGAAATCGCCACGGGCGAGATTCCAGGCTTCACGCACCTCTACGCCGGCCAGGAAGCGGTTGCCGTCGGCGTGTGCGAGCACCTCGACGACGCCGACTACATCGTGAGCACGCACCGCGGCCACGGGCACTGCATCGCCAAGGGTTGTGACGTGCAGGGCATGATGCTGGAGATTTACGGTCGTGCCGACGGCCTCTGCAAGGGCAAGGGCGGATCGATGCACATCGCCGACGTCACCAAGGGCATGCTCGGCGCCAATGCCATCGTCGGTGGTGGCCCTCCGCTCGCAGTGGGTGCAGCCATTGCCTGCCGCAATCGAGGCAACCAGCGCGTCAGCATCGCGTTCGGCGGCGACGGCAGCTGCAACCAGGGCACGGTGTTCGAAGCCATGAACATGGCGGTCGTGTTGAAGGTGCCGGCGATCTTCGTGATCGAGGACAACGGTTACAGCGAGCACACCGGCAAGGACTACGCCGTGGGCTCGAAGGACATCGCCGGACGCGCACGCGGCTTCGGCATGCCCGCTGAACGCTGCGACGGCTCGGATTTCTTCGCCGTGTACGAGGCTGCAGGTCGTCTGATCGAAAACGCGCGCCGCGGCGCAGGCCCAGCGACGCTCGAGGCGACGATCACGCGCTTCTACGGACACTTCGAGGGCGACCCGCAGCTGTATCGCGCGAAGGACGAAGTGAAGCGCCAGCGCGAGACGATGGATTGCCTCAAGATTTTCCGCGAGCGCGTCACGGCGGAAGGCTGGCTGTCCGCCACCACGCTCGACGCCATCGACGAGCAGGTGCTGACGGTCATCGAGGCGGCCGTTGCCACGGCGAAATCGTCGCCGCCTCCCGCCGAGTCCGAACTCGAAACCGACGTCTACATCTCCTACTGAGCGGACGCGACATGCCACAGAAATCCTTCCGCGACGCGCTCAACGAAGCGTTGCACCTCGAGATGGAACGCGACGGCTCGATCATCGTCCTCGGTGAGGACGTTTCGGGCGGCGCCGGCGGCACGTCCGGCCAGCGCGAAGCTTCCGGCGGCATCTTCGGCGTCACCAAGGGCCTGCTGCCGAAGTTCGGCGCCGACCGCGTGATCGACACGCCGATTTCCGAGTCCGCGATCATCGGCGCTGCCGGCGGCGCGGCACTGGCAGGGCTGCGCCCGGTGGCCGAGTTGATGTTCGCCGACTTCGTCGGCGTCAGCATGGACCAGATCTTCAACCAGATGGCCAAGTTCCGCTACATGTTCGGCGGCAAGACACGCTGCCCCGCTGTCGTGCGACTGGCGATGGGCGCCGGCATGAACATGGGGGCGCAGCATTCGCAGTCGATCTATGCGCTGCTCACCGCTGTGCCGGGCCTCAAGGTCGTCGTGCCTTCGAATGCCTATGACGCGAAGGGCCTGCTGATCCAGGCGATCCGCGACGACGACCCGGTGATGTTCTTCGAGCACAAGGCGCTCTACCCCCGCAAGGGCGAGGTGCCCGACGGCGCGTACACGATTCCGTTCGGCGAGGCGAACCTGCTGCGCGAAGGCGAGCACGTCACGGTGGTCGCGATCGGCCGCATGGTCGTCTTCGCCGAGAAGGTGGTCGACACGCTGGCGAAGGACGGCATCACCTGCGACCTGATCGATCCGCGCACGACGTCGCCGCTCGACGAGGAAACGATCCTCGAGAGCGTCGAAAACACGGGCCGCCTCGTGGTCGTGGACGAATCGAACCCGCGCTGCAGCGTTGCGGCAGACATCTGCGCCATCGTGGCCGAGAAAGGCTTTCATTCGCTCAAGGCTGCACCGCGCTCGGTTACCGCACCGCACTCGCCGGTGCCTTTCGCCCGTGAACTCGAGCGCGCCTACGTGCCGGGTCCGACCAGGATCGAAGCGGCCATCCGCGAGGTGATGAAGGGATGAGCACCGACCGCATCCGTCCGGTCACGATGCCAAAGTGGGGCATCGAGATGCAGGAAGGCACCGTCACGGCGTGGCAGTTCGAACTCGGTCGCCACGTCGACAAGGGCGATGCCCTGCTCGATGTCGAGACCGAAAAGATCGTCAATTCCGTCGAGAGCCCGGCGAGCGGCACGCTGCGACGGATGCTGGCGGAGACCGGCGACACGCTGCCCGTGGGCGCGCTGATCGCGGTGTTGTCGGATCCGGACGTGACCGAAACCGACATCGACGCGTTCATAAGGGATTTCAAGCCGTTCGATGCGTCGTTCGCGGAAGGTTCGACCTCGGCGGCGACTGCACCCGCTGCGCCAGTGGCACCCCCTGCGGACACTGCTGCCGACGGAGGCGCCGAGGGTGAGGCACGCGTCAGTCCGATCGCCAGGCGCCTCGCCGAGAAGCTCGGCATCGACCTGTCACAGGTGACCGGCACCGGTCGCAACGGTCGCATCTCGAAGGAAGACGTCGAGGCGTATGCGGGCACCCTGCCGCAGGCGGGCAGTGCTCCTGCCGCCAACGCCGTTGCCGTCACCGGCGCCGCGGAGCCGGTGAAGCGCGAAAAACTCACGTCGATGCGCTCGACCATCGCGCGCCGTCTGTCCGAATCGAAGCGCGACCTGCCGCATTACCGCCTGGTCGCGGACCTCGACATGGACGCGCTCGCGACGAAACGTGCCGCCATGGTTGCCGCGGGTGAGCGAGTCTCGATCAACGATCTGCTGCTGCACGCCGTTGCGACGGCGCTGCGCCAGCACCCGCGACTGAACGCCCAGTTCACCGGTGAAGAACTGCTGCAGTTCGAGCAGGTCGACCTGGCCGTCGCGGTGGCAACTCCAGGCGGACTCGTGACGCCCATCGTGCGCAATGCCACCGGTCTCTCGGTGCAGCAGATTGCGACGTCGGTGCGGGAGCTTGCGGAGCGCGCTCGCGCGGGCAAGCTTGCCCGCGACGAAATCACGGGCGGGACCTTCACCGTCTCGAGCCTGGGCATGTTCGGCGTGCGCCAGTTCGATGCGATCATCAACCCGCCGCAGGTTGCGATCCTCGCGATCGGCGCGATGGAAGAGCGGCCCGTCGTGCGCCATGGCGCCCTCGCCGTGGGCCGGGTCGTGACCGTTACGTTGTCGAGCGACCACCGGGTCGTCGACGGCGCGGACGCCGCGGCTTTTCTCGCCACGCTCAAGGCAGCGGTCACCGGCGTCACCGCCGGCTGACCCGCCGATCGCGCCCCGCTGCAAACGGGGCGCGATGGAGTCGTCACTTCAGGCGACGTAATCGAAAAACTTGAGATCCATGTCACCGGAGACAGTGGCCAGGATCGGCGGCACCAGGCGTTCGTGGAACGCGGTGGTCTGGTGCAGCTGGAACGCCGCATCGTCCTTGAACCGACCGTAGACCACGTACGTGTCGGGCTTGTCGCGCGAACGGATGATGTCGTACACCTTGGTGTCCGGCTCGCTTGCGTGGGTCAACTGCGAGAGTTCGGCCTGCAGCCGTTCGAACTCGGCCTCGTGGCCCGGCTTGATCTTGAGCGTGGCGATGAAGACGGTCATGGGTGCTCGATCCTCGTCGATGCGAATGGATTGGAGGCGTCAGGCCTTGAACGGATCCAGGTACTCGCGCTCCCACGTGCCGTCGAGGCAATCGACGATGCGGGGACCGATGGCGGCGAGCCAGGCGGAATTCATGTGCGCATGCTCCATCTCTTCCGTCGGAAAGGATTCGAGCACGGCAAAGCGGCGCGGCTCGCGCAGCTTGAAGAATTCGTAGTAGATGACGCCCGGCTCGTGAGCCTTCACCTTGGCGGTAAGTTCGTTGCAGGCGTCGACGAAATCCTGTTCCCGGCCCGGCTTGACCGTCATGCGGGAAATGAACGTGGTCCGCGACATCGGCTCCCCCTGTGTGGCGTGTTCGTGATCGATGGTAGCACCGGCTCCCGCCGGAAAGAAACAGTCAAGCCTGTTTCTTTTTCGACGCGATCCGGTACATTGCCCGGTACATTGCGTCGAGTCGCGCGGCGTGCGCGCGAGGTGCCGATTTGTCCGACCAACCCTACGTGCCCGCCCTGCCCCTGGCCGAGCTCGCGCCCGGCGCGATGCGCTGCGTGACGCTCGGCGACGAGCCCGTGCTGCTCGTCCATACCAAGGATGGTGTGGTACACGCGGTGCACAATATCTGCAGCCATGCGTTCGCCAAGATGGACGAGGGCCGGTTGCGCGGCACCCGCCTCATCTGCCCGCTGCATGGCGCAAGCTTCGACGTGCGCACGGGGGCCGTGCTTGGCGCGCCCGCCAATGCGCCGCTGCGCAGCTACCCGGTGCGCGTCGTCGACGGCCGCATCGAAGTCCAGGTCTGACGGTTCAGGAATCGAGGAGTCTGCCCGCGTGAATTTCCAGCTGACCGACGAACAACGCTCGCTGCAGGAAGCCGCGCGCAATTTTGCCCGTGCGAAACTGCCGGAAGTCGCGAAGGAATGCGAGGAGACGAACCACGCTCCCGACAAGGCGGTCGTGCAGGAATTCGCCGAGATGGGATTCCTCGGCATCAACGTGCCCGAACGCTACGGCGGTCTCGGCCTCGGCAACGTCGAGGCGCTGCTCGTACTCGAAGAGTTCGGCAAGATTTCGTCCGCCGTCGGTTTCCCCGTCTTCGAGTCCTGCGTCGGCCCCGTGCGCGCCATCGAGCGCTTTGCTTCCGAATCGCTGAAGCAGCGCGTCGTGCCCGCGGTCTGCCGCGGTGAAATCCAGGTCGCGGTGTCGATGTCCGAGCCGCAGGCCGGCTCGGCACTCACCGACCTGAAGACGCGGGCCGAGACTCGCGGCGACAAGGTCGTGCTGAACGGCACCAAGCGCTGGTGCTCGGGCGGCGGCCATGCGGATGGCTACGTCGTGTATTGCCGCATGTCCGAAGACGAAGGCGCGCGAGGCATCGGCGCCGTCTACGTGGAGAAAGACACCAAGGGCGTCACCTTCGGCAAACCTGAAAGCCTGATGGGATTTCGCGGCGTGCCCTCCTCCGACATCTACTTCGACAACGCCACCGTGCCAGCCGACAACATCGTCGTGCCGGCAGGCGGCTTCAAGAAGCTGATGGAAGCGTTCGACCTCGAACGTTGCGGCAACGCGACCATGGGCCTCGCCCAGGCTTCGGGCGCGCTCGAGGACGTGATCGAGTACGTGCAGGAGCGCGAGCAGTTCGGCAAGCACCTGATCGAGTTCCAGGGCGTGCAGATCAAGCTTGCCGAGATGAAGATGCGCGTCGAGGCGGCGCGACTGCTGATACACCGCGCCGCGTCGAATGCGCAGAACGGCCTGCCGAGCATCCTCGATTCGTCGCTCGCCAAGTGCTTCGCCAACGAGATTGCCCGTGAAGTTTGCGGCCACGCCGTGCAACTCATGGGTGGTTACGGTTACTCGCGCGAATACCCGATGGAACGGCGCCTGCGCGACGCGTGGGGCTGGGGCATCGCGGGCGGCGCGATCGACATCCAGAAGGTCAACATCGCAGGCGCGCTCGTCGGCCGCCGCTTCGACCAGAGGCGCTGACTCATGGCGGTGCTGGCCGGAGTGCGTGTGCTCGACTTCGGCCGCTACGTCGCGGGCCCCTATTGCGCCACCCTGCTCGGTTACCTCGGCGCCGAAGTGATCCGGATCGAGAAGCGCGATGGCGGCGAGGATCGCTACATCGCGCCCATAGCTGAATCCGGCGAAGGCGGCGTGTTCTTCCAGACCGCGTGCAACAAGAAGTCCCTGACGCTCGATCCGGTCAGCGCGCAGGGTCGTGAAATCATGCAGCGACTCGTGCGCACCGCCGACGTCGTCGTCGCCAACCTGCCGCCGTCGGGCCTGCAGTCACTCGGGCTCGATTACGCGAGCCTCAAGGCGATCCGTCCCGACATCATCCTGGTGACGCAATCGTCGTTCGGCGATGCAGGCCCGCTCGCCGAGCGCGGCGGCTTCGACGGCGTCGGGCAGGCGATGTCGGGCGCGATGTACATGACCGGCACGCCCGGCCACCCGGTCAAGTCCGCCGCCCCATACGTCGACTTTGCGACGGCCGTGCTGGCCGCTTTCGGCACGCTCGCGGCGCTGATGCAGCGCGCGCAGACGGGCGAAGGCCAGGAAGTGAAGACGAGCCTGCTCGGCACGGCGCTGGCCGTCTTCGGCTCGCACCTTACAGAACAGAGCGCCCTCGGAATCGACCGTGTGCCAACGGGCAATCGAGTGCAGACGTCTGCGCCGTCCGATGTGTTCGCGACCCGCGATGGCCACATCCTCACGCATACGGTCGGCAACGGCCTGTTCCGTCGCTGGGCGAGGCTGATGGGCGACGCCGACCGCTGGAGCAACGACCCGCGCTTCCAGTCCGACCAGTCACGCGGCGATCACGGCGAGGACATTCTTGCCCGCATGAGGCAGTGGTGTTCCGAACGCACGACGGACGAGGCGCTGCGCGATCTGCAGGCCGCAGGTCTGCCAGCCGGCCCGGTGCACACGCTGCAGCAGGCGCTTGATCATCCGCAGGTGGTTGCGATGCAGGCCCTGCACGCCATCACGGACTTTCCCGGCTTGCCGCGGCCGGCCCAGGTGCCGAACCTCCCGGTTAAACTCAGCGTATCCGGTGGCGGCATCACTCACCGTCCGCCACTGCTCGGCGAGCACACGGACGAAGTGCTGCGCGACCTCGGCTACTCGAGCGAAGCAATCACTGCTCTGCGGGACGCAAGGGTGATCTGAGTCTATCGTCGCGAGCGCTCAATCGAGCGGCGTGACCCGGTATCCCAGGCGCGGAAAGTGCACGACGACTTCGCCGCACAGCGCGTGTTCGCGCGCCACGCCGATTTCATTCCAGTCGAGCGCCACGAGCCGGCCGCGAACGGCGCCGCGCCGGGTGTCGTCAGGCGTTACCTCGACGAGCCTGCCTGCCTGCAAGGTCTCAGCCTCGTGACCGATCACGGAACCGGCGAGCGGACTGGATGCTCGCGCGATTTCGAATGCAGCACTGGCCGTGCACTCGACTCGCTGGCCCTCGCCCATCGCGGCGACGCGCTCTTCCCATGCCTGCATGCGCTTGAACGGCGCGAACAGATCATTCACGCCCGGCACGGACGCGCGCGTGAACCACGGCACCGTCCAGGCATGAACATCGATCAAACCGGGTGCACGACCCAACAGGAACGCGCGTCCGTCCGCCAGCTGCTGCTCGATGAACCCCGCATGGGCAAGCATCTGCGAGCGCGCGTGGGCGAGGTCGACGCCGTCGAAGTCGATGTCGGGAAACAAGCCTTGCCGGTCCTGTCGAAACTCCGCCGGCCACATCGCACTGGTCGCGCCGATGGCCAGGTGCAGACCCGCGCGGAAGAACGCGTCGGCCCACTTCACCGCGGCGTAGGTGATGCCGGCATTGCCGTCCGGAAACAGCGAGGGCTGCGGGTAGCGCGTCTCGAGCTCGCGTGCGATGCGCTGCGAGTCGATGTAGACGTCGGCGCCGATCTGCAGCACCGGTGTGCCGCGATAGCCTCCCGTCAGCGCCAGCAGGTCGTCTTTCGGCGGCATCATGGGCGTCGTCACCGAGCGCCACTCGAGGCCCTTGATGCCGAGCATGCGCAGCACCCGTTGCGTAAAGGGCGAAGCGTCGTAGTGATGCAGGATCAGGTCGGTCATTGCTCGTGCTCCCGCCGTCGCTGTTCGACGGACTCAGACGTCTGCCCGTACAGGAACTGGTAGGCCTCGGGGTCTGCGCTGCGTTCGTGGCCTTTCTGGTACGCCCGCTTCGTGGCGGGCCGGTCGCGCACGGCTTCGAACCAGCGCTTCACGTCCGGAAAATCTTCGAGTGCCTGCCCTTGCCGCTCGTGCGGCACGATCCAGGGCCAGCAGGCGATATCGGCGATCGAGTAGTCGCCTGCGATGTATTCGCGGCCCGCGAGACGCCGCTGCAGCACGCCGTACAGCCGGTTCACCTCGTCCGTGTAGCGCTTGATGCCGTACGGAATCCTCTCCGGCGCAAAGGCACGAAAGTGATGGGCCTGTCCCGCCATCGGCCCGAGACCGGCAACCTGCCAGTACAGCCATTGCAGAACTTCGTACCGGCCATGCAGGTCCCGCGACAGCAGCCGACCCGACTTTTCCGCGAGGTACTGCAGGATCGCACCGGACTCGAAGACCGACACGGGTCCGCCCGGCGCATCGGGATCGACGATCGCCGGAATGCGATTGTTCGGGCTGATGCGCAGGAAATCCGGCTCGAACTGCGCGCCACGCAGGATGTTCACCTCGACGACGCGGTACGGCAGGCCACACTCCTCCAGCATCATCAGGATCTTGAGCCCGTTCGGCGACGGATAGAAATGGACGTCGATCATGCGGCCTCGATGACGTAACCGAGGCGTGGGAAGTGCACGACGACTTCGCCCGCGCGAGCATCGACGCGGCGCACCGCGATTTCGTGCAGGTCCAGGTTCACCAACTCACCCGCGACCGGAACCTTGCCGTAGTCGTCCGGCGTTACGGTCACGCGTTGTCCGGCGACCAGACCCGACGGATCGCCGAGGCTCACGCCGGCACCGGGTAACGCGCTTGCAGCGCGTGCAATGTCCAACGCGGCGGCGGCTTCGATTTCACTGCGCTCGCCATGCCCGATCGCCCGCACGCGCCCTTCCCATGCAGCGACGCGCGCGAATGGCTCCAGCATGTCATTCATCGCTGCGACGAAGCCGCGACACATCCAGAGCACGTAATACGCCGAGGCGTCGGCGAGTCCGGGACGATCGGCCGTGAGGAACGCACGCCCGTCGGCCAGGTGCTCCTCGAGCAGCTGCACGTTGGCGAGCACCTGACCGAACATGTGCGGTGCGCGCACTTGCAGCCGATCGAAGTCCATGTGAGTGAAGAATTCGCGCCGGTCCTGCACGAGATCCGCCGGCAGCTGGTCGTTGAGACCCATCGAGAGACCGGCGCCGGACGCAAAGAATGAATCAGCCCACGGCGCGAGCGCGTACGCCAGGCCGCTCGTGCCGCCCGGGAAGAACGTGGGCTCAGGATGTCGACGCTCGAGTTCGCGTGCGATACGGCTGGTGTCGCAGTAGATGTCGGCGCCGATCTGCAGCACGGGGGTCTTGCGATAGCCGCCGGTCAGCGCGGTGAGGTCCGGCTTCGGCATGACCATCGGAATCTGCACGCTCCGCCACGCCAGCCCCTTGATGCCGAGCAGCACCCGGACTTTTTCGCCGTAAGGAGACCAGTCGAAATGATGCAGAATCAGGTCACTCATGCTGGCTTCCCTCCGGGCGCAGGCCGAACCCGACTATAGGGGCAAGGCACAGAAAAAAACAGTCACGCCTGTTTCTTTTAGATCGCCCCACTTCTATACTTCCGCGGGTCTGCCTAAAGGGGTCCGACCATGGACGCTGCCGCAACTGAAACGTTCGTCCGTCGCTTCCTCGACGGAATGCAGTACGAGGCGAGCCGCGAAGGTCCGCCCGCTGGCTTTCCGCGCTTCCCCCCGATCCCGGGCGGCCGCTACAACGATCCGGCCTTTTTCGAGGCCGAGCGCCAGGGGCTGTGGAAGCGGACCTGGCTCTACGCCTGTCACACGGACGAACTGCCGGACGCCGGCAGCTTCATGCTCTGGACCAGGACGGGCTCGCCGATCCTCATCGTCCGGGGCAAGGACCGCAAGATCCGTGCGTTCTACAACACGTGCCGGCATCGCGGCGGCCCGCTGGTCAAGACCGACGCAGGTCGTTGCGATGGCCTCGTCTGCTCCTACCACGGCTGGACGTACACGCTCGACGGACAGCTGGTGAACCTGCGCGACAAGCGCGACTTCGTGGATCTCGACATGGGCGCGCATTCGCTCGTGTCGGTGCGCTGCGAGCAGCTCGCCAACTGGGTCTTCATCAACGAAGACCCGAACGCCCGCCCGCTGCTCGAAGACCTCGGCCCGATTCCCGGTCACCTCGAGCAGTTCCAGCCTGAGTCGCTGCGCTTCATCGAGAAGCACGGCTACGACCTCAAGTGCAACGTGAAGGTGTTGCTGGACGCGTTCCTCGAGACGTATCACCTGAAGTCGATCCACCAGAACACGGTGGACCGCTTCCTCGATCACCGCGGCACCTGCATCGCCCTCTTCCGTCACGGCCATTCGCTGATGGTCACGCCGAACCGGCGGCCCGACTGGGTCGATCCGGGCACCGTGGGCATGCGTCGCGTCGAGACGGCGACGGTCATCTCGACCAGGAACAATCCGTCCTGGAACCTCTACCCGAACCTGGTCACGCCGATCGACCCGTCCGGCTGCCCGTTCCTGCTGTTCTGGCCGACGGGACCGGATTCGATGCGCATCGAATGCCACTGGTTTGCGCCGGACTGGGGCGACGCTGAGCTGAGCCCGCTGTGGGCGACGCGCATCGCGAACTTCGACCGCATCCTCGACGAAGACCTGCAGTTCGCCGAGAAGATCCAGAAGTCGGTCGAGTCGCCGGGCTTCCGCGGCATGACACTCAATTACCAGGAACGTCGCATCTACCACTGGCACGAAGAGCTCGACCGTCGTATCCAGGCCGCCGGCATCGAGATTCCAGCGTCCCTGCGCGTGCAGCCACTGCTGGAACCGTACTACGAGACCTGACCCACGATGCACGGCACCGGCATCCAGAGTTTCGGCGCGTACCTGCCGCGCCTGCGCCTCGAGCGCGCGGCGATCATCGACGCGATGGGCTGGGCCGCAGGCCTGCGCGCCGGCAAGCCACAGGGCGCACGCAGTTACTGCGCGTGGGACGAGGATGCGTTGACCATGGCGGTCGAAGCGGCGCGTGATTGCCTCAGCGGCCACGACCGCAGTGGCGTTGCCTCGCTCGTCTTCGCCTCGACGACGCATCCTTTCGCGGACCGCTGCAACGCGGGTGTCGTCGCCGAAGCGCTCGACCTGTCGCAGTCGCTGCGCACGACCGATGGCGCGGGTCACCAACGCGCGGGCGTCTCGGCGCTGCTGGACGCATTGCGCAACGCACGCATCGATGGACAGCAGACGCTGGTCGTCGCGGCGGATCGCCGCGTCGCCAAGGCCGGCAGCGAACAGGAATCGCGCTTCGGCCACGGCGCAGCTGCGGCGCTCGTCGGCGCCGGACCCGACCTCGCGGCCGAATACGTCGCCGAGGCTTCGCTACGCGCGGATTTCGTCGACCACTTTCGCGGTGCCGAAGCCGAATACGATTACGCCTACGAAGAGCGCTGGATCCGCGACGAGGGTTACCTCGCCCTGATGCCGCGCGCAGTCAAGACTGCACTGGGCTCGATCGATGCCCGCGACGTCAAGCACCTGCTCGTGCAGGGTCCGCAGCGTTTTGCCGCCGCAGTCGCCAAAGCCGTGGGCATTCGCGCCGAAGCCGTCCCTGCCGATCTGCACGCCGAGTGCGGCGACACGGGCGTCGCCCACCCGCTCCTGTTGCTGGGCGCCGCGCTCGAGCAGGCACAGGGCGGCGATCTCATCGTGCTGGCCGGCTTCGGCCAGGGTTGCGACGTGGTCGTGCTCCGGGCCAAGGGTCGGGCGCCATCGGCAGGCCGCGGTACCGGCGGTTCGCTCGCGGCCGGCGTCTCGAATCGCGACTACGTTCGATTCCTCGCCAACTGCGGCCTCGTCGACGTGGACTGGGGCATGCGCGCCGAACGCGACAACCGCACGGCGCAACCCGCCGCGTGGCGACGTCACCGTGACTTGACGGCTTTTTTCGGCGGACAGTGCCGGGCGTGCGGAACCGTGCAGTTTCCGCTGGCGCGCGCATGCGTCAATCCGGTATGCCGCGCCTTCGACACGCAGGATCCCGTGCAACTGGCGGAGAAGCTCGGGCGCGTGAAGACATTCACGGAAGACTGGCTCGCGGTGACCCGCAGCCCACCGCACGTTTACGGCAACGTAGAGCTCGAAGGTGGCGGCAACGTGTTCATCGAGTTCACGGACGTTCGCCCCGGTGAGGCCAGCGTCGGCCTGGCCGTGCGGTTCGTCTTCCGCATCAAGGACTTCGACGGCGTACGTGGCTTTCGCCGCTACTTCTGGAAAGCCACGCCGGTGAGGAACTGAACGTGGCAAGCGGCATCCGCGACAAGGTTGCGATCGTCGGCATGGGTTGCTCGCGGTTCGGCGAGCGCTGGGACTGCAGCGCCGACGACCTGATGGTCGAAGCGTTCTCCGAAGCCGTGGCCGATGCCGGCATCGAGCGCGACCGCATCGAGGCGGCGTGGCTCGGCGTGTTCTACCAGGACCAGAGCGTTGCCCGCTCGGGCCTGCCGCTGTCCTTCGCGCTGCGACTGCCGAACATACCCGTCACGCGCGTCGAAAACCTCTGTGCAACGGGCACCGAAGCACTGCGCGGCGCCGTGTATGCGGTTGCTGCAGGCGCCGTGGACATCGCGCTCGCGTTCGGTGTCGAGAAACTCAAGGACACCGGTTTCGCCGGTCTGCCCGAGCGTACCAAGGGTACGTTTGAAGACCTCTGGCAGCCGGGCTTCACCCCGCCCGGCGCGTTTGCACAACTCGGCGCGGCCTACGCGGCGCGGCACGGACACTCGCTGGCCGACGTGAAGCGCGCGATGGCGCACGTCTCGTGGAAGAGCCACGAAAACGCCGTGGCGAGCCCGAAGGCGCACCTGCGCAACCGGATCACGATCGAGCAGGCGCTCGCTGCGCCGATGGTCGCTTACCCGCTCGGTCTCTTCGACTGCTGCGGAGTGAGCGACGGCGCGGCCTGCGCGATCGTGACGACGCCTGCCATTGCGGCGTCACTCGGCAAGCGCGACATGGTGACGGTCAAGGCTCTGGCACTGGCAGGGTCGAATGGCGTCGAGATGGGTCACGCGAGCTGGGATGGCAGCCACACGCTGACGTCGCGACTCGCCGCCGAGCGCGCGTTCCGCGAGGCAGGCATCACCAGGCCGACCGAACAGGTGAACCTCATGGAGGTGCACGACTGCTTCTCGATCACCGAACTGGTCCTGATGGAAGACCTCGGTTTCTCGGCGCCTGGCCGCGCCGTGCATGACATTCTCGATGGCCGGTACGACCGCACCGGCGCGATTCCGTGCCAGACCGACGGCGGCCTGAAGTGCTTCGGGCATCCGGTCGGCGCCTCGGGCCTGCGCATGGCGTACGAGATCTACACGCAACTGCTTGGCCGCGCCGGGGAGCGTCAGCTCGCCTCGCCGTCCATCGGACTCACACACAACCTGGGCGGGATACCGAATCGCAACGTCGCGAGCGTGTCCGTGCTTGGACTGCACAGAGGTTAACGTGGACCACAGCGTCAAACGCCTGCAGCCCGCCGCCGAGCCGCGACAATGGGGCATGTCCGACGAGGAACTCGCCACGCGCCCCACGGTGTTTCGACCGGACCTGCTGTCCGGCAAGGTCTTCCTGGTCTCCGGCGGCGGCTCCGGCATCGGCCGCGGCATCACCTACCTGCTCGCCCGCCTCGGCGCCGACGTGATGATCTGCGGCCGCCGGGCCGAGAAACTCGAGCAAACGGCGAGCGGCATTCGCAAGCTGCTGGGTCGCGAGGTCGGCATGCACGCGATGACGATTCGCGATCCGGAGCAGGTGGAGGCGCTGGTCGCCGCTACGTTTGAACGCTTCGGGCGGCTCGATGCAGTCGTCAACAACAGCGGCGGCCAGTTCCCCCAGGCGGCGATCGACTTCAGCGTCAAAGGCTGGAACGCGGTCGTCGACACGAATCTCAACGGCACCTGGTACATGATGCAGGCGGCTGCGCGCCAATGGCGTGACCGCGGCCAGAGCGGCAATATCGTCAACATCGTCGCAACGATCGCGCGCGGCATGCCCCAGGTCGCGCACACGTGTGCCGCGCGTGCGGGCGTGATCTACCTCAGCAAGACCGTCG
>Ga0315287_10002532_pt1 | contig 17365 bp, 13 predicted proteins | sample YL17G11_0_MG_FD_205037 | JGI IMG/M metagenome (GOLD analysis project Ga0315287, IMG submission 205037) | Sediment microbial communities from Yellowstone Lake, YNP, Wyoming, USA - YL17G11_0 | ecosystem: Environmental > Aquatic > Freshwater > Lake > Sediment | place: USA: Wyoming | collected...
CATAATCCGTCCGCGCCATTTGCATCCGGCGCCGTGCCCGGGCGCCCTTGCGGCTGGGATTCGCCCGAAGGCGAGTCGGGCTGTGTCGCCGGGGCGGTCGTTTCCCGCTGTTGATACCGCCTGGCGTCCGGGAATATCTTTCCGACGGCCTCGGCCGTGCTTGCCTCCAACCACCCCGCGGACTGGGGATAGGAGATCTTCAGCAGGCGCCCCGTTTCCTCGAAAATCATTACCTCTTCCTCGGAGTCATTGAGGTTCCGGCGGACCACCCGCCCTCCCTCCGGCGTGGCGCGGAGGGCTTTGAAGTTCACCTGGCCGTTGGCGATGGCCTGGCCGTCGGACAGGATGGAGAATATGGTCTTGCGGCCTTGTGCGGCGGTTTCGTACATGGCCAGGTCGGCAAGTCCGTTTGGGATGTAGTCGTCCGGCAAGGAGGCCGAGGCCTTGATCTCGCGATTTCCCGCGGCCTGGATCACGTCGAGCCGCCCGTTGCCGAAGCCAATCTCCGTGGTGTCGCTCGGCACAGGCATTCGCACGGTTCGGCCGGGCAGGCTAAGCGTCCGCCACCGCCACCGCCTGGACTCGTAGTTGCCCGTCCGGGCGGTGTCGTTCAGCGCCCAGGTCTGGATGGAAAACAGGTCGCCGGTTTGCTCGATCCGCGTGCCGGCATACCCGCCGCCCTGGCGTCTTAGCCGCTTGGCCACTTGCCAGCCGACGGGCTTGCCATCGGCCCGGTAACGGATGTACCAGTTCGCCACGAGTTGATCGCCCCAGAACGCGGGCAGGCCGCGCTTGCGGATGCCGCCCGTGACCTGCCTGGCAACCTGCGGGTCGAAGTGCCGCGACGCCGCCAGCCACCACGCGACGCCGACCGACGCAGCCAGCAGCGCCATCATCAGCCACGCCAGCAGCGACCGGCGGGTGATCTCCGAGATTGTTCTTCCTTCGCTCATGCTGCAACATGGTACGCCCCGCCGGGGAAATTCGAAATTCGAATCCCGAAATTCGAAACAAACGGACAAATTCAAAATTCCAATGCTTCAAACGCCGTGGCGGGTCGCATGTAAATCCCAAATGACAAGCACCAAGGTCCAAACAAGGACCAAACGGCAAACAAGCTCCAAATAACAAGCACCAAATCTCAAACAAGGACCAAAACGCAAGCACCAAACAGAAAACAAGGACTCCAGGGAGCGAGCGCCGAGGTTGATAGGGGTCTGTTATTGTTTCTTGTTTGGAATTTGGCGTTTATGATTTGGTCCTTGTTTGGACCTTGGTGCTTGTGATTTGGTTCTTGTCTATCGAACCTTGACCTGGGCGGCGGCGTCTTGGTAAATAGACGTCTTATGACGCGATTGCCTTTGGCCGACAAGTTTTCCCGGCACTGTCGCCGGCCGGAAAGAGTCCCGCATGACCCGTCGTAGTGGTAATAAGTCCAGCAAGAAGGTCGATGCCGGGCGGTCGGGACCGGCCGTGGGCACACCGCTGCTGCGCCGTCGCGCCTGCGCGCTGGTGCTGTGCCTCGTGCCGGCAGGGCTTCTGCAGGTTGCGTTTGCCCCACTGGACCTCTGGCCGCTGGGCTACGTGGCGCTGGCGCCGTGGGTTCTGGGCCTGGCGCTGGCCCCAAGCAGGCGGTGGGGGCTGTTCTCGGCCTGGGTGGGCTCGCTGGTCTTCTGGGGGGCCATCCTTTACTGGCTGACGTGGATCACCATGGCCGGCTACCTGGCGGGCATTGGCTACCTGACGTTGTACTGGCTTGTGGCGGCGGCGATACTTCGCGCGGCGATACGTCGAAACCAGCCGATGTGGATCGTCCTGCCGCTCGTGTGGGTGGCGCTGGAGTTCATCCGCGCCAACGCCCAGAGCCTTTACCTCGGCCCGACTTTCCCGTGGTTCGCCCTGGCCCACAGCCAGTACCGCCAGACGATCCTGATCCAGCTGGCCGACGTCACGGGGATCTACGGCGTGTCGTTCATCGTGGCGATGGCCAACGGGCTGGTTGTGGACATCATCCTGGCCGTCATCGCGCGGCGTCGGCCTTCCGTCGATGCCGCCGCGGGCCTCAAGGCGCCCATTGTGCTTGTGGCCAACCAGCGCCGCCGGCTTGTCGTCGGCTCAGTCGCCTTTGGCGCCGCCCTTGCCGCCAGCCTGGGCTACGGGGCCTGGCAGCTTTCCAGGGACACTCGTAGCGAAGGGCCTGTCATCGGCATTGTCCAGAGGGCCTACCCCATAAGCCTGGCCGGGAGAAACGCCACACAGGAGCAGATCCTCGACAGCCATCTTGACGCCACGCGGACCTTCATGGATTCCACCGTCAGGCCGGACCTCGTGCTCTGGCCGGAAACCATGCTGCCGGTCGCGATGAACCGCCAGATGCTCGACCTGGACGTAAATTCGGTCAAGGGCGATCTCCTGCGCGGCCTGGCCGCCAAGTTCGGCGGGGCAGACGCCTGGGATCTCAAGTACGACGAGGCTTTCCTTCGCGGGTTCCTGCGCAAGGTGCTGCGCGACGGCAGTGTGGACCCCAACGGCATCGTCGAGCCGTCCAAGCGGCAGCTTGCCGGCAAGGTCCTGGCCATGTCGGCTTGGCTTGGCTGCCCGATCCTGGCCGGCGGCACGACGATCCACCGCAACGACCAACCGCTTTTCCTGAAGGACCAATGGCTGGTGCGGAACTCCGCGCTCTGGTTCGAGCCCAACGAACCCAATGCTCCAATTTACTCCAAGCGCCACCTCGTTCCGTTCAGCGAGTGTGTGCCGTTCAAGGACTCCTGGCTGGGCTTGCACGGGCTGCTTCGGCGGTTTGTGCCGGACGTGATGGAGCAACTGGACCCGGGCCCGGAGATCACGCGGTTCACGCTGCGCCGGCCCACGGGCAAATGGCGCGTGGTCTCGCCGATCTGCTACGAGGGCACGATGTCGACGCCGTGCCGCCGGATGGTCTACCAGGACGGGCGGAAGGAGGCGGACATCATGGCCAATCTGTCCAACGACGGCTGGTTCGTCTGGCCGTGGGGCGACGCCCGCCGGGCCAGCACCGAGCAGGCCCAGCACCTCAGCCATTACTGCTTCCGGGCGGTGGAAAACCGCGTGCCGGTCGTGCGGGCGGTCAATACGGGAGTCAGCGCGTCGATCGATTCCAACGGGCGTATCGTCGCCGAGGTCCGCGAGAACGGGCGAAATACAATGATTTCCGGCACACTGCTTCTGGACGGCGCCAACCGTGGCACAGTAGAATATCTGCCTGGACATGGCCCAAAGGTGCTTGTCGATCGCCGGGCGAGTTGGTACAGTCGCGTCGGTGACATCTTCGCCCTGACCGTGGTGCTCGCCGCGGCGACGTGGGTGATGGGCATGTTCGCCTTGTGCGGCCGAAGGAAAGAAGGACTTGGCAAGTGAAACCTAAGCCACAAATGTGCAGGTTATCCGCGACGATCGCAGTCACAGGCACGCTGCTGCTGGCGGGATGCGGCGGCCTATATTGGCTGGGTTTGGCTGAGCCGGCGGCGCCGGCCGTCAAGCCGTCAGATGCCTATCTCGACGCCAGGACGACGCTTCGCCAGGTGGCTCAGGACAGGGATCCCGTGACCAGGGCAAACGCCGTCGAGGCGCTGTCGACCACTCTGGGCGCCGAGGCCGGCGAGGTGTACATGCAGGGTTTGAGCGACCCGCTGCCGGTCGTGCGATTGGCATCCGCCATGGCCATTGGCGACATCAAGTATGCCCCGGCTCTGCCGACGCTCCGCAGGATGGTCCAGGATAACAAGACCGAGCCGCAGCGGGCGGAGCCCGACAAGCGCGTCTTCTGCGCGCTGATCTACGCCCTGCACGAACTTGGCGACGACGGCAAGACCGGGGAACTGGCCGCCCTGCTGTTCGACGAGCAGCCCGAGGTCCGCATGGATGCGGCCCTGGCGATGGGCAAGATGGGCGCGCCCTCGGCCATCGGCCCGCTCAACAGCGTCCTGAGCAATGAGCGGGAGGAGGCCGTCAAGATTCAACTGACCGAGTCGCTGGCCATGCTTGGCGACAGCCGAAGCGCCGAGGTGCTCGAGGCATTCACCAAGGGCTATTTCCTGGACCTCCGGCTGCTGGCGATAGCGGCGATAGGCCGGACAGGCTCCGAGCGAGCCATTCGCGTGCTGAAGGAACTCACCGCGGATCGCGAGCCGGCCCGCGTGCGCGTCAAGGCAGCCGGCGAACTGGCAAGGCTGGGCTTCGGCGATACCGCGATGCTCAGTTATTGCCTGCGGGCCATCCGCGAGCCCGCCGAACTGCTCAAGGAATCGGCGCAGGTTTCGCGTCGCGCCGCCGACAGCGATGCCGGCTCTCTCAAGCTTTTGGCGATCATTGCGATGGGGTGGTTCGGCGACGAGAAGGTCGTCAACGACCTGCACCCGCTTCTGAGGGACCGCGAAGGGCCCATCCGCGTGGCGGCAGCGGCGAGTATCCTGCGACTGCTCAAGGGCTATAAGCCCCTGACCGCGCCGGCAGCAGTCCCGCCGCCAGCAGCCCCGCCGCCAGCAGTCCCGCCGCCAACAATCCCGCAGCCAGCAGTCCCGCAGGTCCCGGCTGCTCCGGCGGCCACGACCAGCGCACCGGCTTCCGGCAATGTGTCCGAGGTCCGCTTGGCGCCCAAAGTGCCCGAGGTCCACCCGGCGCCCGAGGGGCCCACAACCAGGCCCCAACTTCACACCGCCGGAGGAAAAGACTGAAGTGTTCGCAACAAGCACACAATATTTGCTTGACTTGAGCGCCACAAAAAATACAATCGCCTGCGCAAGTGGACTAACGGTTGTCCGGCGCAGGCGTAATAATGTGCGTTAAGTGTAGCCATTATGGGACGTAAAGTTCACATGGACGTGGTTCTATCCAAAGGAGACTTCGCTTGAACATTCTGACAAAAATATGCGTCGTCGTCTTGTTGATCCTGGTGCTCGTGGCCAGCGTCGTGTTCATCAACACGGCCACTGTTCCGCAGAATTATCGAATGCTCTATGATCGGGAGAAGGTGAAGGCGACGCTCAACGGGCAGGACGCACGCTTGCAGAAGCTCGTTACGAACCGCCAGGCGGAAGAGATCGATACTCTCAAGGGCGATAAGGGCAAGCTGCTGGCCGAGAACGCCGAGTTGAAGCAGCAACTGGTGCCCAACCCGGTGAGCATCCTGGTGAAGAAGCTCATGGAGCAGATCGAGGCCGCCAACACGCGCCTCACCGAGCTTCAACTGAACGTCAAGGCGATGGGCGAGCGTAACGAGCTGCTGACCAAGCAGCTCGACGATGAGCGTGTCAAGACCGCCTCGCTTCAGGAGAAGATCGGGCGCGGTTCGTCCGACCTTGTTCAGGCGCAAGGCAAGCTGGAGCGCAGCGAGCGTGTCGTCCGCGCCCTGGAGCGTCAGCTTCAGGATCGCGACGAGCGGATCGCCGAGCTTGAGAAGCAGGCTGTCGGCGGCGCGGCGGCTGGTGGCGCCGGCGCCATTACCGCGGTGCCACAGGGCCAGGTGACCGCCACGATCTCCGCCGTGCGCGGCGACCATGCCAGCATCAACGTTGGGGCCGCCCAGGGCGTCGCCCGCGGTCAGAAGCTGTATATCTACCGCAACGCCAGTTTCGTCGGCTACCTCCGCATTGACGAGGTCGACGAGGCCCAGGCCGCCGGTACGATCGTGGACAAGCAGTTGGATCCGGCTATTGGCGACAAGGTCACCAACGACCTGCTGAAATAAGGAGACCGGTTGATGGCATCTACACCTTCACAGGGTCCGGTCATCCAGGTCAAAGTCCAACCGGACGTTTACACAGTCATACTATTAGTGGCCATCATCGCCTTGGTGACGGCAATCGCTTTCTGCGGTTGGAAACTCACCGCGCAGGTTGATGCCGGCGGGTATGGAATGACCGTCGGACAGTTCTTCCAGCCTCTGCCTCCCAGGTAGCGGCAAGGCAATAAGACCCTTGCGTAATCCCAGCCGATGGTGGATAATGCCGGCGGCTGGCATGCTGTGACGGCCACGCTTGGGGAATTGGCCCCGGGCCGTCGAGCGTGGGGCAGGCGATTGGTCGCGAACCCGGCTGCTCGTTCGCCAGACTCCCCGGCCAGCGTGTGGAACGTCAGGCAAGACGCACCGGTGCGTCAAGGCAGCGAAGGGATCGCTTCCATGATCTTCGACCCCATCCTGGGACTGTTCTCCGTAGATATGGGGATCGATCTGGGTACTTGCAACACTCTGGTCTGTGTTCGCGGGCAGGGGATCGTCCTCAACGAGCCGTCCGTCGTGGCCGTCAAACGCGGCACCAACCGCGTGCTCCAGAACGGCAACGCCGTCGGACTGGTCGCCAAGGAAATGCTCGGCAAGACCCCCGGCTCCATCACCGCCATCAGGCCGATGAAGGACGGCGTCATCGCCGACTTCGACATCACCGAGGCCATGCTCGGCTACTTCATCCGCAAAGTGCATCGCCGCCGCTCGCTGGTAAAGCCCCGCGTGGTCATAGCGATCCCGTCAGGCATCACCGCCGTCGAGAAACGGGCCGTGCTCAACTCCGCTGAACGAGCCGGGGCACGCCGCGTCTACCTTGTAAATGAGCCCATGGCCGCCGCTATCGGCGCCGGGTTGCCCATCACGGAGCCCACCGCCTCCATGATCGTGGACATCGGCGGCGGGACCACCGAGGTCGCCATCATATCCTTGGCCGACATCTCCGTCTGGGAGTCCATCCGCGTTGCCGGCGACGACATGGACGAGGCTATCGCCAACCACATGAAGCGGACCTACAACCTCATGATCGGCGAGCAGACCGCCGAGCGGATCAAGATCGGGATAGGCTCGGCCTCGCCGCTCGAACAGGAAATGACCATGGAAGTGCGCGGGCGGGACATGATCTCCGGCCTGCCGCGGAAGACCGGCATTTCCTCCGAGGAGGTCCGCGAGGCTCTCAAGGAGCCCGTCGGCGCGATCATCGACTGCGTCACCCGCACGCTCGAACGCGCAGAGCCCGAACTCTCCGCCGACCTTGTCGACAACGGCATCGTGCTCGCCGGAGGCGGGGCGCTGCTCCGCGGCTGCGACACTGTCCTGGCCAACGCCACCGGCCTGGACGTCCGCATCGCCGACGACCCCCTCACCTGCGTCGCACGAGGCACGGGCGTCTATCTCGAAAACCTCGAGATGTGGAAAAGCACGATGGAGTCCGACGAGGACGATTTCTAGAAGCGGCAATGATTTCGCTGGATCAGGAAAAGATCGAGTCGTTCTGTCGCAAGTGGAAAGTCAGGGAACTGGCGTTGTTCGGCTCCGCCCTCCGCGATGACTTCAAGCCCGAAAGCGACGTGGATCTGCTGGTGACCTTCGAGCCGGACGCCGACTGGAGCCTTCTGGATCATATTCGCATGGAGGAAGAACTGAGCGAGATCATCGGCCGAAAAGTCGATCTGGTTTCCCGTCGGGCCATAGAGAGAAGCGCAAACCGCATACGACGCCAATCCATCCTGTCGTCGGCGAGGGTCGTCTATGCGGCCTGACGATGCGACGTTGCTGGACATTCACACCGCGGTCGGCCTGGCCATGCGTTTTGTTGAGGGGTATGATCGGGCCGCCTTCTTCGATGATCCCAAGACCCAGGCCGCCGTGCTCCATGAGTTGATGGTGATTGGGGGGGCCGTCAAGCGGCTGTCGCAGGAATTCCGCCTGGCGCATCCGGAGTTTCCCTGGCATCAGATAGCAGGGATGAGGGACAAGCTGATTCATGCCTATGACGCGGTGGACGTGGATCAGGTCTGGAGGACCTTGAAGACTGACTTGCCAAGCCTCCAGTCATTTCTCAAGTCGAAGCTGAAGGAACAAGAAGGTTAGCCGAAACGACACCGGCAATTGCCGCTCCGTTCTTTCCTCCCCGGCCCTTCCTGCATCTCTGGCAGTCCTGCTAGCTGGCGTAGAAGACGCGCCCCAACAGGCGATTCAGCACGAAGCACGCCATTAGCCCGATAGCAATTGTCAGCCCCGTCCAGCCGCCCAAAAGGGCTAGCGCAGCCTGAACGAGGACTATTCCGCTGATGAGCCTGCCGACGGTCCGCTGCACTGCCCGCGGCTGAGGCCGCTGGCCGAGGCCGACAATGCAGCCTGCCAGCCACAGTCCCGCAAGTACCCCCAGAACGGGGAATGCCCAGTCCCACGTCTGCTGGATTGCATTGGTTGCCAACAGCAGCGCCGCCACCACTGCTGCCAGCCACGCGAAGAGCGCCGCGACGATTGCGGCGCATTGCATCGTCACGTCCCGCTGCCGCGTCTCGCCGCGTGCCAGCCAGGTCACGGCCGCCACGTACAGGGTGATTCCCGCGGCGGCGGCTATTACCGGTGCTCGCGTCAACCCGTCGGCCCCCAGCGCAGCGGCGCCGACAAGCACGCTCAGGCCGCGACAGCTCCCCATTGCCAGCGGGCCGATGAGAGGCACGCGCTTCAGGGCCATGTCGTACGCCAGCACCACCGCCCCCAGCACGACGGTTACCCAGAGCGTGGTCCTTCCCGCGACGGCGGCGACGGCGATTGACGCGGCGACCAGCACGTTGGCGACCAGCGCGACTGGCCCCGGGCGCACGCGGCCGCTTGGCAGCGGACGGCTTGGCCGCTCGCGAAGGTCCTCGGGCAGGTCGAACCAGTCGTTCCACAGCAGCCCCGCCGCGTAGATCAGCAGGCTCACCGCCCCCGCCAGCGCCAACCGCAATTGCGGCCTGGCCGCCGAAAGCCCGGCCGCCTGGGCCAGCAGAAAACCGGCGATCGCGTCGCCGGGCACGGTAAGAAGGTTGGGCACCCGAAGCAATTGCAGCCAGGCCCATAGCCCAGATGCCCGCAGCCCGCCGGCGGGCGGAGGCGACGACGCAGGCCGCGCCGACGATTCGGTGGTTGCCGGCGGCTCCGGCGGCGAAGGCTCTTCTAGCGGCGACGGCTCAAGGGGCTCTTCGGGCTGCCGGGGTTCGATCATGGACGGGACCTCAACGCTGGAACGTGCTGACATCCACGGGCGCCAAGTCGAAGTCGGGCTTCCATCGCGGGCTGCTGCTGTAGAACTCCTCGGCCGTGGCGCGGACGAGCTTGTGAATCGTCGCCTCGTCGTGGCCGTCGCGATTGAGGAAGTCCACCACCTTGACCAGCGCCAGCGGATCCGACACGCCCCAGTCGGCCGAGCCGGAAACGATGAGCTTGTCCGGGCCGTACTGCCGGACGATGGCGCTGACGCGCTGCGGCGTGAGCTTGGAGTACGGATAGACGGTCAGGCCGAGGTAGCAGTCGCACTGGCGGGCCTGGGCCATCGTGTCCTCAGTGTTGTGGTCGAGGTAGATGCGGGTTTCGGGGAAGTGAGCCTCGCGGATCACCTTCAGGCTGCGGCGGATGCCCTCGGGCTTGTTAAGGTGCGGCAGGTGGACGATCACCTGCATGTCGCGGCTCTGCGCGATTTCGAGCTGGCGGCGGAAGGCGTACTCCTCGTTGTCGGTCATGTTATTGAAGCCGATCTCGCCCAGCGCGACACATCGCTCGTGGCCGAGGTATTCGTCCATCCCGGCCAGGACCTCATCGACCAGCTTGCGGTTCTCCGCTTCCTTGGGGTTGTAGCCGATAGCGCAGTAGTGGTCGATGCCGAACCGCCTTGCCCGGACGGTCTCGAACTCCAGGATCAGCCGGAAGTAATCGAAGAACGTCCCCGCGTATCGCCGGTCGCCGCCCAGCCAGAACGACGGCTCGACGGCCACGCGAATACCCGCGGCGTACATCGCCTGGTAGTCGTCGGTGGTCCGCGAGTACATGTGAATGTGCGGCTCGATGATCTTCATGACGGGCACCTCTTTATAGCAGCGATTATGACACGCCCCCGGCGCCGGGTAAAGCCCGACCCATGGATTGCATCCGGGGAATTCCTTCGAAGGATAGCACCCAGGGATTGCCCCACCCAGGGATTGCTATCCCTGGGCTTCAGAGGATCGAACCGGGTCTCACGCGTGTAGTTCGGTCTGCGAATGGTATTTCCGAGGATCGCAATTCACCTCCCGTCACGCACCCGAAGCCCAGGGATAGCAATCCCTGGGTGCAATCCCCGGGTCCGGAGCAATTCTCGGTGCAATCCCCCGATGCACTCCCTGGGACCGGGCTTGCGAAAAGCACCGGACCTCGGAAATTCCTGGACCCCAATCGCTTCGCGCACTTACGATTACCGCATGATCCACAGCAAGACATTCGAGGTGACAACTCGCGGGCGGGACGATTTCCTGGACATCACGTCCAGGCTCCAGCAGGTGGTGGCGGAGTCGAAGGTCAGCCGCGGGCTTCTCAGCGTGTACGTGCCGCACACCACTGCCGGCGTGACGATCAACGAAAACGCCGACCCCGACGTGGTGCATGACATCCTTGCCTCGCTGGACAAGGCCGTGCCCTGGCGGCAGGCATTCTACCGGCACGGCGAGGGCAACTCCGCCGCCCACGTCAAAAGCTCCATGATGGGCTGCCAGACGGTCATACCCATCGCGGCCGGGCAACTGGCGCTCGGCACATGGCAGTCAGTCTACTTCACCGAGTTCGACGGCCCCCGCACGCGCCGCGTGGTCGTCACCGTCATGGGCGATTAGAACCCGGCGAGCCCGGAACGTCTCCCCCCATCTCCTCTCCTTTGGAGAGGGTGTTTAATCGGCGCTGCTCCGCGTTGATAGTCGCCATGATTTGCCGGCCTGTTTTCCCTGCGCCCCGCCCAGGGAAAATCCGGCGTGCGGGGCTTGCATTTTTCCGACGAAGCTGCTAGAAATGTGCAACCGAGTCAGCGGGTAGCTGCCGAAACGCGCCGTAAAGTTAATCCTCACTGGGGATTAGTGTAACGGTAGCACAACTGACTCTGGATCAGTTAGCCAAGGTTCGAATCCTTGATCCCCAGTGTTTGCAACCGCCCGCAAGACAACAACTTGCGGGCGGTTGTGTTTATATGGCGAAAGCCGCCTTTCCTGCTCGCTGAAGCGAGCAGGCCTCCAGGTTGCTTCACCTGCGGCGGACCCGGCTACGGCTTGGTCTGGGGCGGGTTGTAGGGGCGGCGGTACCACCAGGGCAGTTCGATGGCCGCGGAGTCTTGCCAGGCGGTCACGTAGAGCGAGGCGATCAACCTGGCGGCGGCCCGCATTCGGTCGATCGCGAACTTCTCGACGGCTGAACCGGGGGTGATCGGATCGGTCTCGGCCGGCAGTTGCTTCTCCAATTCATAAACGCGGCCGACAAGTGCGGAGCTTCGGCGGACTTCCGCCATCACGGCCGGAAGCACGGCCCCGAAGGCGGCGGGGTGCAAACCGGTCGGCAGGGCGTTGGGATCGAGGGCCGGCCTGGCAGGCAGGGCGTTGGCGTCGAGGGCCGGCCTGGCCGCCGGGGCGTTGGGGTCGAGCATCAGCTTGCCCAGCAGGGCGTCGACCTTCGCGTGGATGCCGCTTCGCGGGCTTTTGCCATCCGGGCCCGACCGCCCATCGTAGTGGATCGTCACGTGCAGCGGCTGGCACAGGTCGGCCGCGTAGTGCGAGAGCAGGCCCGCGTAGAGCAGGCACTTTGCCCGGATGGCGGGGTCGCCAGGGTACTTGCGGTGCTCGGCGAGGGCGACGGTCAGCCGCTGCGTCCACTCCGTCACGGCGTACGGCAGCAGGCCCACACGACTGGGCTTGATGTCGCGGGCGAAGCACAGGTCGATGAAGGCGTAGCGGTCGGCAGGGATGTTCGCGTCGGCCAGCGGCATGGCGGCCAGCGGCTCGACGTCGAAGTCGAAGTAGTGCTCCGGCGACTCGGCCTTGTGCAGAGCCTCCGGCGCGATGGGGCGCGTGAAGTTGTCCGGGTCCAGGGAGGCATGGGCGACAATGCCGGCCCCCGCGGCGAAAAACGCCGGCAGGTTGCCGTCCGCCCTGGCTGCCCGCAGGGCAAGCATGGTCGCGTCGTAGTGCCCCTTACCGTGCCAAGCCTGCGCCGTGGCCCCGCATGCCAGGAGGACCGCAGCGGCCGACATGATGGAGCGGTATTTCAATGCGTTCATCCGCGAACTCCTTTGCTGCCCTCTCATGCAGCGCGTGAAGCGGAGCATGACGCCTCGCATGGAAGGGTAGTTTAATCCATTCAACACATAGTAGTGTACTCGGATGTCGCGAACCAGGTATTGCACTCCAGGATTCCACCACGGTATTTCACCTCGTTATTCCACCCCGGGAAAATTCACCCAGGGATTGCTATCCCTGGGCTTCAGAAGGTCAGACGAGATATCATGCGTGCAATCCGGTCTGCGAACGGTATTCCTAGACCGAAACCGGTTCACCTCGCGTCACGGAAGCGAAGCCCAGGGATAGCAATCCCTGGGTGCAATCCTTGGGTCGGAGCAATCCCTGTGTGCTATCCCTGGGCTTCGGGTCACTGCGCGCGCGGAAGTTGGGCGTACATCTGCTTTGGGGGTTTCCCGCCGGCCCGGCCGGGCGGTATGCTGGTGGGATGAGTTTATCGCCACTGCCGCCTATGTCGCCTATGTTGTTAAAAGCATTCAGAATCGGCGAAATCGAGATCGGTTTTCCGGTCGTGCTGGCCGCGCTGGCGGGCTATTCGGACCTGGCCTACAGGAGGATCTGCCGGCGGCTCGGCGCGCCGTACTGCGCCACTGAGATGATGCTCGACCGCATGCTCCTTCAGCCAGGCCGGCAGCAGCGGCGAATGGCCCGGATCGAGGCGGCGGACCATCCGGTTGCCGGCCAGCTCGTCGGCAATCGTCCGGACGACATGGCTGCGGCCGCCAAGGCCCTGGAGGAAATGGGTTTCGACGTGATCGACCTGAACTTCGCCTGCCCCGTCCGCAAGGCCCTTGGCCGAAAGCGCGGCGGCTTTCTAATGAACGAGCCGGACCAGGCCGTTGCCATCACCCGGGCTGTCTGTAGCGTGGCAGAGAAGCCCGTCACGCTCAAACTCCGTCAGAAGTTCACCAACGCCGGCAGCGAAGACGCCTTCTGGCGGATCGCCGAGGCCGCGTTCGACGCGGGCGCCGCCGCGATCTGCGCGCATGCCCGCAGCGTCGAGCAGAAGTACGCCGGCCCCGCCGACTGGGAGTTCCTGGCGCGGGTCAAGGCGCACTTCCACGACAAGACCATCATGGGCTCCGGCGACGTGCTCACGCCGGCTAAAGCCCTTGAGATGCTCCGGCAGACCGGCGTGGACGCCGCCTCGGCCGCGCGAGGATGCCTGGGCAACCCGTGGTTCTTCCGACAGGTCCGCGACCTTGCCGAGGGCGCCCAGCCGTACGAGCCGAGCCTGGCCGAGCAGCGGGAAGTGATGCTGGAGCACCTGCAAGGCGCGTGCGAACTTTACGGCCCGCTGCGCGGCGCGAAGCACATGCGGAAGTTCGGCATCAAGTACGCCCGCCTGCACCCGAGCCCAAAGCATGTCCGCATGGCCTTCGTCGCCGCGCGGAAGCCCCAGGACTGGCACGAGGTGCTCCGGCTGTACTACGGCGACGGAGCAAAATCTACCGCGGAGCCGCAGAATGCTTAGAAATCTACCGCAGAGCCGCAGAGTCGCAGAGGTAGAAAGAAGAAAAAGGCAAAGAGACTAAATGCAACAGATCGTTCTCTTTCTTCTTCTTTTAATCTCTGTGCCTCTGCGCCTCTGCGGTAAAAATGAATTGAAAGAGAACGTGATATGAAGCGGCGAATTGTGATCGTCATCGGGCTGTGCCTTCTGGCCGGCGGGGCGGCGTGGGCGGCGCCACTGGCAAAAAAGGCTCAGACAAAGACCGAGTACCTGGCCATACTGGTCGGCGGGCAGAAGCTGGGGTACCTCGAGAATGTTCGCCAGGTGGATGGCAATACGGTCACCACCTCGCAAAGGATGGTGCTGACGATCAAGCGAATGGGAATGGCCCTGAAGATCGAGCAGAGCGAGTCGTCCGTCGAGTCGGCCAGCGGCGAGCCGCTTAGCTTTGCCAGTTCGCAGAACCTCGGCATGACGGCCCAGACAATCGAGGGGATGGTCAAGGCCGGCAAGGCGAAGGTCAAGTCCAGTTCCGGCCAGCAGGTCCGCCAGACGGAGATCGACTGGCCCGAGGGGGCGCTGCTGAGCGAGGGGCTGCGCCTGCTGTCGATTAGCAAGGGGTTCAAGGAAGGGACGCGGTACACGGCCAAGGCGTTCATGCCGTCGATACTCAAGGCGGTGGACGCGAACATGACCATCGGGGCGAAGAAGCAAGTGGACCTGCTCGGGCGGGTGGTGGAGCTTACCGAGGCCAGGACCGTCCTGTCCGCACCGACGGGGCAGATCGAGTCGGTCGGATACCTCAACGCCGACGGCGATGCCCTCAAGACCGTCACGCCAATGATGGGTATGCAGATGGAGATGGTCGCATGCACGAAGGAGTTCGCGACGATGCCGGGCGAGTCGGTGGACCTGTTCAGCAAGGTATTCATCGCCAGTCCCACGCCGCTGGGCAACCTGGCCGGGGCGAAGTCCGTGACCTACCGCATCGAGCCGACGGATTCATCGGCCAGGGCGTCGGCGAAGCTGGACTTCCTCGAATCGCCCAGCCAGAAGGTGGCCAGGGACGGCAACTCAATTGTGGTTACGGTCTGTCCGGTGGCGGGCAAGGGCGGGGCGCTACCGTACAAGGGCGCCGACCCGGCCGCGGTCGAGGCCCTGAAGGCGACGGCATATTTGCAGGCCGACGCCGAGGAGGTCGTGGCCCTGGCCCGCAAGGCGGTCGCGGGCGCCAAGGACGCATCCGGCGCGGCCAGGCAGATCCAGGACTTCGTCAGCAAGTACGTTAACCGGAAGGACCTGTCGGTCGGCTACGCGACGGCCCTTGAAGTAGCCAGGAGCCGCCAGGGCGACTGTAGCGAGCACGCCGTTCTTGCCTCCGCGATGTGCAGGGCGGCGGGGCTGCCCGCCCAGGTTGTCATGGGGGTGGTGTACGTCGAAAACATGGGTGACAGGCGGGACGTCTTCGGCCCGCACGCGTGGTTCCGCGTGCTTCTCGACGGCGTCTGGGTGGACTACGACGCCGCGATGGGCGCCTACGACGCCGGCCACATCGCCCTGTTCGCCGGCGACGGCGAGCCGGGCGACCTCTTCGGCGTGGTCAACACGCTGGGCAACTTCCGCCTCGCGGAGGTGAAGAAGAACTGATTACCGCGGAGACGCAGAGAAAAGAAGAAGAGAATAGGCAATGATAAACGCAGATGAACACAGATAAGAAGTAAAGCCTTTATTTGCGTTCATCTGCGTTTATCATTGTCAAGCTGTTTTCCTCTTCTCTTTGCGCCGCTGTGCCACAAACGTGCAACATCCTTCTCTTTCCGACGATGTTTGCCACTGCCGCGGCGTATTGAGCATTTAGCATTTCTGGCATTTATCATTTGCGGGCAAAGCCCGCGCTGCGCCTCTGCGGTAATCCTTTTAATCGCGCCCTTGTGGCGCGGGGGCGGTCTTGGTAGTGTCTTGCGGATTTGCCCGCGGCGGACGGGTTGGTTCGCGCGCAGCAGCGCCGAGCAACGGATTGCGACGAGAGGAAGCCAAAGGATATGCCGCGAAGGGACGACCTGAAGACCATCATGCTCATCGGGTCCGGGCCGATCGTTATCGGGCAGGGCTGCGAGTTCGACTACTCCGGCACGCAGGCCTGCAAGGCCCTGCGCGAGGAGGGCTATCGCATCGTCCTGGTGAACTCCAACCCGGCGACCATCATGACCGACCCCCAGTTCGCCGACCGCACGTACATCGAGCCGATAACGCCCGACGCGGTGGCCAAGATCATCGAGAGGGAGCGCCCCGACGCGCTGCTGCCGACGCTCGGCGGGCAGACCGGCCTGAACACGGCCGTGGCCGTGGCGGATGACGGCACGCTGGCGAAGTTCGGCGTCGAGATGATCGGCGCGACTCGCGAGGTCATTCACCGGGCGGAGGACCGCACCGAGTTCAAGAACATCTGCCTGGGCATCGGCCTGGACGTGCCGCGAAGCGGCGTGGCCCACAACATGGAGCAGGCCCGGCGGATCGCCCAGGAAGTGGGCCTGCCGGTCTGCATTCGCCCGGCCTACACGCTGGGCGGCACTGGCGGGGGGTTCGCGTTCAACCGCGAGGAATTCGAGACCATCGCCGCCCGCGGCCTGGAGTACTCGCCCATCAGCGAGGTCCTCATCGAGGAATCCGTGCTGGGCTGGAAGGAGTACGAGCTGGAGGTGATGCGCGACAAGGCGGACAACGTGGTGATAGTCTGCTCGATCGAGAACTTCGACCCGATGGGCGTTCACACGGGCGACTCGATCACCGTCGCCCCGGCCCAGACGCTGACGGACAAGGAATACCAGCTCATGCGGGACGCCGCCATCGCGATCATCCGCGCCATCGGCGTGGAGACCGGCGGCAGCAACATCCAGTTCGCCGTCGATCCCGTCACGGGGCGGATGATCGTCGTCGAGATGAACCCCCGCGTCAGCCGGTCGTCGGCACTGGCGTCCAAGGCGACGGGCTTCCCCATCGCCAAGATCGCCGCCAAACTGGCCGTAGGCTACACGCTGGATGAGCTCCGCAACGACATCACCCGCGAGACGCCCGCGTGCTTCGAGCCGACAATCGACTACGTGGTCACCAAGATCCCGCGATGGACCTTCGAGAAATTCCCCGATGCCGACGAGACGCTCACCACGCAGATGAAGTCCGTCGGCGAGGCGATGAGCATCGGCCGAACGTTCAAGGAAAGCCTCCAGAAGGGCATCCGCTCAATGGAGGTCAAGCGTTTCGGCCTGGGCCTGGACACCAACGACAAGTGGTTCAACGCAAGGAATTGCGGATTGCTTGCCACGGCGAAGCTCCCAGCGGAGCCGGGCGGATTGTCCCGAGCGGAGTCGAGGGGCGGATTGCCGGAGGCGAAGCCCGCACAGTCTGCCGCGACCAAGGGAGTGCCCGGGCCCGACATTGAGTGGCCCATCGAGGAATCCAAGCTCACCCGAAAGCTGTCGATCCCCAGCCAGGGCCGGCTGTACTACATCCGCTACGCCTTCAAGCTCGGCTGGGGCGTCGATAGGGTTCACGATCTGTGCAAGATCGACCGCTGGTTCCTGGAACAAATCCGCCAGCTCGTCGAGTTCGAGGGCGAGTTGGCCGTGGCGGGGACGGCGGAGGCCGCCGATGAGCGCCTCTTCCGCGAAGCAAAGCAGTGGGGCTATAGCGACGTCCAACTGGCGACTATCTGGAAGGCCATGCCGGAGACCATCCGCGCCCGCCGCAAGTCGCTGGGCGTCGAGCCGGTCTACAAGCTCGTCGACACGTGCGCCGCCGAGTTCGAGGCGTACACGCCGTACTACTACTCGACCTACGAGACGCCAATCA
>Ga0315287_10002533_pt1 | contig 17365 bp, 14 predicted proteins | sample YL17G11_0_MG_FD_205037 | JGI IMG/M metagenome (GOLD analysis project Ga0315287, IMG submission 205037) | Sediment microbial communities from Yellowstone Lake, YNP, Wyoming, USA - YL17G11_0 | ecosystem: Environmental > Aquatic > Freshwater > Lake > Sediment | place: USA: Wyoming | collected...
TCACCACAAGCAGCAGCGCGGGTGTCAGTGACACCCGCAACGGGTCTTTTCGGGGTGTTTCGGGCGGGTTCTCTCTTCCGCCGAAAACAGCGGAAAGCCCTGGAAACAAGGGGTTTTCGCGTTTCTTGTGAAAACCGGTTGTTTTTGTGGAATACCGCAAATTTGCCCGTTGTGCGGCCTGCAATGATTATTGGCTGGACTTGTTCCCGAAGAACGTGCATAATGAATTTGGGTTTTTGGTAAATTGGGGTGGCATCTGACTTACCGGGCAGCGGTCGGCGGCGGCATGGGACGTTTCTGGGAGGCAGAGCCGGAATGGCTCGTTCTGTGGCTCGCCCTGCTGGCGGTGGGATTGACCGTCGCCTGCTACGTTATCGGGAAAATCCGCCCGAAACCGGTACAGAAGGAACCTGAGGCCAGCAAGTGGCTCTCAAAATACCGGGAATTGCACGCCAAGGGTGGGCTAAGCGACGAGGAATTCCGAACAATTAAGACGACGTTGGCCACGCAACTCCAAGATGAGTTAAGGGATAACGGCAAACCAGACTAGGACGGATACCGTAGTAAGAGCAGCATCAAGAGCCAAGCAAGCGACGCGGAAAGGGAACGTGCATGCCATCAGGACGGGACTTTAGCGGCGGACGCCGGGGAACCGGCACCACCAAGAAAAACGCCTTCTGCTCTTTCTGCCGGAAGAGCTATCGGGATGTCGGCCCCCTGGTCGAAGGTCCCGGCGATGTTTACATCTGCGGCGAGTGTATCGACCTCTGCCAGTCGATCCTCGAGCAGGAACGCCGACGCCGCGGCACGGCCAAGCCGCTTTTCAGCAAGATCCCCACTCCGCGCCAGATCGTCTCCCAACTCGATCAGTACGTCATCGGGCAGGACCACGCCAAAAAGGTCATGGCCGTGGCCGTCCATAACCACTACAAGCGGCTGATGCACGGCGCCATCGGCTCCGACCTGGAGATCGACAAGTCGAACATTCTGCTGATCGGGCCGACCGGCTCCGGCAAGACCCTGTTGGCCCAGACGCTCGCCCGCATCCTCGACGTTCCCTTCGCCATCGGCGACGCCACGACGCTGACCGAGGCGGGCTATGTGGGCGAGGACGTGGAGAATCTGCTGCTGAAGCTGCTGCACGCCGCCGACTTTGACATCGAATCCGCCCAACGCGGCGTGCTCTACATCGACGAAATCGACAAAATCGGCAAAACCAGCCAAAACGTCTCGATCACCCGGGACGTGTCCGGCGAAGGTGTCCAACAAGCCTTGCTGAAAATGTTGGAAGGGACCATCGCCAATGTGCCCCCCCAGGGTGGACGCAAGCACCCCGAGCAGCAATACATCCAGATGGACACCAGCAACATCCTGTTCATCTGCGGCGGCACGTTCGTCGGCCTCGACGACATCGTTGGCCGGCGCTTGGGCAAGCGGGCCATCGGATTCACCCAGGAGGGCGGCGGGCACGATCAATTGGAACTCGGCGATCTGTTGCAACAGGTCACCAGCGACGACATCCTCCAATTCGGCATGATTCCCGAGTTGGTCGGCCGTTTGCCGATCGTCTCGGCCCTGCGGCCGTTGGACCTGGACGCCATGGTCCGCGTGTTGACCGAGCCCAAGAACGCCCTGGTCAAGCAGTTCCAGGCCCTGTTCACCATGGAAAACGCCGAACTGGGCTTCACGGAAGCAGCCCTGCGGGCGATCGCCGAGCGGGCAATGGAGAAAGAGACCGGCGCCCGGGCATTGCGGTCGATCATCGAGGAAGTGATGCTCGACATCATGTACGACCTGCCCGACCAGCCGCCGGGCGGCCGCTACCTCGTCAACGACAACATCGTCTACGGCCGCGAGCAACTCGTGCCGCTGCCGGTCGCCGTCGAGCCGCAAACGAAGACGGCGTAGCGTTGTGTCGCGCCGCCGCTCAGGGGCCGTAAAAGAATAACTTGTGCAATCTTGTAGGATGGATTTCCTAATCCGTCCCCGAAAACTGGACGGATTAGGAAATCCGTCCTGCGTGTAGACCTCCAACGTATTGCTTTACAGACCCTTAGGGGCTGGCGGGCCGGGAATTGTTCAAGACCACCGGGACCGCGATGGCCGTGGCGGCGATGCCGAAAACCACAAAGGGATTGCTCAACAACATTTTCAGTCCCCAGCCCTGGCCACCGCCATTCTGTGTGTATACGATTGCGCCTTTTTGGGCGGCGGGCGGAGCCGTGCCCGGCGACCAGAAGCGATAGATGCCGTTGCCTTGCCCGGCCGCAACCTGATACACGCCGCCGCGCAACCCTTGCACCTCAAAGCGGCCATCAGTCGTGGTCGTGGTGTTGGCTACTTCGTGATCCTGCGCCCGCAACGACACGGGCGCGCCAGCGACGCCCCCGCCCCGCAGATCAATCAATTGGCCGTGGAGCGTGCCGCCTTCGGCTAGGGCGATGTCTGTGACGGCGGGTGGCGGCGTCTGCTCGGCCGCCAACGCCACTTCCGGCAGGTTTAGGCCAACCATGGCCAATGAGACAAAAACACTGCGGATAAGTCTTCCGCTCTTCATCGCGGGTCTCCTTGGAATAGTGCCGACGATCCTTTTTCACTTGTTTCGTTGTATCGGTCGAACGGCGTTCAGTCCTGGGTTCTGCAACGTATTGGTCCTAATCTAGCGATATTGCGGGAATTGACTCCCCTACGCATTTCGGCTGTTTTACTTGTACGGACGCTGGAGTGAACGACTGGATAAACCTGGAAGTCCAGGAAAGACGCGCATGCCTGCAAACGCCCGCTTTGACAACCTCTCCATTGGCCACGGACGCGGGATTGTGGCAACACAGCACCACTGCGGCATCGGCCCCAGCCAACTCCGCCACCCGTTGGAATGCGTCCTGAAGCAGCGGGGGCCGGGATGCCACTCCGTGGGCGTCGGTGGCGACGAAATGCGCCATTCCTTGCCGGATGATGGATTCCGCAAATCGGCGGATCCGCGCCCCGAACAACCCCGTCAGGCTGGCGGCGGTCACCTGCAACAGACAGCCGCGCTCGATAAGCCGCGGCAGAACGTCGGGCCGGCTCATAATCCCTTTGTTGCGCTCAGGGTGGGAGAGGATGCCGACGATCCCAATTGACTGCAACTCGTCCAGCAGGCGGTCCAAGGGGGCGTAAACGTCGTGCGGCAGTTCCAAGAGAACGTGCCGCCAGCGGTCGGCGAGGCTGAGGATTTCGCCCGCGCGCAACTTGCCGACCAGTTCCGGCTCGATGCGGACGTCGGCGCCGGGCAGGACGCGCAACGGCAGCCCGCGATGGTCGAGGGCCTTTTGAAACCGGGCGGTTTGGGCCCGAATCGCGGCCCCCGTGTTCTTGGAATAGTTGCCCCGTTGATGCGGCGTGGCCACGATCGTGGCGATGCCGTCGGCAACCGCCATCTCGGCCATGCGCAGAGACTCTTCCCAGCCAGACGCGCCGTCGTCGAGGTCCGGCAACAGGTGGCAATGGATATCGGCGAATGGCTCGGATCGGTTCATGTCGGATCCAATGTACTCCTCACGCTCCGCGTGAGGTTGTGCCCAATGTACTCCTCACGCTCCGCGTGGGTTGTGCCCAATGTACTCCTCACGCTCCGCGTGAGGTTGTGCCCAATGTACTCCTCACGCTCCGCGTGAGGTTGTGTCGCTCAACCTCACGCGGAGCGTGAGGAGTACGACAGTAATTGCTTATTGCAGGCGCGGCGCGCCGGCAGCGGCGCGGCGCTCGGCATCCAGTCGCCCTCGGAGAGCTTCCTTGAGTTTGGCTTGCACCGACTGTTCGTCGGGTGTTCGTTGCAGGCACCAGTGCAGGTGCGATTCGGCTTCGGCGAACTGTTGCCGCTCGATCAAGCGAAGGGCGAGTTCATAGCGGGCCTGGTAGTTGCCTGGGTCGCTCTTGATCGCGCTGCGTGCGCACTGCAGGGCCCGCGGCCCTTCGTTTAACTGTGCGTAGAGTCCCTGCGCCTCGAGCCAGAGGGATGCCGCGGCCGGGTCATTCTTGGTTTGCGCTTCGCGCTCCGCCTTCTCTGCCCACGCGCGGCGCAGCGCGGCCAGTTGCTCGGGGCGGCATCGCTTCGCGCAGGCGGCATAAAGGAATCGCATGCCTTCCAGGTCGGGCTGAAACTCGCGGAGCAGCAGCGCGATCATTTCCGGAAGGCCCTCCTCCGGCGTGTGGCCGATCAAGTCGCCGATCAACTGCCGCTGCTGTTTGCGGCCGCAATGGAAGGCCCGCTTGGCGTAATCCAACCACTTCACCGGGTCGCCGGCCAGGTAGGCCGCGCTGCCGGCCGCGTAGAGCACGGCGCCGTCGAAGGGCCGCACGCGCAATGCTTGTTCCACGCAGGCTTGACCCGACAACCGCCGATTGCCGTCGAGGAAGCACAACTCGGCCAAGTAGATGTACCCGCGACCTTCAAGGGGGCACAGGGCCAAAGCCGACCGGGTATGCCGCAGTGCCTCTTGCAGGTGAGAAACATGATCGCCCACTGCCCGAGACAGCCATTCGAGCATCGCCTGTTGCGAGGGGAACTGCGATTGCAGCACGGCATCGCGGATGTTCACCAACGACATGGAGTTCGCCGCCGTGGCCTGAAGCTGGTCGAACAGCCGCAGATGCGCCTCGGAGAGTTCGAGGTGAGCCCGTGCGTGCGCCGGCTGCCAATCGACCACTTTCTCCAGGCAGGCGATCAACTTCCGCTCGGCCTGCGGGCTCTGAGGACTGGCGCTGGCGTCGGTTGCGTGGGATTCGGCCTGTAGGGCCGCCACGGTGAGTAAATATTCGTCCCAGGAAGACGCCGCCCACGCCGGTCCGATGCACGTCGCCACCATCCAACCGCCCGCGGGCAGCAACAGCAATGCGGCGGTCGCCGGCGCGAACCTCGGCAAGGGCACGGTCCGAGTGGCGCCGACGCGGTGGTCGGCCATCTGCGCGATGCGCAGGGCGCACGCCGCCAAGACGGCGACCATTGCACTACAGGCGGGAACATACCACACAAAATCGACCGCGCCATGGACGACGGCCGCGGCCAGACCGGCGGCGATCGCCCCCGCGCACACCTTCAGCCGCGGGGGAGCAGCCCGGCCAAAACCGCGGAAGCACCACCAGCCGCACAGGACGATGCCCGCCAGAACCAGCGCCAAACCCGTTCCGCCCGTTTCCAGCGCAACTTGCAGATAGCAGTTTTCGCCATGCGTGAACTCGATGTCGTCGACGCCGATATTGGCATAGGCAGGGTAAACCTCGCGGAAGCTCCCCACGCCGGCGCCCAGGAGAAGATGGTCGGGAATCGCCTTGGCGGCGGCTTCCCAAATCATCCGCCGGCCGCGTCCATTGTCTAACTTTTCCAGCGAGCCGGAAGACAGGGTGTCGAGTCGGTCGGCGACGCGGTCGTAGCCGAAGATTGCCAGAAAGAGGCCGATCAGCAGGCCGGCGCAGGCCACGCCTGCCACCGCTTTTCCTCCGACGGCGGAGGCCCGATAGCAGATGGCCGTGCAGATGGCGACGGCGACAAATGCCGCCATGATGCCGCCGCGCGAGAGGGACAGCAGATTGGCGAAAACGACCACGGCCAAGGCCAGGGCGAGCAGGTACGTCTGCAACTCGCGGCGGCGGGCCTCGCTGCGCGACGCCGAAATCGACTCGTGACGGCTGCGCATGCGATGGGCCGCGTCTTGCAGCCACCAGATCAACGGCCCGATTCCCAGCGCTAGAAATTGGGCAAAGTGGTTGCGATTGCTGAAACTCCCCTTGGCCGTGTCAAGCGTGTCGGCAAAAGGGTGTTGGTAGAACCAGAGGAACTTGCCATTGCCGGCCAAGAGCTGTGCCAGCCCGAGCACCGCCATGCTCACCGCCGACAGGGCGCACCATTGCAGCAGGCGCTCCACGTCCTCGATGGCCGCGATCCGTTGCGCGGCAACAAAGAACACCAACCCGTAGGCGAGAAAGATCGCCAAGCCGACGCGCGTGTCGGCGGGCGTCATCGAGATGCAGTGCCAGCCGCCGAGGCTCGACGCCAACGGGTCCGCTGAATTCCAAAGCGGCAGCAGATCGGCGTTGTGGGGCGCCAGCCATCCCAGAGCGAACGCGGGTAGAGGCAGCGTCTGCAACAGCACCAACGCCGCGCCTGCAACCAGCAGCAGCATGGCCGCCGTCGGCCGCCAGCGCGCCGCCTCGGAGCAATACTGGTGTGCGGCCCAGGCCAAACCCATCACGGCCGCCAGCGTCGCCAACGCGAGTTGTCCCACGGGATGGCGCCCGCCCATCAACAGCGGCACGAGGAAGATCACTCCGGCCAAACAGCCGTCGACAATCTGTAGCAGCAGCCGTTCGCGGGGGTCTGCCCCGATTGGTGCGGCGCGCAGCGTTTGTCGGTGCGTTGGGTTGCCGGATAGGGTCAAGTCGAGGTCCCTTTGTCGATCGTCGGATCAGCAATGTACTCCTCACGCTCCGCGTGAGGTAAAATGTACTCCTCACGCTCCGCGTGAGGTATGGCGTCACGCGGAGCGTGACGAGTACATTTACATACATTTACATACATTTACGCACATTTACGCCACGCGCCGGGGAACGACGAACGAACGCGGATCGTCTTCCTCCGCGCAACCGTGCTCTCGCTTCCCGATGAAGGGCACGCACGGCTCCGCCGCCACGCCGCCGTCGGCCGCGGCCTGGGGTTCTTTGTGGCCCTCCTCGGCGGCATAGTGATAGTTGTAGCCATAGTTGTGATAGCCGTAGCTGTTGTAGCCGTAGTAGGCCCGGTCGTCTTCCGAGCCGACGCAGTTGACGATGATGCCCAGAATGGAAATCTTCAGAAATCCGAGCCGCTCGACCATCCGAGTCACCAGGCGCCGCTTGTTCTTGGCCGGCTGAACAACGATGACCACCCCGTCGACCAGCCGTCCGATGACTGCCGCGTCGGCGGTGGCCAGCGTGGGCGGGCTGTCGATGAGAATCTGATCGTAGACGCTTTCCGCCCAAGCCAGCAGTTGGGAGAATCGCGGGCTGCCGAGCAGTTCGGCGGGGTCGTTCGGCCGCGGGCCGGAAGGGATGATGTCGAGCCCCCGAATCGCGGTCGTGCGTACGTTCGAGGCCACCGCTTGGGCGATGTCGCCCTCGCTGCGCAGCACCTCGGAAAGCCCATGCGGCCCCCGCATGTTCATCATGGCGGACAGTCCGGGCCGGCGGAGATCGGCGTCGATCAGCAAGGTCTTCTTCTCGGCCTGCGCATAGCAGACGGCCAGGTTGGCCAAGACGGTCGATTTGCCGTCGCCCGGCTCCGCGCTGCTGATGACGATCTGGCGCGCGTCCTGGTGCGTGAGCATCAGCGCCGTGCGCAGCGTGCGGAAGCCTTCGCTTTCCGTGGCCGTGGGGGTGACATAGGTGGGCAGTGCCTCAATCCCGCCGTCGGCCGTTGTTTGCAGCCGCTGAATCATGCTCAGCAAAGGAACGCCCAGCCGGCTCTGCATCTCCTCCACCGAGCGGAAACGGTCGTCCAAGGCGTCCAGCAGCGTCACCAGCCCCAAGGCGATGCCAAAGCCGCCGACGATGGTCAACAGGACCACGTTGCGCAACCGCGGCGAAACCGGCGTTTCCACCACCGCCGGCTCCTCGATCACCGCCACGCGCACTTCCTGGCCGTTCTGTTTCAGGTCCAGTGAGGCGATCTGATTCAGCAGGACGTCGTTCATGTCGCCCAGCCGTTTGACGTCGCGTTCCAGCAATTCGATCTGCGCCAGTTGCCCGCTGAGATTGATGGCTTCCGTGCGGGTTTCTTCGAACTTGGTTTGCAGGAGCTGCTCCTTCTGCCGGGCCTCGGCCAGTTTCTGCCGCAGGATCTGGACGAGCCACGGCCCAAGCCGGCTCTTGCGGAGTTCCGTGACGCGGTCGTTCATGCGATCTTGGTAGGCTTGGAGGAACTCCTCGGTAATGCGGATCTTCCCGCCGAGGGCCGCCACTTCGGGATGCAGCGGCCCAAGGTTCTGCTGCAAAGTATGGTACTCGGCCCTGTTGGCAAGCAGGGTCTGCTCCAAGCCGGCCTGGGTGTTGACGTCGCGGCTGCTCAGACCGAGGCTGCCCAGCACCAACTCGCGGCCTACCGAGTCGGCGACGCTCATCATGTATTGTCCGAGGTCCTCGCCGTTGCGCATCGCGGCCTCGATCGCGGCCAGCGATGCCTCGCATTCCACCCGCTGTTTCTGTGCGGCGATCAGCGCGTCGTTGAAGTACACCGCCCGCTGCACCGTGGGGTGCAAGGTCTTGCCCTCGGAGCGGAAACCCATGTCGGCGAAATGGCGGCGGGCCTCCAACAACTCCTGCTGCTTGCGGCTGAGTTTCTCGGCAAGCTCGTTGCGTTCGTGCGTCAACACCCGGCTGATCTCGCCGGCTGTGCCCTTGTGCATGCGATCCATGAAATCGAGGTACGACTGGACGATCGCCCGCACCACGTTGGCCGCCACCTTCGGGTCCTTGGAACAGTAGCTGATTTCGATAATGCTCGTGGCGCGAATGGTCTTTGCGGCCATGTTGCCCTGGAGCGCACCGACGCAGCCTTCCATCGACGAACCGGGCATGTCGATGCGGTCTTCGGGAGCAAGAAGCTTCACCGCCCCCTCGAGCACCTTGGCGCTGCGGATCATGTTTTCGAAGGTGGGCATGGTGTTCTGCCGCAACGACTCGTCGTTGGTGATCGACGTGTCGAGGCGATCGCGCCCGTTCTGCGTCACCAAGAGCGCCGCCTTGGAGGAGTACAGACGGACGACAGTCATGTAATACAGCCCGCCAAGCAGCGCGGCGGCCGCCATCACGGCGATCGCCAGGTTCTTGCGATAACGCACGGCCAGCACCATCCGCAGCAGCGAATGGGCGATCCGCGTAATCTCGAGATTGTCTTCGGCCGGGTTAACGGCGGGGTCCAGTCCCATGACTACGACGCCTTAGTTTGACATCCATGGTTGGAGAAACCGCTTAGAACATGGGAAGCGTGGCCCCAAAGCCGAAGTGAATAAAGCTCTTCAACACATCCACCGCGACGGTCGCGGGCGTCTGTTCGACGGTTAGCGTGTCGCCCGGCGCCAACGCGAGGTTGTCTTGCCCGCTCTTTGCGTCCTGAATACTCAAGGTGATCTGGATCGGCGCCGTGCTTCCCGGCGGGCGGCGAATCACAAGCATCTTATCGGCTACCGAACTCGAACAACCACCGGCCAACGCCAGCGCATCCAGCACGCGAAGCTCTTGATTGTGAGGATACGGAATCTCGCCTGGTTTGCCCACCAACCCGAGCACGTAGACCGGCCGCAATTGCCGTTTGGTCACGCTCACCACGTCGCCGTCGCGCAAGTCGGGCGCCTTCTCCATGCCCGCGGTCGCCGCCGTCAAGTTCACCTTGACGATTGCCGGCGCCGCCGGCGCCGCCTGGTAGGCTGCCAGCGTGCCTTCGGCCCCGGGATTTCCGGCCGCGTACGGGGGGCGCTCTGCCGCAGCGCCGGCAGCGAAACTGCCCGCTCCGGTGCGACGAATCTCCACCTCGCCGCTGGCGTCCTTGCACAGGCCATCGGCCGCGACCAAGGCGTCCATCAGCGAACTGGAGCCCCGCGTCAATTCGTGAGTCCCCGGCTTGTTCACCGCCCCGACTACGGTCACCTTGTTCATTCGGCGCTGCTTCATCGTTACCGTAATACAGGGGTTGCGAAACACGCCCCGTGCGACGCTCTCGGCGCCAATGATTTGTTCGGCCTGCTCCGCCGTCATGCCGGCGACGCCCACCTTGCCGATCAAGGGCACCGTGACCGTTCCGTCGTCGGACACGCGGACCGGCGTCGAGGTGCTGGTTAGTTTCGTGTAGTCGGTGACCATCGCCACGTCCAACACGTCCCGCGGCTGAATGACGTCCTGGCTGACGGTATTGTCGGCCAGACTGCTGAGGTCAATGGTGTCGAGGTTCATCGAGGCCGGGGCAACGAACTCCGCCGGCAGATTGGATGCACGGTACACTCTCCCGGCACACCCCAATCCCAGAGACATTGCCAACGAGGCCAGAAGGGCAATCCTTCGGCCTGCGAGGGCAAGGTAATCCTGGCGCGGTGTCATCGAGAAGCCCCGCGGAAAAAATCGGTCTTTCGGAAAAACAGGGGCGCGAAGGCTCCCTCACGATTAGGGGGCGGAGAATAGCGGAGAGCGGGTGTTCCCGTCAAGGGAGGTTTCGCGATAGCCCGCATTTCGTACCGCCTCGCACCAATGCGTAGGGTGCGTGAAACGCACCATCCATGACCAATTATGGTGCGTTTCACGCACCCTACCCAAAAAATCACAACCGACAATGGCAAAACGCGGCTAAATGCGCAGCCGGGGAAGTTGGGGATGTTTTCATCCTATTCTGTCGGTCTTGCCGGATTTTCCAAAGAATCCTGTTGTATCAGGCCGACCATTAAACCTCAGATAGGTGTCTTGCGCGGTGATGTCCTGCGCTGGACATTTCCTGTTGCCAAAAGTCGAGCCAAACGGAGGGGGGACGCCATGAGGTCATTGTCTGTGTCGTTACTGGTTGTCTGCGTGGCCATTGTCGGGTGCAAGACACCGTGCAAGGAAAACCTGCCGCCGGCACAGATGCTGATGCATCCCGGGCCGGGCGTGGACGGTCCCGGCCCAGGGGTGATGATGTATCAACCGGGCGTCCCCTCACTGGGCATGACGTCGCAAGTGGCGTTCGTCGGACCCGAGGGAATGAACGTAACCTGGGACGTCGGTATGCCGGGCATGTTCGACTCCGAAGCGTTGATCGTGCCGGGCCGCTACAACTTCCCGCAAGGCGCCATCTATCGCCTGAAACTGGCCAACATCCCCGGCCGGCCCGGAGTGGAACTCTATCCGACGCTCGAAGTTGGACCCATGATGCCGCGGACCGAAGCGTTCCTGGCCCACAACGCCATTCCGGTGCAATTCACTCCGGAAGATTTCGACCAGGTGCTCACCGGGAACTTTGTGACCAAGGTAATCTATCTGCCCGATCCGGAATACCAAGAACTGGCTCTGGCCGGCGTCGAGACGCTGGTCAGCACGCGGCTTGATCCGGGCGTCGACCCGATCGTCGAGGCCGATCGCCGCGGCGCCATCCTGGGAATTATTCGCTTGGGCAACAAGGACTTGCAGATTCCCAACGGCCAAGTCAACGAGGGTGACGTGGCGCCGGCCGCCTATCAGTGCCCGGTCGAGGGCGGGCAGATGTCGACCGCGCCAATGCCCATGGGCATGCAGGTCGGCGGACCGTCGACCATGCCCGGCCGCTACATCGCCGGCGTTACGGCGCCGCAGTATGGCATGCCGATGTGCGGCACGCCGATCGGTCTGCCCGGCCCGCCGTCGGTGCCGCTGGGAGTGCCGGCCGGATTGCAGAAGCACGTCATAAAGAACCACACTCGAGTGCATCTGCCCGAGCCGACGCAGCGTGTGCGGATCGATGTCAAGCAGAAGCCGGGATTGAGCTATCCGGAACCGGTCCACCATGTGCGAATCGTCGAGCGGACCAGCCCGGGCGTAGGCGCCTACCGGCAGCCGCTGACGGATCGCCACGAATGCATCAAGCCGGATTGCACCGAGCCGTGCGAAGGAGACTGCCCTCCGTCGGACTGACGGCAAGGAGAACGATAGCATACCTCACGCGGAGCGTGAGGAGTACGATAGCATACCTCACGCGGAGCGTGAGGAGAACGATAGCGTGAACACTCACTCGTCCTACGGCCACTTCAGAATCACTCGTGACAATGGTCCTTTCGATCCGCTGTTGGGCAACCTGCGCCGCGCGCTGCGGCCGGGGAGTTGCCGGCAGAATGGCAATGGTCGTGTTTGGATGGCTGGGCGCAACGGCAGGGTTGTTTGCCCAACAGCCGCCCATGCACTACCTGCACCATGGTGTAATGCCGCCGGGAGCGATTGGCAGCCAGCAACTCCAGCGGGGCGGACCATTGCCCGGGTTCTACCAGCCGGTTGAGATCAGGGCCCCGCGCGGGGCCCTGATCTCGCTGGCGGTGGCCAACCAATTCGACGAAGCCCAGCCCGCCCCGCGCAAAGCCGGCATGCTCATCGGCGCCGTGTATCGGCTGCGGGTGACCAACATCCGGTTGGCCGAGGGCCTGGAAGTGTTTCCCACCATCGAAGTCATCGATCGCCTCTACACGCCGCCGGACCAGGCAGGCCGCTTCGCCATCCCCATCGAGTTAACGGAGGACGACCTGAAATTGGCGCTCGCCGGCAAGTTCGTCACGCGGGTGATCTATCTTGAGAATCCGCGCGATGCGCTGCCGGTCCGCGACAATCTACAGGGGCAGGCGTGGTTCGAGGCGGCGCCGGGCCAGGATCCACTGGTGGTGGCCGACGCCTTGGGCCGCCCGGTAGCGATCCTGCGGCTGGGAGCTCGGCTGCCGGACCAGGCCGAAACGCCGGATGCGAACTTTTTCTACTGCTCGCCCCCGTTTGTGCCGTATCCGCCGCAACAGGCTGCTCCGCGGCAAGCGGTGCCGCAAGTGCGGCCTGCTCCGCCACAAGTAAAGATTCTGTCGCCGCCGCCGGAGATGGTGCCCGCCCCCGCGGCCATCAGAGCGCCTGCTCCCGAGGGCCCGAAGCCATGAGACACGTCGCCCCGGCGGAATCGACTTTTCAAGGCTGGCCCGATCCGTGGCGGATGGCCCTGATTGCGTTGTGCGCTTTGATTCTTTGCTCTTGCCGCGGCCCTGTGGAACAGATGTGCCCCAAGGACGCCGGCGCGGCTACCGCGCGATATGGCCGCGCGGCGGCGCATCCGAGTTTGCCGGCCGAAGCGTACACCGGCGCCGCTGCGGGCGCCGTGGCTGCCGCGCCGATGGGCCCGCCCGGCATGGAGCAGGGTGTGCCGTTGCCGTACGAAGCCTATGGGCCCTGGGCGCCGCCCGGAATCCATCAACCCTGGCCGGAGGACGAATATCTCCGCGACGGCGGCGACGAGGGTCTGCCCACCAAGGTCGGCCGGCAAGGAGAGGTCCTCGGACTGGAAATGGAAGACGCGGTAGCCCACTACGAGACGCTCGACGGGCACACGGCGGTCGAGCCGAGCAACGAAGTCTACATCTACAGCCCCCGCTTTGGCGCCGTGCGCCAGGTGGTGGGACTCGTGGCCAACGAAGAGCGCAAGCGGGTCGGCGGCGTTCACATGCCGGCGAAAGTCAGCGTGCCTGAGTCGCGGCAAATCGTGGCCGACGCGAAACAGAACATTCAGGCCGGCGGCGAAATCTCCGCCCGGCCGGCCGTCGCGCTGCGGACTAAGCAGGGCGAGGGCGTGATGTCGAGCGTCATCGGGCCGCGCGGCTTCCAAGACGCCTTCAAGCCCTACGAGAACCTGGCGATCCTCCGCCAAGGCATTTTCGAGGAGGCCGAGATGCCCTTCCTCGCCCGCGGCGCCAATGCGGCCATCGCCTGGTCGCATACGCAGGCCGTGCAGATCATCCTCGATCGGCAGGGGGCCATGGCCGACGTGAAGTACGACAAGAGCATGTCGGTGTACACGGTCACCGCTCCGCCCGGTCATCCGCGTCTACAGTTGGTCAAGGTGGCCTCGACGCCCTTCGCCCAGCCCGGCGACGAAGTGGACTTCACCCTCCGCTTCGACAACATCGGCAACCAGACGATCGGCAACGTGACGATCGTCGACAGCCTGAGCACGTGGCTGGAGTATGTCAAAGACAGCGCGCAGTGCAGCCGGGACGCCAAGTTCTCCACCGAGCCGAACGAGGGCGATTCGCTGGTCCTGCGGTGCGAAGTGACCGACCCTCTCGAGCCCGGCCAAGGCGGCCTGATCCGCTTCCGCTGCCGCGTGCGGTAGACCCTCCCACTTGCCAGTTCTCCGGCTTCCGTGGATAATAGCGCCATCGTTGGTCGCTCACGGGAAACAGCCATGCTCTCCGACACCCATCCCGATGTGGAGAAGTTACAGATCGAGTTGGCCCGCCAGGCCACGGGCGCTCAGAAGATCGCACAGATGCGGTCGCTGACATCCCTGGTGATCGGGTTGTCTCGGCGGGCAGTTGCCCGCGCCAACCCGCAATTGACGCCCCATGAGGTCGAGATGCTTTGGGTTGAACTCACTTACGGCAAGGACTTGGCCGCCAGACTTTGCGAGTATCGGAAGGATAGACAGCCATGCAGTCTGCCGACGTAATAGAAGCTCTAACACCCGTGGTAACGGAACTGGAACGATTGGGGGTCAGATACTATCTGTGCGGTTCTGTCGCCAGCGCGTTTTACGGAGTGTCCCGGTCAACGATGGATGTTGACTTGGTTGCCGAATTGGCCCCGCGGCACGTTGCGCCGCTGGTGCAGGCGCTCGAAGGCCGATACTACGTCGACGCGAGGATGATTTTGGACGCCATTGCACGGAAGTCGTGCTTCAATGTCATCTACTTGCGAGCGAATTTCAAGGTGGACATCTTCGTTGCGAAGACTCGACCTTACGATCGGGCCGCAATGGCTCGGATCCGAGAGGACGCCTTCGACGAAGCCCCCGGACTTCTCCGGGTCTTTCTGCCATCGCCTGAGGACGTGGTGCTCAGCAAATTGGAGTGGTTTCGCCTTGGGGACGAGGTCTCGCAGCGGCAATGGGATGACGTACTCAAAGTTATGAAGGTTGGATCGCGCTCCCTCGACCGCTCGTACATGGAGACCTGGGCAGGCGAACTGGGCGTCGCCGACTTACTGGCAAGGGCATGGAAAGAAGTCGAAGGCCATTAGGGCTCAGAGGCGGAACGTACATTGACGCAGGCCGATAACTACCTCTGCCCAGGCGAAACACATCCGATCTCCCGGGCGATCCATTTGGGCCGGCTGGCGAGTTTCTACCCGGGCTGCCGGCGCTGTCCGCACCGCGACGACACCGGCACGCTCTCGCCGCGCCAGGTTCGGCAACTGGCGGAAACGCGCCCGCGCGGCGAGGCTCGGTCGGTGTTTCACGACGAGGGCGCCGGCGGCGTCTACCTCAACGATCTTGGCCCCTCCGTGGCCCGCGACATTGCCGCCGCCTTCGGCCAACTTCTCCCTCTCCCTCTGGGAGAGAGTCGGGGTCAGGGCCACGCCCAAGGCGAAACTGCCAGCCACAAGACAATTGTCCTTGCTGGCGATGGGCGGCCGATCGCGGCCGAACTGGTCGCCGCCGCGAGCGAAGGGCTGCGACTGAGCGGCTGCGACGTGGCCGACATCGGCCCGGCCACCGCCGCCTGCCTGGCGTTCGCGGTAGATCATCTTCAAGCCGCCGGCGGAATCTTGGTGGGCAATCCGGGGACCGAACCGCACGTCGTTGGGTTGAAGTTCTGGGCCGCCGGCGGCAACCCGCTATCAGCCGGCGGGTCGCTGGAACCGCTAGTGCAACTCTATCAGACTGGCATCGGCCGCCCGACGGGCGCGTTCGGCGCCCTGCGCCGTTTCCAGGCCGAGACGCCGTATCTTGCCGCCCTGGCAAGTCGCTACCATGCCTTGCGGCCGCTGCGCGTGGTGCTCGATTCGGCCTCCCTGCCGCTGGCGAAATACCTGGAAGAACTCACGGCGGCGACGGCGTGCCGCGTTGTCCTCTGCCGGACGACGCGCGAAGAGTTGCCCAAGCAGGTCCGCCACCACGGCGCCCATTTTGCCGCCCGCATCGACGGCGACGGCGAGACCTGCCGCGTGTTGGACGAGCAGGGCTGCCCCGTGCCGGCCGAACGGCTGTTGTTGCTGTTGGTTCGACACATCCTTCACACTGCTTTCGAGCAATCAGCGGCACACGTTGTCCTCGAAGACGGAACCCCGCAATCGCTGGTCGACCGGCTGGAACGATATAGCCGGGGGCTAACAGCCCCCGGTCGACCCGCCGGCAGATCCGCCATGGCGGCGGCCATGCGGCAACACGGCGCGATCCTGGGCGGCGGGCCCAGCGGCCGATTCTGGCATACGGGCTACGCCGCCGGGCTGCCGTTGCCCGACGCGCTGATGACCGTTACGCTGCTGCTCGAACTGCTCAGCCGCACCGACGACCCGTTTTCGGTGGTCCTCGACCGCGAAGCTGCCATCGGGTAGAATGGCATCCGCCGTTTACTATCCACTAACCACTAACCACTATCCGCCCGTGTCCTCGCATTGGCTTGCCGACCGCACCCGCCTGTTCGACGCTTCGGGCATCCGCAAGGTCTTCGACCTGGGAGCGAAGCTGAAGGACCCGATCAACCTTTCGATCGGGCAGCCGGACTTCGATGTGCCCGAGATGGTGCGCCAGGCCGCCATCGAGGCCATCCAGAGCCGCCGCAACGGCTACGCCCTTTCGCAGGGCATGCCCGTGCTGCGAGAAAAGCTCCAGGCGGAAGTGGATCGCGACTACGGCCATGACGACCGCGAGGTGTTCGTCACTTCCGGCACCAGCGGCGGGCTGATGCTGGCGCTGCTGGTGTTGGTGAACCCGGGCGACGAAGTAATTGTCTTTGATCCCTATTTTGTCATGTACGATTCGCTTTCGGCGGTGGCTGGCGGCAAAGTGGTGTATATCGACACGTACCCCGATTTCCGCATCGACCTGAACCGGGTGGCCGACGCCATCACGCCGCGCACCAAGGCGATCATCTTCAATAGCCCGGCCAATCCGACCGGCGCGGTGGCCGGCGAGATCGAGGTTCGCGGCCTGGCCGAGTTGGCGGCGGCGCGAAACGTGGCGCTGATCAGCGACGAAATCTACCGGGCGTTCTGCTACGGCCGCCCGTTCGTCTCCCCGGCCAGATTCAATCCGCAAACGCTGGTGGTCGACGGATTCAGCAAGACCTACGCCATGCCCGGCTGGCGATTGGGCTTCGCCCACGGGCCCGCGGCGATCATCCGCGAGATGATCAAGCTGCAACAGTACAGCTTCGTGTGCGCCCCGCAGCCGTTCCAGTGGGCGGGCGCGGCGGCGATGGACATCGACATGACTCCGCACATCGACGCCTACCGCCGCAAGCGCGACCTGCTCTTGGCCGGGCTGGCCGGCGATTACGAAGTGGCGCCGCCCGGCGGGGCATTTTACGTTTTCCCCAAGTTGCCCTGGGGCTCGGGCATGGAGTTTGTCGGCCGGGCCATCGAAAAGCACCAACTCCTGATTATCCCCGGCAGCGTGTTCAGCCGCCGCGACACCCACTTCCGCATCTCCTACGCCGCCGCCGATTCCGTGATCGAGCGGGGCATCGAGGCGCTCAAAAAACTCGCCAGAGAGAAGCCATCTGGGTTGAAGTAAGGTTCATCCGACTAAAGCGTACCGGGGGGTTGAAAAAGTGTGGACATGCTTATCCCATATAGGGTTGCGCAAACGACCCTTGGAATGGGAGGATTCAGC
>Ga0315287_10002534_pt1 | contig 17364 bp, 19 predicted proteins | sample YL17G11_0_MG_FD_205037 | JGI IMG/M metagenome (GOLD analysis project Ga0315287, IMG submission 205037) | Sediment microbial communities from Yellowstone Lake, YNP, Wyoming, USA - YL17G11_0 | ecosystem: Environmental > Aquatic > Freshwater > Lake > Sediment | place: USA: Wyoming | collected...
ACGAGCAACTCCGAGTGCTCGGCGCCAAAATCGTCCGAGAGGACGACCCAGCCGCAGGTTTCGGCTGACCCCGCCCACCGGTAGACGCCGTCAACTGCCGACGATGGACTCTGCCCTGCTTCGGTCTTCGGGCCAGACCATGAGCCGCGGTCCATCATTGGTCATCGCGACGGTCGCCTTGATCCCGCTGGCGTCCAGTCGCTTCCTCAGGATCTCGGCCTCGATGTAGGTGCCGGGTGATGCGACGGAGTCGAGCAGCCCGTACTGGTCGGGGTTGCCACTGAGAGGCGGGCGCTCCACGACCGAGCTGCCTCGACCGAAGGCCCAACGGAGAACGAGCACGAAGACGCCGATGGCGACCAGCGCCATGAGCGGTCCGTACACGTAGGAATAGCTGCCCCAGGTCGGCATGCGTCGATTCTGCGCTGACCCGCTCGGCGGCGCCACCTGTGGTGACGGTTCCCTTTAGCCTTCAGGGAACGAGGGATCGGAAGGAGCTGGCAGTGGAAGACGTGATCGGAGTCGTCGGAGCAGGTCTCATGGGGGCTGGGATTGCTCAGGTAGCGGCGCAGGCCGGGTACAAGGTGCACCTGTATGACGTTGACGGCACCTCCCTGGAGCGGGGGATCCGGGGCATCGCGACGTCGCTTGCCAAGTTCGCGGCCAAGGGGACGTCCAGTGAAGAGGAGGCGGTCGTGATGGCACGCATTGCACCGACGACGTCGCTCGGAGACCTTGCCCCAGCCTCGATCGCCATCGAGGCGGTCTTCGAGCGCCTCGAGGTCAAGCAAGAGGTCTTCCGTGCGTTGGAACCGATTCTCGGACCCCACGCCGTGCTCGCCACCAATACGTCCGCACTGCCCATTACCCAGCTGGCGGAGGTGACGCGGCGACCGCAGCAGGTGGTCGGCACTCACTTCTTCTCCCCAGTCCCTGTCATGTCACTCTGCGAGCTGGTACGTGGAGTCGAGACCAGTGACGAAACGCTGGAAATTGCGCGCGGGTTCGCTGAGCGGGTGGGGAAGACGTGTGTAGTGGTCAACCGCGACATTGCTGGATTCGTGACGACCCGCCTCATCACGACTCTCATCGTCGAGGCCGCGCGCTTGGTCGAGTCCGGAGTGGCTACCGCCGAGGACGTCGATACTGCTTGCCGACTCGGGTTCGGACATGCAATGGGGCCGTTAGAAACGATCGACCTCGTGGGTATCGACGTCATGGTCAGCGCCGCGGACAACATTGCGGCCGAGACCCCGGGGGAGACCTTCGCTGCGCCCGCCTTGCTGCGGCAGATGGTCGCTCGGGGCGCCCTCGGTCGAAAGACCGGCCAGGGGTTCTACCGTTACTGATGGTAGTCAAGCGACCACTCAGGGGGCTGCGCGGCGTGTCTCACCATTGCTGGGTCTGAGCGGCGCTAGCGTGCGGGCCTTGGAGTTCGTCGGCGACTTCCCTCCCGCTGCAAACCGGCTGCGGGCGTCGACTGACCCGGGCTCGGAGGGTTTCATGCGTCCATGCGACGTGACGTTGCCGTCCCGTGTGGACGCGACGACGTCCGGAGATGTCCGCTACGCACTACAGGTTGCGCTCGACTCGATCCACGAAGGTGATCTGTCAGTGGATGCGTCCGCAGTTGTCAGTCTCGACGTCGCCGGGCTCGGTGTGCTGGTCGCTGCGCATCGTCGAGCTCGTCAGTGTGGTGTCCGGCTGGTGCTCTGCGACCCGCAGCCGCGAATGCTGCGAATCCTCGCTGTCACCCGTCTGCACCGCGTGCTGAACTTGGATCGAGTCGCCGCGGAAGCTAGTTAGGCTCGGCTAGGCTGAGGGTCGAATCCACCGGGACCTCACGGAGGCTTGGATGGCGAACGACCCATCGACCCCTACTCGCAGTGAGTCAGCGGACGGGAGCGCGACCCGACCCTGGGTCATGCGCACGTACGCCGGACACTCCTCTGCTGCTGCGTCCAACGCGCTCTTTCGCAAGAACTTGGCCAAGGGGCAGACGGGGCTCTCGATCGCTTTCGACCTACCGACGCAGACCGGCTACGATCCCGACGACGAGCTGGCGCGCGGAGAGGTCGGCAAGGTCGGTGTTCCGGTCACCCACCTCGGCGATATGCGCTCGCTGATGGAGGGCATCCCGCTTGACGAGATGAATACGTCGATGACGATCAACGCCACGGCTATGTGGCTGTTGTCCCTCTACATCGCAGTGGCCGAGGAGCAGGGCGTCGATCCGGCCGCGCTCCAGGGAACGACACAGAACGACATCATCAAGGAGTACCTGTCGCGCGGGACGTATGTCTTCCCGCCCGGCCCATCGCTGCGGCTGATCACCGACATGGTGACCTACACGGTGGCCAACGTTCCCCAATGGAACCCGACGAATATATGTAGCTATCACCTGCAGGAGGCCGGCGCCACCCCGGTCCAAGAACTAGCGTTCTCACTTAGCACAGCAGTTGCAGTGCTCGACGCCGTCCGCGAATCCGGCCAGGTGCCGCCAGAACGGTTCGGCGAAGTGGTCCAGCGCATCTCGTTCTTCGTCAACGCCGGTGTGCGTTTCGTCGAGGAGATGTGCAAGATGCGCGCCTTCGTGCAGCTGTGGGACGAGATCACCGCAGAGCGCTATGGCATCACGGACGCGAAGCAGCGGCGGTTCCGGTACGGAGTGCAGGTCAATTCTCTCGGGCTTACGGAGGCTCAACCAGAGAACAACGTGCCGCGCATCATGCTCGAAATGCTGGCGGTCACACTGTCCAAGGATGCCCGGGCCCGAGCCATTCAACTGCCCGCCTGGAACGAAGCTCTCGGCCTGCCTCGACCCTGGGACCAGCAATGGTCGCTCCGCATGCAGCAGGTGCTGGCCTTTGAATCCGACCTGCTGGAGTACGGCGACCTCTTCGATGGCTCCCCGGTCGTGGCCGCCAAGGTCGGCGCGCTCGTGGTCGGCGCGCGAGACGAGATGGCGCGAATCGAGCGGCTCGGCGGTGCTCTGGCTGCTGTTGAGTCCGGCTATATGAAGACAGCACTCGTGCAATCCCACGCCGAGCGGCGTCGTGCTATCGAGTCGGGAGACGCTGTCGTTGTCGGACTCAACCGGTTCACGACGACCGAGCCGAACCCGTTGCTGTCCGACCTCGACAGCGCGATCCTGACGGTCGCTGCCGACGTCGAGGAGCGTGCAGTCGAGGCTCTCGCTAGTTGGCGAGCCGAACGGGACGACGCTGCAGTAGCCGTTGCCTTGGAGAAGCTCAGCAAGGATGCGGCTTCGGGTGAGAACTTGATGCCGGCGAGCTTGGCATGTGCCAGGACCGGCGTGACGACAGGCGAATGGGCGGACGCGCTGCGGGGCGTGTTTGGCGAGTACCGCGCGCCAACAGGAGTCTCGTCGCAGACCGCTTCCGTTGGGGACTCCGTATCCGGCGAGGCGGTTCGGGCGGCCGTCGAGGAGACGGCGGCTGAACTCGGGGGTCGGCTGAGGTTCCTCGTCGGCAAGCCCGGACTCGACGGGCATTCCAACGGAGCCGAACAGATCGCGGTGCGTGCGCGTGACGCCGGGTTCGAGGTGGTCTACCAGGGGATCCGGCTGACACCAGAACAGATCGCGGCCGCGGCGGTGGAGGAAGACGTCCACGTCGTTGGCTTGTCGGTGCTCTCGGGCTCACACATGGAGCTCGTGCCGGAGGTGCTGTCCCGAATCAGGGCCGCGGGCATGAACGATGTACCTCTCGTCGTTGGCGGCATCATTCCTGAGTCTGACGCCGCCGCTCTCGAGGCGTTGGGCGTTGCTGCTGTCTTTACGCCCAAGGACTACACGATCGACGACATCATGCTGCGCATCGTCGCCGAGATCCGCCGCGCACATGGCCTGGTCGTTGCCGACCTCTAGTCATCCCTCCCGCGCCAGTCGCGCCCGTTCGCTCCTGTGATCGAACGCATGAGCCCAAACCGATTACTGGCTCATTCAGAGGTCCTAGTACTACGGGACAATGGCGAACTGCACTTCGCGTGGCTGACGCTAAGGGTGTTCGGAAACGGCACGTCTCTGACTAAGCCCCCATCTCGACCCCTGGAGGACACCATGTTCAACACCTCGAAGACTTCGCTTACCCGGATCGGCGCGGTTGCCCTCTCGGGAGCCGTTCTCGTCGGCTTTGCCGCCCCCGCCCTAGCGGCAGACGGCGACGTGATACGCCGCGGTTCGTGTTCGGGCCACAGCGACTGGAAGCTCAAGGCCAGCCCTCAGAATGGCCGGATTGAGGTCGAGGGCGAGGTCGACAGCAATGTCAACAACCAGAACTGGAAGTGGAGGATGTTGCACAACGGCACCGTGTCGGCGAGGGGAAACGCCACAACGAGCGGCCCGAGCGGGTCGTTCAGCGTACGGCGGCTGATGGTTGATCTCTCGGGCACTGACCGTATTGGCTGGCGCGCTACTAACCCGACGACCGGTGAGACCTGCAGAGGTAGCCTCGGGTTCTAGCCAGCATTCCCTTTCGGAGGCCGCCCCCGTGGGCACTGCACCAACCAAGCGAGCTGCACGACCGGTCTGGCAACGGCCGGTCGTGCAGTTCGTCGTTGTTGGACTGGTCGTTGCGGTTTTCCTGGCTTGGCTTACGGGCGTGATGGGCGAACGGCTAGCACAACAACAGGCGATCGAGGATGCACGTGCGACAACCGAGCTCCTGGCTGACACGGTCGTTGAGCCGGCGCTCTCCTCGGGGCTGCTCGACACGGAGGCAGGCGACCTCGACCGTTTTGATCGGCTTATTCGGGACAGGGTCTTGGGTGGGGACGTGGTACGCGTCAAGGTCTGGGACGCAGCTGGACGAATTGTCTACTCCGATGAGCCCAGGTTGATCGACGAATCGTTTCCGCTTGGCGATGACGAACGGGCGGTGCTCGACAATGGCGGCTCGGATGCCGAGGTCTCCGACCTCAGTAGGTCCGAGAACTCCTACGACCAACAGCTTGGACGAGTGCTCGAGGTGTACACGAAGGTATCGGCCCCTGGCGGCCAACCGTTGCTCTTCGAGCTCTACCTGACCGACGACAACCTCCAGGCGCGCACCGACGAGCTCTTCGGACTCTTTCGACCGCTCACGGTGGGTGGCTTGCTGATCTTCCTCCTGGTGACCACCCCCCTCGTCTGGCTCCTTTCCCGTCGAGCCGACGCGGCGGCTGCCGACCGTGAGCGGCTCCTGGTCATGGCAGCCAACGCCTCGGACGCCGAGCGTCGGCGGGTTGCACGCGACCTCCATGACGGTGTTGTGCAGGATCTTGCCGGCACGTCCTTCGCCCTTGCCGGGATCGCCAGAGACGCCTCCCCGGAAAGCGATCTTGACCGCACTCGCCTACAGGCCGACCTTGAGCGGCTAGCTTCAGCGGTGCGCCGCAGTCTGCTCGCGCTCCGTTCTCTTCTGGTCGAGATCTACCCGCCACAGCTTCAAGCCGCCGGTCTCGGGGCGGCCCTGCAGGATCTCGTGGCACAAGCTGAGCAAGCTGACGTCGACGTGCATGTCGGCATCCAGGGCACCGACCAGCTCTCGGACAATGCGACTGCGCTGATATGGCGAACCGCCCAGGAATGCGTTCGAAACTCGCTGCGTCACGCGTCTCCGGAGCGGCTCGACGTTTGCGTCGTCATCGAGGGGACGCCTGGGGTCGCAAAGCTCGTCGTCACCGATGACGGTCAAGGCTTCGACCCAGACGCCGCTGTTGTACCGGAAAGCTTCGGGCTTCGTGGTCTCCGCGACCTCGCCACGGAGGCGGGCGGCACGTTGGCGGTTGAGTCGGCGGTAGGGCAGGGCACCCGTGTGACGCTGGAGGTGCCGGCGAGGTGATCTCGGTCCTGGTTGTCGACGACCACTCGATGCTGCGCGCTGGCCTGCAGCAGCTGTTGGCTAGCACCTCCGACATCGAAGTCGTGGGGCTCGCCGTCAACGGAGCGGAAGCCATCGAGCTGGCTGAACTCATGAACCCTGATGTGATTCTGATGGACCTGCAGATGCCGGTGATGGACGGCGTCGCGGCGACTGCGGCACTCCGTGAGGCCCACCCCGAGATTGCAGTGGTGATCGTCACCTCGTTCTCCGACCGTGACCGGATCGTAGGAGCGATCGACGCCGGGGCCGTCGGCTACCTGCTCAAGGACGCATCCCCTGACGAGATTCTTGCGGGAGTCAGGGCTGCTGCCAGAGGGGAGTCGCCGCTGCATCCGCGCGCGGCCCGCGAGCTTCTTTCGGCACGCGCAGAGGGGCCATCACGGGTCAGGGTCGAACTCACTGCCCGCGAGACCGAGGTGCTTGGGCTCGTGAGGCAGGGACTGTCGAACAAGCAGATCGCCCGACGCCTGGGGATAACCGAGCGGACGGTCAAGGCCCACCTGACGTCGTGCTTTCAACGGATCGGGGTGCTCGACCGGACCCAAGCTGCCGTCTGGGCCGAACGGAATGGCGTCGGCTGACGTGTTCGGCCAGGGGCTGGGGCCTAGGGGCTAGGAGGAAGGTCGTAGGCCGAACCGCCAGCGGCCGTCGGATGCGGCGGTGATGTAGGGGTCGTCGGCGGAGGAGTGGGGGCCGGCATCGGTGCGGGAACTGATGGCGGGGGGGCAGGCGCGGACTCCTCGTCACTCGGGAAACCGCTTGTGCCGTTCACCGTCACATACTCGTCGACCGCCTTCAGCGCCGAATCAACGTCGCTGCGCGGTCCACCCGTACGCTGCTCGGCGTAGAACGCGGCACCGAGGGCTGCGAGGACGCGGCCGGCTTCCTTCTTAGCCTGCACGTCATCCAACTTGGCCTGACCGGTCTCAACGCCCTTCTTCGCCTCGTCGAGAGCCTGTTGTGCAACTTGCTTTGCCTTGTCCAGGAATCCAGCCATGCCATCAGCCTACGGATCCTCCTCGGCTGCGCAAGAGCCGTTCGGCAGGCAGAAGATCGTCTGCTCGGTAGCGGATGGCGGTTGCGTAGCTCGAGGTGCCGGGTGTGGCCGCGATCTGACTGTCGCGATCCGGGGTTGGCCTGTCAGGTTGGTTCGGGGAGTCGTTGGAGTACCTCACCCAGGGTGGTCTCGATCCGGTCGAAGCGGGTCTGCGTTTCGTCGAAGCGGGTCTCGATCCGGTCGAAGCGGGTCTCGATCTGGTCGAAGCGGGTCCGTGTTTCGTCGACACGGGTCTCGATCTGGTCGAAGCGGGTCCGTGTTTCGCTGCGGAAGTCGTCGATCAGTTCGTAGATCGCGACGGTCTCGTTCTCGAGCCGGTTCATCCTGCGTTCGAGATTCGGGTCGTTTGGCATATCGGCCAATGTAGGCCGTGCTGACCGGCTGCTGCTAGTGAGTGGCCAGGCGTCTGTGGAGAAGTCAGAAGAGCCGATCCTCGGGCTTGTCACGGCCGCGGAGGGCGTCGTAGTCGAGGGTGAAGCACTCAATCCCGCGGTCGTTGGCCAAGACCTTGGCCTGTGGCTTGATCTCCTGAGCGGCGAACACTCCGCGAACCGGAGCTAAGAGCGGATCGCGGTTGAGGAGTTCGAGGTACCGGGTGAGCTGTTCAACGCCGTCGATGTCTCCGCGCCGCTTGATCTCGATGGCAACGGACGCGCCATCGGCGTCACGCGCCATGATGTCCACCGGTCCGATGGCCGTTCCGTACTCGCGGCGGATCAGCGACCAGCCGTCACCGAGCGACTCGATGTGCTCGGCGAGGAGCGCCTGAAGGTGTGCTTCGACGCCGTCTTTCTGGAGCCCCGGGTCGATGCCCAGCTCGTGTTCGCTGTCATGGAGCACTTCTTCGACGGAAATGGTCAGCTGGTCGCCGGTCTTGGTGTGGCTGACGACCCAGGTGCCGATTCCGGCCTCGTCCACGTCCAAAGTGGTGCGGCACGGGGGGCTCATCCAGTTGAGCGGCTTATAGGCCCGGTCGTCGGCGTGGATGGAGACCGACCCATCGGACTTGACCAGGATGAGCCGAGTCGCCATTGGTAGGTGCGCGGTGAGACGGCCTTCGTAGTCCACCGAGCAACGAGCGATCACGAGGCGCATGATGGGTCAACATACGGCACTCCCAGAGCGAGGCTTGCAACCTAGTGAGGAGTGGTCGCCGCGAGACGGGTGGTGCTGGCTGAACCGCCCACGTGAAGCTCACATGAAGTAGGTGATGGGTTCCTCCGCCTCGGGGGCGGCGGCCGTGAGCGCCGACTTGTGGAGGCTGCCGGTGAGCTCGAGAAGGTGGGTAAGCCGCGTGATGGGCTGCCACGGCTCAACGGCGACCGCGAACTGCCCTCCGTCGATCACCAGCGACGTCACCGAGGAGGCCATCAGTAGAGCCAGGAACTCAGGGTTGAGGACCAGCCTGGTCCACAAGTTGTTCTGACCAAGTAGGCGATAGGCCGCGTTGAAGCGGGTCGACTCGGTGCTGATGTGCTCGTACCCGTCGAAGGCATCGGCAAGCCAATGGGTGCGGGCGACGATACGCAGAACGTGCGGAGCTGCAAAAGGCATGGCGCACATGGTGGCGGTGAGCAGCTCGACGGGCTGTTCACGGTCAGCCTTCCCGAGGTCGTACCGAGTTCGCGTGAGGTCGGTGAGGATGAAGGGCACCTGTCGGTGCTGACCTCGGCATACGTTGCGACAGGTGGACGGAGTGAAGGCTGTCGCACCTGCCCGGTCGAGCATGGCGCTGGTGCCGAGGTCAAGGGGATCGAATTGCCACGACGACTGATCGGCCAGCCCGCGGACCTGATGTTCTCGCTCAAGCAGAAGGTCGCCGTACTGACTCCACGTCAGCGCAGCGACGATGGGGGTCACTGCTTTCTCAGAGAGCAGTGCCGCTTCACTCGAGCTCTCGGCTCTGACCCGCCGATCGAGTTCATCGGTGCTCAGCATGGCCGCTCCCGACCGTTCGCGACCTCGGGCTCCTCGCAACCCCCGGTCGAAGAAGAGCCAGACCCCCACGAGCCAGCTACCGACGAACAGCACGGTGACGTACGCCAGCGCGCGGTTGTTCAGAACCATGGAGACGAACACCAACGCCAAGGAAACGACGAAAGGCACGGCCAACCACACAAGGGCCTTTCGAGAGGGTCCGTCCGGCACGAACCACGGAAACGTCTTCACAGGGCGTTGGCGTTGACGGCGGCGCGCGGCGACGCGCCAGTTCTCGTCCCGATTCACGTGCTGATCTTCGGCAAGCCAGGGGCTCCCCCTGAGCCGGGGCGAAGTGATCCTCACTCATGGCCACTCGACCCGGGGTCCAGTCGACCTCGTGCGGGGGTGGGAGAATCGTCCTGGCGCGTCATGCCTGACGCGCTCTCGCTCCGGGCCCAGCCCCGGCAGGTTACGGCACAGGAGTAGGTCATGGTGCGTGAGTTCACCCGGGTCGGGGTTGTCGGCCTCGGCACCATGGGAGCAGGTATCTCGGAAGTGTTCGCACGGAACGGCCTCGAGGTCGTCGCCGTCGAGCGTGACGAGTCCGCTTTGCCCAGCGGCATCGAGCACGTCGAGACGTCCACCTCGCGAGCGGTCAAACGCGGCAAGCTCTCGGAAGAGGAGAAGCAGGCGATCTTTGACCGGATCACCTTCACCTCGTCGCTGGAGGACCTCGCGGACTGCCACCTGGTGGTCGAGGCTGTTCCAGAGAAACTTGAACTCAAGCAGCAGATCTTCGCCGAGCTCGACCGGATCACGGCCTCCGACGCGATCCTCGCCACAAACACCTCATCGTTGTCGGTCACCGAGATCTCGGTCGCGACACATCGGCCGGCCCAGGTGGTCGGCATGCACTTCTTCAACCCCGCTCCGGTTCTGAAACTCGTCGAGGTCATTCGAACGGTCGTCACTGACGCCCAGGTGATCGACGACGTCAAAGCACTCAGCGAGCGACTCGGCAAGGTTCCCGTCGTCGTGGGTGACAAGGCAGGCTTCATCGCCAACGCACTTCTCTTCGGCTATCTCAACCATGCCGCTGCGATGTATGAGCAGCGTTACGCGACGCGCGAAGACATTGATGCCGCGATGAAACTGGGTTGCGGCCTTCCGATGGGACCCCTCGCGCTGCTCGACCTGATCGGGCTCGATACCGCCTACGAGATCCTCGACACGATGTACAAGCAGACGCGTGACCGCCTGCATGCGCCTGCTCCCATCATCAAGCAGATGGTGACGGCCGGCGTGAAGGGTCGCAAGACCGGACGCGGCTTCTACACCTACGAGGCACCGGGGTCACCAGTTGTCGTCGCCGATGCACAGACGCCGGTGCCGAATGGCGATGGCTCAGAGGCCCGTCCTATCCAACGGGTCGGAGTTGTTGGCTCAGGAACGATGGCCGTAGGGATCGCTGAGGTCTTCTGCAAGGCCGGGTACGACGTGGTGCTTCGCGCGCGCGGTACGGAGCAGATCGACAAGGTGCGCCTCTCCATAGGGAAATCCCTGGAGAAAGCCGTCGTTAGAGGGAAGGTCACCGAGGAGGAGCGCGATGCCGCGCTCGGACGTTTCAGCGGCAGTACCTCCTTCGATGACCTCGCTGACTGCGACCTCTTCCTGGAGGCGACAGTAGAGGAGCTTTCGGTCAAGCAGGCGATCTTCGCCACACTGGACGAGCTAGCCAAGCCCGGCGCGATCTTGGCAACCACCACGTCGAGTCTGCCCATCGTCGAGATCGCGGCGTCGACAGCCCGGATGCGGGATGTCGTCGGTATGCATTTCTTCAATCCGGCACCGGTGATGAAGCTGGTCGAGGTGGTGCACACCATCAACACCGCCCCAGAGGTGGTCGAGACGGTCCGCCAGGTCTGCGAGCGGGTCGGCAAGCATCCGGTCACGTGTGGCGACCGTGCCGGGTTCATCGTCAACGCTCTGCTCTTCCCGTACTTAAATGATGCAGTGCGGATGCTTGAGGCGCACTACGCGACCGCTGACGACATCGACAATGCGATGAAGGTCGGCTGCGGATATCCGATGGGGCCGTTCGAGCTGCTCGATGTCGTGGGGCTAGACGTCGCACTGGCCATTCAGCGGACGCTCTACCTCGAGTTTCGTGAGCCTGGGTACGCTCCCGCGCCATTGCTCGAACACCTCGTCACCGCCGGGTACCTCGGCCGGAAGTCGACGCGCGGGTTCCGCGTCTACGCCTGATCCATGAGTAAGCGCCGGCCGAAGTCGCGACCGACCAAGCCGGTGTCGGCCGTCGAGACAGCAGTCGACTGGCAGGGGGAGCCCTGGGTGGTCCGGCCGATTCGCGGTTCGTCGTCGACCAAGCCTTACCGGTGCCCCGGCTGCGACCAGCTGATCCCTCCTGCCACACCGCACATGGTGGTCTGGCCCGAGACCGCCATCGTCGGTGACGGGATCGACCGTCGTCGCCACTGGCACACCACTTGCTGGAACGCACGGGACCGTCGCGGACCGCGATGACAGTTGAGATTCGGTCGAACACCGTGCTTCCGGCTCGGCGTGAAGCCTTCACCCTGCGTACCAGCGATGGGCTCGACCTCGTTGCCGAATGGGCGCTCCCGACAGAAGCTGCCCCCGCTGCAACTCTGGTGACTTTCCATCCGCTGCCGACAGCCGGCGGGTTCATGGACTCCCACGTGATCCGCAAGGCCTCGCTGCGGCTGCCGGCCTTGGCAGACATTGCCGTGCTGCGCTTCAACACGCGCGGAACGAGTTCGCCGCAAGGGACGAGTGAAGGCTCCTTCGACATGGCCCGGGGTGAGCGATACGACGTGGACGCCGCGATCTCAGCCGGGCTCGAACTCGGTGCGCCGCCAGTAGTGCTTCTCGGGTGGTCATTCGGGTCCGACCTCGTGCTCAAGTACGGGCGACAGACGGGAGTGGATGCGGTGGTTCTGCTGTCGCCGCCCCTCCGCTACACCTCCGACGCTGAGCTTGCGGCATGGGCTGGTAGCGACATCCGGATGACTGTCCTGGTTCCCGAGCTGGACGACTACCTGCGCCCGGATGAGGCCCGCCAGCGGTTGGCCGTCGTGTCGACGGCCAAGGTGACTGCCATCGAAGGAGCCAGACACCTCTGGGTGGGGGAGAAGTACGTGAGCCAAGCGCTCGACGCCATTGCCTCCGTCGCGTTGGGGCGTCCGTTGAATCTGCCGAATCAGTGGAAGGATGGGGAGAACTCATGACGCCATTGGTTCTGTTGCACGCCTTCCCGTTGAACGCTGCGATGTACGCCCAGGTCACTGACGACTTTCATGGGCAGCTGCTCACGCCGAACTTGCCAGGGTTCGGAGGTACCGGCGTCCCCGACGAGGAACCCAGTATCGATGTCTATGTCGACCACGTTGCGCGAGAACTCGATGCGGCGGGGCTTGACCGCGTCGTCATCGGTGGCACATCGATGGGTGGCTACACCGCGATGGCATTCTGCCGCCGCCATCGCCGGCGAGTCGCCGGGCTGGCGCTGATCGACACCAAGGCGTCAGCCGACGCTGAGCCGGCGGCAGCAGGACGTCGTGCCATGGCACAGGTCATGCGCGACCAAGCGACTACTGTGCCGCTGCTCGAGGACGTCTACCCAAAGTTGCTGGGGGTCACGACGCACGCGCAGCGGCCAGAGCTTGCTGCGTCCGTACGAGCATCGGTGAGTGCTGCACCCCCTGCCGCAGCCGCCTGGGCGCAGTTGGCCATGGCGGTGCGGCCTGACTCGGTGCCGACTCTCGCCGTGATCAATGTTCCCGCACTCGTCGTGGTGGGCGCTGAGGACGTCCTTTCGCCACCCTCTGACGCGGAGGCGATGGCCGCGGTTCTGTCCGACGGTGAACTCGTCGTCATCGCCGATGCTGGACACCTCACACCGCTCGAGGCCCCTGCTGAGGTGGCGTCGGCACTGCGCCGCCTGATGCGCCGCGTGGACGGGTGAGCCAACCTACTTCTCGCGGAACCGGTTGATGGCCTGCAGGTGCGTGGCACGAAGTGCGGGGTCACGGACTCCGAGCCCTTCTTGCGGCGCCAGGCACAGCACGCCGACCTTCCCCTGGTGCATGTTGCGGTGTACCTCGAAGGCGGCTTGACCGGTCTGGACGAGGGGATAGGACTTCGAAAGCGTCGGGTGGATCTTGCCTCGCTGGATGAGTCGGTTGGCCTCCCATGCCTCGCGGTAGTTGGCAAAGTGTGATCCGACGATGCGCTTGAGGTTCATCCAGAAGTACCTGTTGTCGTACTCGTGCATGTAACCGGAGGTCGACGCGCACGTGACGATCGTCCCGCCCTTGCGCGCGACGTAGACGCTCGCGCCAAAGGTCTCCCGTCCAGGGTGTTCGAAGACGATGTCGACGTCGTCGCCACCGGTGAGCTCACGAATCTTGCTGCCGAACCTTTTCCACTCCGACGGGTCCTGGGTGGACTCGTCCTTCCAGAACCGGTAGCCCTCTGCGCTGCGGTCGATGATGAGATCGGCGCCCATGCTGCGGACGATCTCGGCCTTCTCAGGGGACGACACGATGCAGACGGGCGTCGCTCCGCCGTTGAACGCCATCTGCGTCGCGTAGGAGCCGAGGCCACCGCTCGCTCCCCAGATCAGGACGATGTCCCCCTGCTTCATGCCCGCGCCATTGCGACTGACCAGCTGGCGGTAAGCGGTGCTGTTGACCAGACCGGGTGACGCGGCTTCCTCCCAGTTGAGGTGGGCCGGCTTCTCGAGCAGCTGGTTCGACTTGACCAGGGCCAGCTGCGCAAGCCCACCGAAGTTTGTCTCAAAGCCCCAGATCCGCTGCTCGGGGTCGAGCATGGTGTCGTTGTGACCGAGCGGGCTCTCCAGCTCGACCGACTGGCAGTGTGCGACTACTTCGTCGCCGGGGTGCCAGACGTGGACGCCTGGACCGGTGCGCAGCACAACGCCGGACAGGTCGGACCCGATGACGTGGTAGGGCAGGTCATGACGCTTGGCCAGCGGAGAGGTGCGTCCGTAGCGGCGCAGGAATCCGAAGGTAGACACGGGTTCGAAGATGCTCGACCAGACGGTGTTGTAGTTGATCGACGAGGCCATGACCGCAATGAGGGCCTCGCCTGGTCCGACCTCGGGGACCGGAACGTCCTCGATACGCAGCGACTTGCGCGGGTCGCGGTCGAAGGTTGGCACCCCTTCGAACATCTTCTCGTCCTCCTGGCGGAGGAGCGCCCCGGTGTACGACTCGGGAACCTCGAGAGCCGCGAAGTCGTCAGACGACGCCTCGCCTGAGGTGATGGCGTCAATGATCTGCTGCATGGGCTGCACGTCGGCCTCCGGGACGGATGGTCGCAGGGTCAGGACTCTAGTGGGCCGACTTCGGCGGCTGCACGAGTTCGAGCAGGACGCCACCGGCGTCCTTGGGATGGACGAAGTTGATCAGGGCGCCGGCCGTGCCTGGACGCGGTTCGTCGTAGAGCAGCCGACAACCGCGTTCACGCAGGATCGCGCTGACAGCCTCGATGTCATCGACGCGATAGGCCACTTGCTGCAGCCCCGGGCCGCTGCGGTCGAGGAACTTGCCGATCGGTGAGTCTGGCGACAGTGGCGCGAGCAGCTGCACATAGGAGCCGGAGTCACCGACGCTCATCATCGCCTCGCGCACCCCTTGATCGGGGTTGCTTTCCTCATGCGCCAGCCGCATGCCGAAGACGTCGCGGTAGTAGGCGATGGCCTCGTCGAGGTCGCTGACGGCGACACCGACGTGGTCGATCGCGGTGAACAGGTTGGTCAGGGTGGCTGTTGCCATCTCCAGATCCCCTCTCGGTGGAGTCGAGGTCCGGATGACATCGTGGCAGGGCACGGCTGCGGAAGCGTGCCGGGGGTCCAACTCATGTCCGGACAACTGATCCGGTGACCATCGCCTGGGTTGTCGACCGGGTTGTCGCCATGCTGCCCTAGGCTGGGCAGCGATCACCCGTACCTAAGATTCCCGTGTCTCGGATGGGAGGGTCAGTCCATGACCTCGTCTGTCATTGTTGCCGGTGCGCGTACCCCAATGGGGCGCCTGCTGGGATCACTCAAAGGCTTCACTGCCGCCGAGCTGGGGTCGGTGGCCATCAAGGCGGCCCTCGAACGTTCGGGGGTGGGCGGCGACCAGGTTGACTACGTGATCATGGGCCAGGTTCTGCAGGCGGGTGCTGGCCAGCTGCCGGTGCGCAAGGCAGCCGCCGATGCCGGGATCCCCATGACGGTGCCGTCGATCCTTATCAACAAGGTGTGTCTCAGCGGCCTGGACGCGATCGCCCTCGCCGACCAGCTAATACGCGCCGGGGAGGTTGAGATTGTGGTGGCTGGTGGCATGGAGTCGATGACCAACGCCCCGCACGTCTTGCCGAAGTCCCGCGAGGGATTCAAGTACGGCAACACCCAGTTGGTCGACGCCATGGCCTTCGATGGCCTAACCGATGCGTTTGACGGTGAGCCCATGGGATCGTCCACCGACGGCTACAACGAGCGCTACTCGTTAACCCGTGAGGAGCAGGACGCCTTCTCCGCTCGTTCGCATCAGCGCGCGGCTGTGGCACAGAAGAACGGCATCTTCGCCGAAGAGATCGTTCCAGTCGAAATTCCCCAGCGTCGTGGTGACCCGATTGTCTTCGCCGAGGATGAGGGCATCCGCGCTGATACCACGGTCGAGTCGTTGGGACGCCTGCGTCCGGCGTTCCGCAAGGACGGCACGATCACCGCCGGTTCGGCATCGCAGATCTCTGACGGAGCTGCAGCCGTCGTGGTGATGAGCAAGGCGAAGGCCGAGCAGCTGGGCCTCAACTGGCTGGCCGAGATCGGAGCGCACGGCATCGTGGCGGGACCGGACACATCGCTTCACGAGCAACCAGCGAACGCCATCAAGCGGGCGCTGAGCCGCGAGGGTTTGTCAGTGGACGACCTGGACGTCGTCGAGATCAATGAGGCCTTCGCCGCGGTCGGCATCGTGTCTGCGCGGGTGCTGGGCATCTCGGAAGAGAAGGTGAACCCCAACGGGGGTGCCATCGCTCTCGGCCACCCCATCGGCATGAGTGGGGCCCGGTTGGCGCTGACGCTTGCGCTGGAGTTAAAGCGACGTGGTGGTGGCGTTGGTGCGGCGGCGCTCTGCGGCGGCGGCGGTCAAGGCGACGCCCTCATCCTGCGGGTGCCAGCCTGAGCCGGTCGCCCGCGGGTGACCCGACCGAGCTCGTCACCAGGGCCACCGAGGGTGATGCGCGGGCGGTGGCGCGACTGATCTCGCTGGTTGAGGACCAGTCGCCGCTGTTGGTCGAGTTGGCTCGCCTGTTGGCGCCGCTCACCGGGCGTGCGCACGTGGTGGGACTCACGGGTGCACCGGGCGTTGGGAAGTCGACGACGACGTCAGCACTGGTGACGGCGCTGCGCCTCTCCGGACGCCGCGTCGGAGTGCTGGCGGTCGATCCCTCGTCGCCCTTCACCGGAGGGGCGTTGCTCGGTGACCGCGTGCGGATGCAGGAGCACGCCACCGATCCGGGAGTCTTCATTCGGTCAATGGCCACCCGTGGTCACCTCGGTGGACTAGCGGCGGCTGCACCTCAGGCAGTGCGCGTCCTCGACGCTGCGGGATGTGACGTCGTCCTGATCGAGACGGTCGGCGTCGGGCAGTCCGAGGTCGAGGTTGCCGGCCTGGCCGACACCACGGTGGTGATGCTCGCCCCTGGCATGGGTGACGCCATCCAGGCCGCGAAGGCCGGCATCCTCGAGATCGGCAACGTCTACTGCGTCAACAAGGCTGACCGCGACGGCGCCGACGTCACCGCGCGCGAGCTGCGCTCCATGCTGGCCATTGGTCGTAACGTCGAAGGGGAGGACGGGCCGCGCTGGCGTCCGTCGATCCTCAAGACGGTCGCCTCGCGCGGAGAGGGGATCGACGAGCTCCTTGCCGAAATCGATCGGCACCGGGCCTATCTCGTCGACCATGACGAGCTGGAGATTCGCCGACGGCTCCGTGCGCGCGCCGAGATCGAGGCACTGGTCGTGGCGAGTGTTCGTTCGGGCTTGACCAGCGGAGCCACCGCCGCGCAGCTGGACCGCCTCGCTGCTGACGTTGTCTCAGGGGAGACCGACCCCTACACCGCCGCAGCAACGCTCGGATGGTCGTAGCGCTAGGTCAACGCTACGACCAGATAGCTCACGCCAACCGCCACGGCAAGACCGCCGGGCATTCTGCGGAGGGTCGTCTCTCGGAGATACGGCTGACAGATCGCTCCGAGGTAGCCCCCCGACGAGCCCTCCGAGTCGGTGAGGAGCATGGATGAGTGCTCTGTGCGGGCCGCCGGAGGCGACCAGCTAAGACCAGGCCGAGGGATCCGTGGTCAGGTCAGTCACCGGCGCGGGCAGCTGGCCGCTGGCGATGTCTTGCAGCGTCACGTGCTCGAGCACGCCTCGCAACGCAGCTCGCGTTG
>Ga0315287_10002536_pt1 | contig 17355 bp, 17 predicted proteins | sample YL17G11_0_MG_FD_205037 | JGI IMG/M metagenome (GOLD analysis project Ga0315287, IMG submission 205037) | Sediment microbial communities from Yellowstone Lake, YNP, Wyoming, USA - YL17G11_0 | ecosystem: Environmental > Aquatic > Freshwater > Lake > Sediment | place: USA: Wyoming | collected...
CACGGCCAAGTTTGACGTTTCGGTGGCTGCCATCGAAACTAAGACAGGTGAACTTGCTGCTCCCGTCAAGGAAATGACAGTAGCCCTCAACGATGCCAGCTTGCAGATTGCGCCCGCCAGCGCGCCACCGGAAAACTCCATGATCAAGGTGGGTGAGCCGGACCCTGGTGTAGCGGCTGCCATTCCACAGGCTCAGCCACAGGAAACCATCGAGCCCCAGGCCCAACCGCCAGCTGCGGTGGCAAAACCCGTGCTGCCTGCCGAGGTGAGCGGCTTGCTTGAAAAAGGTGATTCCCTGTTCAAGGCCGGTGACCTGGTTATCGCTCGGCAGTTCTATGCCCGCGCCTTCCAGATGGGAGCTGCAGATGGCGCTGTGGGCGTAGCCCGCACCTATGACCCGGCCATTTACACCCAGATGAATGTACAAGGGATCCAACCGGACGCTGCGATGGCCGCCCAATGGTACGAAAAGGCCAAAGTTGCCGCCTTGACACCACCTGTCGCATCCTTGCCTTAACGCAAGCGCAATCAGGCTCGACTTCTCCCGCCATTCAAGGCATTTAGGATGTCTGTCTTGAGTGACTTGGAGAGTTTTCATGCGTGCGGCGGATGTAATTGTGAAATGCCTGGAAGCACACGGCATCAGACGCGTTTATTGCGTGCCAGGGGAAAGCTACCTCGCCCTTCTGGACGCGCTCTATGGAAGCTCCATTGACGTCATTATCTGCCGTCACGAGTCGGGCGCTGGCTTCATGGCGGTTGCTGAAGCGCGCCTCTCGGGAAAGCCCGCCGTATTCTTGGTGAGCAGGGGGCCTGGAGCAACCAACGCCTCCATTGCGGTGCATGTGGCAGAACAGGACGCAACTCCAGTATTGCTGTTCGTAGGCCAGGTTTCGCGGCTGGAGAAATCGCGCGGCGCTTTCCAAGAGGTTGACTACAAGCAGTTCTTCGGTGGCATGGCCAAGGATGTCTATGAGGTTTATGAGGCCTCGAAAATGGCGGAAACCGTCACCCGCTCCTTGCGGCTCTGTGCGGAAGGCAAGCCCGGACCGGTGGTCATTTCCCTGCCTGAAGACGTGTTGAGCGATGAAGCTTCCGAACATGTGCCGCTCCCCTACCCGTTGGCAGTTGCCCATCATGGCCCTGCCGACATTGCTGCAATTCTCGCCCTCATCGAGCAGTCTGAAACTCCCATCGTGCTGGCAGGTGCACAGTTACGCGGTCCCAAAGGTGCGATGGCCTTGCAGAAGTTTGCAGAGGCCCTGCGTATACCCGTGGCGGTCACCTGGAAGAACCAGGACATTTTCGACAATGCTTCTCCACTCTACGCGGGGCATATCGGCTTTGGAAATCCACCCAATCACCGCCAGGTTCTGGCCAAGGCTGATCTCATCATTGCAGTCGGTACCCGCCTTGGCGACGTGGCGAGCCTCAATTACACATTTCCGGCTGCCCCGGAACCAAAGCAGAAGCTCATTCATATCTACCCGGACGGTGAACCCATTGGCCGCGTGTTCCGCACGGATCTGGGTCTCGTGGCTGATCCAGTCGGCGTACTCTCAGACCTGGCACTGCATCCGCGTGTTGTTTCGTCAGCGCGGGAGTCCTGGAGAGCTTCCATCAATGAATTCGTGCGCGACTTCCAAAAATTTGTATCACCTGAACCCAACGACGCAGTGGATTTCGGCAAGGTGGTTGTTTCGCTCGCCCGACAGGCTCCGACCGACAGCATAATCACCACTGACGCCGGCAATATGTCAACCTGGGTGCACCGCCACTGGGTGATGGCACCGAAAAACACCCTTTTGGGTGCCATTGCCGGTGCCATGGGGTTTGGCGTGCCCACCGCCGTTGCCGCAAGCCTGCACGAGCCGGATCGCACTGTGATCACCTTCGTGGGGGACGGCGGCGTGCTGATGACGGGCCAGGAGCTTGCAACCGCTGTCCAGTATGGCGCCAAGCCCAAGATCGTGATTTCCGACAACGGCATCTACGGCACTATCCGCACCCACCAGGAAAAACATTATCCGCACCGGGTTTCCGGGACGAATCTCGTGAACCCGGATTTTACGATGTGGGCGAAGGCGTTCAGCGTATTCACGGAAACAATTGTCCTGGGCGATGATATCGACGAGAAGGTACAAGTTTTCCTGGCCCATGATGGCGCTGCCGTGCTGCATGTGAAGTCGAGCAAGGAAGCGCTGTCGGCCTTCACGACGCTGAGTGCACTGAATTAGCGTGCGAAAGAAAGGCCGGATGAGGGTTTCGCTACGACGAAGACCTTCCGATCAGTGCGGCGTAGAGCTTGCGCTCTCGGCCGTAGACGTCGGGCCAGAACTCGACGCCATTCTCGCCCTTGAAGGCGGTGGCACATATCAGGTGCACAGGAATCTTGCGCGGCAGAACCACCTTGGTGTTTAAGCCACTGGCCAGCACCGTGTTGACCCGCTCATTGGACCAGCCGGGAATTTCACCTATAAGCATCTGTGAAACGCAAAAGCATGATGCAGTCATGGCTGAAGGCGCGTGAGGTCGAGGCGAACTTGTCTTTGGCAGGCGTGTCATGCAAATAGATGCTGTGCACGTTCGGCAGCATGAATTTTACTTTTCCCAGCGCGTTCTTGGGGCCTGGATGCTGGCGGAAGGTGAAGGGCTGCCGAGACCCTAGGCATTCCAGCCGACGGCGTCCGACGAGCTCAATTTGTCATTAATGAATGCGTCAATGTCGGCGGCATAGGCGTATGGGTTGGCGCGGAGCTTGGGCTACATTTCACCTGTCGCGATGTTGTAGGGCACCGTCCAGGTAGTGCTGAGCTCCACATACTCGATTTCATCGGAAAATTCCGGCGTCTGGGTTGCCACAGGCCCCGGTCACCACATTCATGCGCTCGACGATCACCGACAAATGGACGCGCTGCAGTTCAAAGGCCGCGATGTTGGCTAGGATATGGTTGTCACCCAGGCTAACCGGCATCCAACGACAGCGTTCCATATTGAGCATGATCTGCTTCGCACGCTCGCAAGGAGGAATATCAAGGGCGATGATGGCCTGCTTGCCGAGCAGGCCCTTGGCTTCCAGGCCGTTGCGTTGCTGGAATCTCTGAACGGCGATGGCCAGTTGTTTGTCATACGCGGGTGAATTCGAGACCTTCCATTCACGGCCCCGATGAGCGACAGCAACGACCGGATCTTGGGGACGCGGGGGTCGGTCATGCCGGGCTTCACGACGGGTCCTTGTTCGATGACAGGCCACCCACCCTGTTCGGTCATCCCAACATAGGCAAGCATCATGCGCTTCAGCATCTGACAATGCTCGTTATGCGGTTCAAAGGCCGAGAGGAATTTTCTGGGATCTCGCTGCTTCTTCAAGTCCGTAAGCAGGTGCAAGACGTCGATGGTATTGCGATTGCGAAACAGGTTAGGATTTACTTTCTGGGGCGCAATTCGGCCAATTTTGATGTCGGCAGCGTAGGCCACAAAAAACGCTGGATAATAGAGTTCCTCGCTGGCTGCTTCCACCGGGTCATTGGGGTCAGTCCCGTCGCGCCCGTCGATCAGGGGGTCGACGGGATAGTCATCGGGGTTGAGGCCATCAAACTGTGCATCCTCCAGGCGCTGCAAAAAAAGGGGTCATGTGCCCAGTGCCAACCCAATAGATGCCACTATTATTGTCGACGTAATGGGTCTTTAAGGCCTGCCGGATGCGCTCCGCGGGGAGCGCCATACGGTCCGGTGAACTCAGCAGTTCAACGAGTGCATTCGAGATAGCTTCATAATTTGGTGCATAGTTGCCGCCGCCCGCCGCCAGCACAGGCTTTGCCACCAGCAACAGCACAATGATGACGACAGAACGAACTGCTAAACGCATGATGTCCCCGCAGGCCAAATCTCGTTGGTATCATACATTGAGGAGCAAGAACTCGCGCTCCCAGGAACTGATGACGCGACGGTAGTGTTGCATCTCTTCAAACTTCACGTCCTGATAGGCTCCCACGAACTTCTCTCCCATCACCTGCTTTAGCGACTTGGTATAGTTGAGCTTGTCGAGGGCTTCGTCCAAGTTAATGGGTAGCGTGTGGGCGTAACGGTAGGCGGAACCTGTGACAGGATCCGACGGCTTGATACGTTCGATCATGCCGAGGTAGCCGCAGGCCAGGGAGGCCGCAAAGGCAAGATAGGGGTTTGAGTCAGCACCCGGCACGCGGTTCTCAACCCTCAGGTTGGCCGGACTTGAAGCCGGCACGCGCAAGGAGACAGTGCGATTGTCATGGGCCCAATGCACATTGGTCGGAGCATCTGACTCAGGCACCAGCCGGCGGTAGGAGTTCACGTTCGGCGCACAGAAAGGCAGCGCTGCCGCAAGGTAACGCTGCAGTCCGCCGATGTGGTTGAGAAACAGCTTGGTAGGCTTTCCTTCCTTGCCGGAAAAAACATTCTTGCCGGTCTTCACGTCTAGTACCGACTGGTGAATGTGCATGGAGGATCCTGGCTCATTCTCGTGGGGCTTGGCCATGAAGGTTGCATACATATCATGCTTGAGGGCCGCCTGGCGCACGGTGCGCTTGAACAGAAACACCTGGTCGGCAAGCTCCAGAGGATCGCCATGGTTGAAATTGATTTCAAGCTGGGCTGGCCCTGCTTCGTGGGACAGGGTGTCGACGTCAAGTTCCTGTACTTCGCAATAGTCGAAAATATCCTCCACCACGGGATCAAAGTCATTGGCGGCGTCAATGCCATAGGCCTGGCCACCCGATTCCTTGCGCCCCGAGCGGCCTATCGCGGCCTCTAGAGGGTAGTCAGGATCGAGGTTCTTCTTGCACAGATAAAATTCCAGTTCAGGCGCCACTACAGGTCGCCAGCCCTTGGCCTTATAGAGTGCTAGCACTCGCTTCAGGACATGGCGCGGGGAAATCTCCACGGGTTCGTCGTTTAGGTGAAAGGCATCGCAGATCACTTGCGCGGTAGGCTCGGTGTACCAGGGAACAAGCCGGGTGGTATCGGCATCCGGCTCCATGTAGATATCGATGGCACTGTCGCTCACGGCGGCCGTGTCAGACACGAAACGGCCGTTGATCGTCAGTGTAAATACTTCCTCGGGAACGCGGAGGCCGCGCGATTTCTGCCCGGAGAGAAATTTCTTAGGAGGCAGGATCTTGCCCCGAGCGGTTCCTGACATATCAGCGACCAGGCACTCCACTTCGCTGATCCGGTTGGTCTGGATAAATTCTTCAAACGATGAACGCGACATGACACCCTAGGAACTGTTGAATCTAAGCCAGTGTAGCGCGCCTGCTTGACGTTACAAAGGGGGGGCCGCTAAGCTTAATTAATGCCAAAATCCATCGATTCACTCTCCTACTACCAGGCTACCGCAAATGACCAGATCACCGGCGAAAGCCTCAAGGGAGAGGTTAATGCGGATGTTTGCGTGGTCGGTGCGGGCTATACGGGCCTGTCCGCCGCCCTTGAACTTGCTAGCGCAGGATACAAGGTGGTTGTGCTGGAATCGGAGACCATTGGCTACGGGGCGTCGGGCCGCAATGGTGGGCAGATTTGCACTGGGTTTTCCTCCGGTCATCAAAAAATCGTGAACCAGCTCGGCAAGCAGGATGCGCGCAAGTGCTTTGCCCTCGCCGAAGAGTCCAAGGCGCTTCTCAAACAGCGCATCGCTGATCATAGAATTGATTGCGACCTCACCTGGGGCTACATGCATGTCGTTCCCAAGCCGCACCTGGTTGACGAGCTTAAGTCCTGGCGCGACGAGTATGCGGAACTTGGCGTTTCCGGCATCAGCTTACTCGACAAGCCCGAACTCGAGAAGAAGCTGGGTAGCACAATTTACCATGGCGCCTTGCGCGAAAGCGATGCAGGCCATTTGCACCCCTTGAACTACTGTCTCGGCCTTGCACGCGCCGTCATCAAAGCAGGTGCCACCATCTACGATAATTCGCGGGTGACGGATATAGACACCGGCTCTGCACCTTCGGCCACCACGACGAGGGGCAAGGTTAAAGCGAAATTCATGGTGATCGCCGGCAATGCCTATCTCGGCCGCACGGTAAAAAGCCTCTATGGCCGCGTCATGCCGGTTGCCAGCTACATTATCGCAACTGAACCCCTGGGCGAGAACCGCGCCAAGTCACTGATTGCGGACAATGAGGCGGTGGCCAACACCAATTTCATTGTTGACTACTATCGCCGCTCGAAGGACCACCGCATGTTGTTTGGTGGCCGCGCTAGCTATTCAACCTTCGAGCCGCCAAGCCTAGCCACTTATATGCGCCCACGCATGACCCATGTGTTTCCGCAGTTGAAGGATGTGAAGATTGACTTTGCTTGGGGCGGCTATATCGCCATCACCTCCAACCGCGTTCCCGACTGCGGAAGACTTTCACCCACCGTCTATTACACCCACGGATACTCCGGCCAAGGAGTAGCTCTGTCGGGTCTCTATGGCAAGCTCATGGCCGAGGCCATTCGCGGAACCGCCGAGCGCTTTGACCTTTTAGCCAAGGTTAAGCACCTCCCCTTCCCCGGCGGCCCGGTACGCACGCCGATACTGGTGGCCGCGATGATGTACTACCGGATCAGGGACGCGCTGAGTTAAGCCATCCCATTTTGTATCAGGCTCAGTCCTTCATCTTCTCCGCGCGTGCCCCGCGTTGCCAGGCTCTTAAGCAGATGTATTCCATGACCAGGGCAGCTGCTGCGCCTGAGGTGATTTCGGCGTGGTCGTAGGGGGGGGATACTTCCACCATGTCCATGCCGATGAAATTGGTATCGGTAAGCTTGCGGATGACTGATGCGGCCTGGTAATAGGTGAGGCCGCCGGGGATCGGCGTTCCGGTTCCCGGGGCCGCCGACGGGTCGAGACAGTCGATGTCGAAGGTGAGATAGGCCTTGGATTTGCCCACTTTTTTCGTGATGATCTTTGCGAGGTCCTCTGCTGACCTCGCATGCACCTCATCGGCGTAGATGATGCGGAAGCCCATGGTGGTTTCGCCAGCGAAGGTGGTGCGGATGCCGAGTTGTACGGACTTGTGCGGGTCGATCAGGCCTTCCCGCACGGCGTAACCAAACATAGTGCCATGGTCGATGCGGCCGCCATCATCCACCTCCACATCGCGGTGGGCGTCGAAATGCACCAGTGCGAGGGGACCATGTTTCTTGTGATGGGCCTTGAGCAGCGGGTAACTGATATAATGGTCGCCACCGAGTGAAATCATTTCGGCATTGGAATTCAATATTTCGGTGGCGTGCGCTTCCAGGGTTTTCGGGAAGTTTTCCTTTCGGCCCCAATCAAAGAAGCAGTCACCGTAGTCGATTACCCCTAATGTTTCGAAGGGATCAAACTTCCAGGGCCAGAAGGGACCCCAGGCATTTTCGGCAGAGGCCTTGCGAATGCCTTCCGGTCCCATGCGCGTACCCGAGCGGTGCGAGACGGCCTGGTCAAATGGAATGCCGGTGATAGCGATATCAACACCTTTGAGGTCGCGGGTATATTTGCGGCGCATGAACGAGAGAGCGCCGGCATAGGTTGACTCCCACTGGGTTCCCATGATGCTGTCCCGACGAAAAGCCTCATCACCCGGCTTGCGGGACATTTTATCCATGTTGATTGCCATGACCTACTCCGTAAGAACGATTGAATCGTCGGGGGCCCAGGATACCCAGATGTTCTGACCGCGTTCAACACCGGCGCCGCCGGTGCGGGTATCGTTCTGCACATTCACCTGGAGGTCGATGTCGTCGGCGGTGGAAACGACCACATGGCTGGTATCGCCGTAATAGGCTACGTCGCGCACCTTGCCCTTGACCGTCATGAGCTTGGCGCCAGCGGGTTTTTCCTTGGTGAGCTTGAGCTTTTCAGGACGCACGGCAATGGCGATCGCATCGCCACAGGTCTTGTCGGTGGAAACGCTCATTTTGCCCAGGCCCTTGGCCTCGCAGATGAGGTCCTTACCCTTGCGGCTCATGACCTTGGCATCGATGAGGTTCACTTTGCCGATAAAGTCCGCCACGAAGCGCGTCTGGGGATGTTCATAGAGCTCGGACGGTGTCGCAATCTGCTGGACTGCGCCCTTGTCGAGAACCGCAATGCGACTGGCCATGGAGAGTGCTTCGTCCTGGTCGTGTGTGACGATGATGAAGGTTATGCCGACGGTTTCCTGCAGGCGAGTCAGTTCCATGCGCATGTCATCACGCAGCTTGGCGTCAAGTGCCGACAGCGGCTCATCCAGTAGCAATACCTTGGGCCGCTTTACCAGGGCTCGGGCCAGAGCCACGCGCTGACGCTGGCCCCCCGACATCTGATCCGGCTTGCGCTTGGCAAGATGAGGGAGCTTGACCATCTCAAGGGCTTCGGCGGTCCGCCTTTTGGTTTCATCTTCGGCAACACCGGTCACGCGCAGGCCGTAGGCCACATTGTCCTCCACTGTCATGTGGGGGAACACGGCATAGGACTGGAACACCATGTTGGTAGGGCGCTTGTTGGGCGGTGTAAGCGCCATGTCCTCGCCACCGATCATAATTTGCCCCTCGGTCGGAGTTTCAAGGCCGGAGATCATACGAAGCAAGGTGGTCTTGCCGCAACCTGATGGGCCTAGCAGGGCAAAGAATTCATTCTGGGCAATGTCAATGCTGACATTGTCGACAGCGATGACGCCGCCCGGAAATTTCTTGCTCACGCCACGAATGGAAACGATTGGTTCAGTCATCATCAACCTTTGCCAGATTTTTCTGGGGCTTGCAATTTCATGGCAATGATTGTTGCCACCACGGTAATCACAATAAGAACGGTAGAGGCCGCATTGATCTCGGGCGATACACCACGGCGCACAAGCGAATAGACTTTCACCGGGAAGGTCACGGTTTCAGGGCCCGAAGTAAAAAATGTAATAACGAAGTCATCCAGGGACAAGGTGAAGGCCAGCAACGCACCCGCCACAAGGCCCGGCATCATGAAAGGCACGATCACCTTCCAGAAAGTTTGCCATTCGCTGGCGCCGAGATCCTTCGAGGCCTCCTCAAGCTGGCGGTTGAAGCCAACGAGGCGCGAGCGAACCACGATGGTAACAAACGGGAAGCAGAAGGCTACGTGGGCGATTACGATGTTTGCAAGATTTAGTGGCCATGGCATGGCGACAACGAAATTCATCATGCCCGACACATTGAAAAACAACAGCAGCGCCACGCCCATGCAAATCTCGGGGATGACGATGGGCAATCCCATGAAGGCTTCATAGGTCCCCTTTCCAAAAAAACGGAAGCGCCACAGCATGACCGCGACCATGGCGCCGATGATGGTAGAGATGATCGTGGCGATGAAGGCAATGGTGAGGGAATTGGTCATGGCCTCGATCAGAGCGCTGTTGTTCCAGGCCTTAGTGTAGTTATCCAGAGTAAAACCACGCCAGACGACACCGCGCTTATCGGTGTTGAAGGAAAAGGCAATGAGCGTGATGATCGGCACATAGAGCATGATGTAGATCACGATGAAGAGGATCTTTAGCCACAGCCTACTGCCATAATCAAGGGGGCCGGAGCCTGGTTTCGGCTGGGTGGCCATCAAACGTCCACTCCCCTGCTGCGGCTAGCTATGAAGGCTCGCAGCATGAGGGCCGCGAAGGTGGCAAACATCAGCATGAAGGAAATGGCGGCTCCAAAGGGCCAGTCGTTGGCTGCCTTGAATTGCCGTTCGATGACATTGCCGATCATCACGGCATTGGCACCGCCTAAAAGATCGGGAGTAAGAAACGAACCGAGGCAGGGAATAAACACAAGGATGACGCCGGTAACGATACCCGGCATCGTAAGCGGTACGGTGACCTTCAGGAAAGTTGTGTACTGCGAAGCGCCGAGATCAAGGCTGGCTTCGAGGAAAGACTTGTCAAGCCGCTCGATGGTTGCATAGAGCGGCAACACCATGAAGGGCATGTAAACATAGACCAGGCCGAAGATCACTGCGAAATTGTTATAGAGCATTTCGTAAGGGCCAAGCCCCACGGTTCCCAGCGCGAGATTCACGTAGCCTTGTGTGCGGAACACCGCAATGAGCGCATATGTTCTGATCAGTAGGTTGATCCAGAAAGGCAGCACCACCAGCATGAGGAGAATTGGCTTCCACCGCTCTGGCGCAAAGCAAATGCCGAAAGCGATTGGGTAGGCAGTGACAAGGCACAGCACCGTAGCAATAGCACTCACCCAGATGGTTTTCCACATGATGCCAAGGTAGAGGGGGTCCAGCGAGCGGAGATAGTTTCCAAAGCCGGTGAAATAGTCATACTCGGTGATGGACATTTCACCATTGATGATGGCCTTACCCCCGAAAGACATGATGAACAGGAATGCGAGAGGAACTACAAAAAACATGACCAGCCAAAATGTACCCGGCCCTGCAAGCGTCCAAAAGACGTTCTTATTGTCTTTCCAATTGTCCAAAACGGTAACGCTCCCCGCTAGCCCCGATTGTTATTCTAGGATGCTAGCGAATAGAGGCGGTAACAGCAAGCCGCCATCACCGCCCGTTGAAATCGTCTCTACGCGGCCTGAATCTTGGTCCAGATTTCGTCTCGCATTTTTTGGATTTCCTCACCGAGGTAAATGGTGCTTTCGCACTTGGTGAGAACGTCCTGGGGCGGATAAATTGCCGGGCTGCCCGTGTATTCGGGCGGCATCAGCTTCTTGGCCGCAGCGTTTGGCGTTGCGTACTGAACCGTTGTGGCAATCTTCGAGCCATTCTCAGCATCAAGAATGAAGTTGAGGAAAACATGGGCATTGCCAGGATGCGGTCCATTGACCGGAATGGCCCAGGTATCCTCCCAGATATTGGTGCCTTCCTTTGGCACTATATAGTTCAGATCCTTGTCCTCGACCATGACTTGCGCGATGTCGCCGTTCCATTCTTGACAGACCACCACTTCTCCTGAGGCCAACAAGTCCTGGCCATTGTCGGGCGCAAAGACCTTGATGTTCTTCTTCTGGGCAACCAGAAGGTCTTCGACCTTTTTCAATTCCGCCGGATCGGTTGAGTTGAATGAGAAGCCGAGATACTTTAGCGCACAACCCAGCACATTCTGGGCATCGCCCAAAACCGAGATCTTACCGGCGTATTTGTCGGAGTCAAAAACCGTCTTCCAGCTGTCCAGCATGCCGCCTTCAACAGCCGATGTGCGGAAGCCGAGGCCGATGGTACCCCACATATAGGGGATGGAGTATTTGCGGCCAGGATCAAACTTCGGATCAAGGAAGGCCGGATCAATGTTGGACATGTTGGGGATCTTCGAATGATCGAGGGGTGTGACCATATTGGCCTTCACCATGCGCTCCAGATAGTCGTTGGACACCACCATGGCATCATAGCCAGGGTTGCCTGCCTTCATCTTGGAGAACAGCTCATCCATGTCGGCGAACAGGTCCATCTTGGTCTCGATGCCGGTGGCGCCATTGAAATCGGCGAGTGTGGTTTCGCCGATGTAAGTGTCGTAGTTATAGAGATTCAGCTTCTTTTCTTCTTCGGCTTGCGAGAAGCGCGGAAGGAATGTGATGCCGGCAATCAAGGCACCCGTACCTTTCAGCAGGGTGCGCCGGCTTGGGGCGAAACGAGGTTGGTAAATAGACATGAACGCTCTCCAGATCTTGGTTATTTGGGTTACTTGCGGTGGTTTTGTCAATTTATGTAACTAAATCAACTAAATTCGTTGTCATTTACATTTCTTGCTTTACGTCGGCATAGGTTGCATCAAGGGCGACCCGGGCCAGACCAACCATTTCGTCGATTTGTTTCTTTGTAATGACGAAGGGCGGTGCCAGGACCATGGTGTCCCAACAGGCCCGCATCACAAGGTTATTCTTGAAACAGTGATCACGGCAGATTGTTCCCACCCGCCCTGAGTCACGGAACCTTGCCCTCGTCTTCTTGTCCTTGGAAAGCTCAATGGCACCGATGAGGCCTACGGACCGGGTTTCTCCCACGATGGGATGATCCCTGAGGCTCGCAAGGCCAGCCGCAAAATAGGGGCCGAGTTCAGCTACGCGCTCCACCAGTTTTTCATCCTGCAGGATTTCAATGTTCTTGAGAGCCACAGCCGCCGCCACCGGATGGCCCGCATAGGTCATGCCGTGGTTGAAATCGCCACCGAACTCGAAGAAATCGTCGGTCAGGGTATTGGATATGGCAACGGCGCCGATGGGCAAGTAACCCGACGACAGCCCCTTGGCCATGCACACGATATCGGGGTCAAAACCAAACGTTTCAAAGCCGAACATCTTGCCGGTGCGGCCAAAACCACAAATGACCTCGTCGGACACGATCAGCACGCCATATTTGCGGCAAATGCGCTGCACTTCTGGCCAGTAGGTCGTTGGCGGGATCAGAACGCCCGCCGCACCCTGGATGGGTTCACCCACAAAGGCTGCCACGTTTTCTGGCCCGACCTCGAGGATCTTCTTTTCCACCTCGGCAGCGGCTTCCAGGCCAAAATCCTCCAGCAACTTGTCGCCACCGAAATCATACCAGTAGGGCTGCTGCACGTGGTGGAAGCCAGGCAGGCGGGTTCCGCCCTGGTCGTGCATTCCCGTCATGCCGCCAAGATTTGCTGCCACCATGGTGGACCCATGGTAGCCGCGGTGGCGGGCAATGAAGTGCTGGCGGTAGGGCTTGCCCTTCAGCTTCCAGTAGTGACGCACAAAGCGCACCATAGTGTCGTTGCATTCAGAACCGGAATTGGTGAAGAAAATCTTTTGGAACCGCTTGGGCAAGAGTGACGAAATCTTGGTGGCAAGTTCGGTGGCGGGCACGGTCGTGGTTTTGAAAAAGGTGTTGTAATAGGGCAAATCCAGCATTTGGCGGTAGGCAACTTCTGCCAGTTCCTTACGACCATAGCCCACATTCACGCACCACAGGCCGGACATGCCGTCGAGGATCTTGTTGCCCTCGCCGTCCCAGATATAGATGCCGTCAGCTTGCGTGATGACGCGGGGACCGCCTGCGGCGTGGAAGGCCTTGTGATCGGTGAAGGGATGAAAATGATGCTCGATGTCGTGTTGGACGACTTCAGCAATATTAATGTTCTTTTGATGCACAACCATAGGGTGTCTCCAGTTTCAAAAAATCTACACGAAATTCGGAATGAAGAGACGACTAAGGCTTGAACCCGATACGGGCGCAATTGACCATGACTACGTCATGGAGAGTGCGCGACCAGATTGGCAGTATAACTCCCGCACGCGTGATGTGACAGCACATGCTTAAAGTATACATTATTGGCCATTTTTAGCAACTGCCGCCTGGTCCAGCCATGAATTGCTTGCAGATTTGCAAATTATACGTTCATATTGCATCGCAATAGCGAGAATGACTAGGCGATGAGCTTCAATGAAATGTTTGCGCCAAATGGAATTGTCCGGGAACCTTACACCCGCATAGACAAATGGCTCAAGAAACTCGGCAAGGAAGACATCGAACGGGCTTTACGCGAATCCGAGGCGCGCTTCCGCCGGCAAGGCATTACCTTTGCCGTCTATGGCGATGACAAGGCCTCCGAACGCCTCATCCCGTTTGATATCGTGCCGCGCGTTTTCGCCGCCAATGAATGGCGCAAGCTGTCGGCTGGCATCGAGCAGCGGGTGCGTGCCATCAATGCCTTCATCCACGATCTTTATCACCGCCAGGAGATTCTACGGGCGGGACGAATTCCGTCAGACTTCATCATCCAGAATGAAGCCTTTGTGCCGGAAATGGTGGGGGTGAACCCGGCTCGTGGCATCTATGCCCACATCATGGGCATCGACATCGTACGAGTGAACGAAAACGAGTTCTACGTACTGGAAGACAATTGCCGGACCCCATCGGGCGTGTCCTACATGCTCGAAGACCGGGAAGCGATGATGTACCTGTTCCCCGAGCTTTTCGCGCAGCAGAGGGTGGCCCCGGTTGAAAATTACCCCATCACCCTACGCAAAACCCTGGAAAGCGTTGCTCCAGAAACAACCAACAATGAGCCAACCATCGTTGTGCTCACGCCCGGCATTCACAACTCGGCATTTTTCGAGCACGCCTTCCTTGCCGATGAGATGGGCTGCGAGCTTTGCGAGGGCGATGATTTGTTTGTCTCGGATGGCTGGCTTTACATGCGCACCACCCAACAGCCGCGGCGGGTAGATGTGGTGTACCGGCGCATTGACGATGCCTATCTTGATCCCCTCGCCTTCCGGCCGGATTCGAGCCTCGGAGTTCCTGGCATATTCGATGTTTACCGGGCCGGCCGTGTGACCCTGGTCAATGCGCCCGGCACCGGGGTTGCTGACGACAAATCGATTTACACCTTTATGCCTGACATTATTGAATTCTACACTGGTGAAAAATCGCTACTCAAGAATGTGCCGACCTGGCGCTGTTCCAATCCCAGTGACCTCAAATATGTACTTGAGCATCTTGCCGAACTGGTGGTGAAGGAGGTGCATGGCTCTGGCGGTTACGGCATGCTGATAGGACCAACTTCGTCCAAGACGGATATTGAACTGTTCCGGGGCAAGATTGAGGTGCACCCCTCCAACTACATCGCCCAACCCACCCTTGCCCTTTCCGCCGTGCCGACGTTTACAGACTCGGGCGTAGCCCCGCGCCATGTGGACCTTAGGCCCTTTGTGCTGTCAGGTGACCAGGTGCGCATTACTCCCGGTGGCCTCACACGCGTAGCTCTCAAGGAGGGTTCACTGGTGGTGAATTCCAGCCAGGGTGGCGGCACCAAAGATACCTGGGTTCTGGAGGATTAGGCCATGCTGGGGCGCACCGCCTCCTCACTGTACTGGATGTCACGCTACGTGGAGCGGGCAGAGAACATGGCGCGCCTCCTTGAGGTGGGTTACCGTATCTCGCTCATGCCCGGCGCCATCGAGGGTCACCGGGACGAGTGGCGCTCCACCCTTACCAGTGCGGCCTGCGAAGAAACCTACTCCGAAAAACATGATGAAATTGGCGGCGCCAAGGTCATTCACTTCCTGCTGTTTGACGAAAGCAATTCTTCCAGCGTAAAATCCTGCCTAAAGGCCGCGCGCAACAATGGGCGGGGTGTGCGTACAGCACTTACCCGCGATGTATGGGAAAGCCTCAACTCCACTTGGAATGAGTTGGCACTGATTGACCCTGCCCACATCACTGCGGACCGCCTGCCCGGCTTTCTCGAATGGGTGAAGCAGCGCGCGATGGCCTTCCGTGGCGCATTGCTTGGCACCATGCTGCGCAACGATAACTATTATTTCAGCCAGTTGGGCAACTTCATCGAGCGGGCTGACAATACTGCCCGCATTCTGGACGTGAAGTATTTCATCTTGTTGCCACGCCCCAGTGATGTGGGCAGTGATCTCGACATGCAGCAGTGGGCGCAGGTCTTACGCTCCGTATCGGCGCACCGCGCCTATCGCTGGTTCTACAAGGACAGCCGCTACAAGCCCTGGCTAGTATCCGAATTCCTGATCCTCAAAGAGGAGATGCCAAGGTCACTGTTGTTTACCTATCATTGGGTCAACGTGGCACTGGATGGTCTGGCCGAACTCTATGGCAGCCATTACGACTGCCATGACATTGCGGCTGACACCTACAGGCGCCTCAAGAGGGGCAACATGGAGCAGATATTCCAGAACGGCCTGCATGAATTCCTGCAGGACTTCATGAATTCCAACAATGCCCTGTCCCAGAGCATTGCAACCAACTTTAACTTTCCGTGACCTGATGCGCATCCATATCCGCCATGAAACACTTTACACCTACGAAGCGCCACTGAGTTATTCAGTGCAGCGGCTATACCTCACGCCGCAGAATTTTGCGACCCAGAAGACTGTGAACTGGCGGATCGATGCGCCCGGCATGAACGGCGCCCTCAGCTACCTGGATGGATTTGGAAACCTCATTCATCTCATCACTTTCCAAAATACTACAGGCCCCGTCAGCGTGGTGGCTGAGGGAGTGGTGGATGTCATCGACGCAACCGGCATCGTCAGGGGTCTTCTCTGCCCTGCTCCAGAAGCCATTTTCCTCCGCCAGACTGAAGCCACCCGGCCAAGCCCCGCAATGCTTGAGTGGATTGACCGCACCAATGCTGCAAGCGACAATAACAAGTTGAGTCTGCTGCACCAGTTCATGGCAGAAATCGCAGATGCCGTGGCCTATGAGGTCGGCACCACTGACGCCGGGACCACGGCAGCCGAGGCCTATGCAGCAGGCCGTGGCGTGTGCCAAGACCATGCCCATATATTTCTAGCTGCAACGCGCCACCTCGGCATTCCGGCACGCTATGTCACGGGCTATCTGGCGCTGGAGGGTGGTGAATCCGCGAGTGCCAGCCATGCCTGGGCGGAGGCGCTGCTGCCTGACCTTGGCTGGGTTGGCTTTGACCCTGCCAACCGCCGCTGCCCCACCGACCACTACGTACGCGTGGCCGGCGGCATTGATGCTAAGGGCATCACTCCGATCAAGGGCAGCCGCAAGGGTGGTGCTGCGGAAAAAATGACGGTGGAAGTCAATGTCGAGATTGCGCAACAATAACGCGGGCTGCGTTTCGGGGGATAATGCTGGATGACCTATTGTGTTGGAATGCTCCTTGACGACGGCTTCGTCATGACCGCTGATACCCCTGTCAATACAGGGGTAGGCAATGTGGGGAAATTCAAGAAGCTTCATACTTGGCAGAAATTTGGCAGCAGCCTGTTTGTACCGCTGATGGCGGGCAACCTCGCCGTCACCAAGATGGTTGTTAATCTGCTTGGCTAGAGAAAATTAAGGGTAAGTCCGTAAACGAAGATTTGTTTGCCACCAAGTCTATGTTCCAGGCCGCCTGCATCGTGGGCGGGCCATCCACGAGGTGAAGAAAATCGATGGTGAACCCGCTGTCGCCATCCAGCGACGCCTTCGCTTCTAGGTACATCTTTGCAGGCTAGATCGGTAAGGAAAGGCCGGAGCCTTTCCAGATCTATGCCGCCGACAATTTCATTGAGACGATCACTGACAAACCGTTTTCCTGGATCGGCGAGCACAAGTACGGCAAGCCCATCCTCGGCCGCGTCGCATAACTACCACGAATCTGGGCGATGCAGCAAAGCTGGTGCTGCTGTCATTTGACTCCATGGTGCGTTTCAACCTGATCGGAGCATTGCCCATCGCCATACTCACCAACGAAACCGGCGCCCTGCAACTTCAACGCAGCAACGGCATCGGCCTCGACGACCCCTATTTCAGGATACTGTCGTCTGATTGGTCAAGGGCATTGCACTTGGCATTCGCGAGCATCGAGGCGCTTTACATCTAAATAGACTCAGTAGCCTGTTCACTTAGCTTCTGTCCCAACCCCACTCTCCATG
>Ga0315287_10002537_pt1 | contig 17353 bp, 15 predicted proteins | sample YL17G11_0_MG_FD_205037 | JGI IMG/M metagenome (GOLD analysis project Ga0315287, IMG submission 205037) | Sediment microbial communities from Yellowstone Lake, YNP, Wyoming, USA - YL17G11_0 | ecosystem: Environmental > Aquatic > Freshwater > Lake > Sediment | place: USA: Wyoming | collected...
TGGTCGCCACAGACGTGGAGCCGATCCGCGAGTACGTGACCCCGGGCCTCGACGGCGTTCTCGTTTCATCTGGTGACCACGAGGCGTTCGCCGCCGCGCTCCTGGCCTTGGGCGATGCGCCGGAGCACCGGCAGCAGCTCTCCGCGGCCGCGGAAGCGACCGTGCGTGAGCGCTTCGCCCTGAAGGGGCTGGCTCGGCGCCTGGCCAAGACGTACCGTGTACTGCTCGAACCCTCAGCGGCCAAGCAGACGGTCGCGTCGTGACGGACCGCTACGCGGGCGAGCCGGCCGCCTCCTGCCGCTGACGGCTGACGGCTGACGTCAGTACTGCAGCGGCAGCCCCACCCGCCGCCCGTCGCGCGCCGACTCGTAGATGGCCACCAGCAACTCCAGCGACCGCAGCCCCTCGCGGCCATCCGTTTCCGCCGGCGCCTCACCGCGCAGGGCCTTGATGACGTTGTCGTAGTAGAGCGTGTGGCCGAAGCCATACACGGACGACGTCTGGTAGCTCGCCTCCCGCCACTGCGCGTCGTCTTCGGCGTCCGGCTCGGCGAACTCCCAGTGCTCGATCTTGTTCACCGCCACGCCGCCCAGCCGCACCGTCCCCCGCTCGCCAAGAATGGTGATCGATCCCTCGAGGTTCTTGGGGTAGGTCAGCATCGTGACGTTCATCGTCCCCAGAGCGCCGCTGCGCCACCGGATCGCCGCCACGCCGGTGTCCTCGACCTCGATGCGGCGGGCGAGCGTCGCCGTGAACGCCTGCACCGACTCCACGGGCCCCACCAGCCACTCGAGCAGGTCCACGTAGTGGCTCGCCTGGTTCATGAACGCGCCGCCGTCGAACTCCCAGGTGCCGCGCCACTTCGCCGCGTCGTAGTACTCCTGCGGCCGCGTCCAGAAGACGTTACAACTCACGGAGAAGATCCGGCCGAAGCGGTGCCGCTCAATGGCGCGCTTCACCAGCCGGACCGTCGGGTTGAGCCGGTTCTGCTTGACGACGAAGAGCTGCACGCCGGCGCGGTCGCACGCCTCGACCATCCGCTTGCCGTCGTCCCAGCGCGTGGCCATCGGCTTCTCGGTCACCACGTGGTGGCCGGCCTCGGCGACTCGGATGGCGTGGGCTGGGTGGAGGCCGCTCGGCGTCGCGAGCACGACGACGTCGGCGCTCGTCTTCGAGAGCAGGTCGTCGAGGGAATGGTACGCCGGTACGCTGGTACGCTGGTGCGCGCGCGCCAGCGCCGCCGGGTCGGTGTCGCACACCGCCACCAGCTCGGCGCGGTCGGCGTGCTTCTCGAGCGCGTCGAAGTGGCTCGTGGAGATGCGGCCGCAGCCGGCGAGGGCGAAGCGGAGGCGGCGGTCAGTCGCGACCGGCGGCCTGGTATCGGGGGTGGTCATGGGTGAGAATCCTAACGCCGAGCGGGGCGGTGCCGCGAGGTGCGGGGCGCTGCGTCGCTGGGCACGGCGGCGCTGGGGCGGCGGCGAGCGCGGCGGCGGCGGGCTGGTGCTCGCGGGCTGGGTGCGGCACGCTCGGGCGGTCGGACGGCACGCACGGCGCCCGCCCGTCGCGCGGCGCACCCAGCCCGCTCGCGCCCGCCGCACTCCGCGACCGAGGACCCCAGCGCTAGGCTCAGCGTTCGCGGCGCACGAGCTGGAGCGTCTCCTCGTAGATCCGATCGCGGCCGATGAGAGCGTGGCGGCGGTGGGCTACTTCGGCTCGTACGCCCGGGGGGACTGGGGCGTGGGCAGCGACCTCGATCTGGTGGTCGTCGTAGCGGACTCGCCACTCCCCTTCGAGCGCCGGGCTGCACGGTTCGACGCCACCGGGCTGCCGGTGCCGGCGGACGTTCTGGTGTACACCGCGGCGGAGGAGCAGTCGTGCCGCGTGCCGCCGGCGGGCCGCCCCCTATGGTTTGCGCCGGCTCCGGGGCGCTGGCCGGGCCGGAGAGCCTCGATCTCCCGCGGGGGGCGCCCCCCCCTGACCTCCACTGTACCGGGTCGCGTCCTGGAGCCGCTGAGGCCGCCTGGACTGCCCGGGAATCGTCGCCGGCTCCGCGCCGAGTTCGTATGCGAACCCCGCAGCCCGCTGGGCGCGGCGCCGTGGGTCCGGCAACGTGGGTGCCCCGGCGCCAGCGTCCCGCGGAGAGCGGCGGCGGCGGTGCGGTCGTGCCCCGCAGCGGCGGGCGCCGTGCGTGCCGTCCGACCGCCGCGAGGACGCACGGCCACGCCGACGCCGCAGCGATGGCAGGGTTGCAGCGGCCACGCCGACGCCGACGCGCTGGCTGGGTTGCAGCGGCCACGCCGACGCCGCCGTGCCTGCACGGGGCCCGACGCCGCGCCACCCCCGCCTCAGCGGAGTCCGGACTCAGCCCTGCCCGGCCACCTCCGCCATCGTCTCCTGGAGCAACTCCTCCCAGGGGCGCTGAACGAAGCCGAACCGCTCCGTGAAGCGGCGGCAGTCCAGCACCGACCACGCCGGTCGGCGCGCCGCCGTCGGGTAGTCGCTCGTGCGGATCGGGACCACCCGGGTGCACCGCTTCCCGGGCCGTCCATCCAGTTCGAGAATGCGCTGGGCGAACCCGTACCAGCTCGTCACTCCGCCCGCGGTCAGGTGGTAGAGACCGCACGCGCTCAGCGGCGGCTGTGCCTCGACGACGCGCAGCGTGGCCTCGGCGAGGTACCCGGCGGTGGTCGGCGCCCCCACCTGATCATCCACGACCCGCACCTCGTCGCGTTCCTCGAACAGGCGCAGCATCGTGAGCAGGAAGTTCTGCCCGCGCGGCCCGTACATCCAGCTCGTCCGCAGGACGACATCGCGCCCTCCCGCCGCCAGCACGCGCCGCTCGCCCTCGAGCTTGGAGCGACCGTACTCGCCGAGCGGAGCGGGTATGTCAGTCTCGACATAAGGCGCGCCCTTGGCGCCGTCGAAGACGTAGTCCGTGGAGTAGTGGACGAACAGCGCGCCCAGGCGCGCCGCTTCCTCCGCGAGCACGCCGGGCGCGACGGCGTTCACGGCGTGCGCGACGTCCGGCTCGGATTCCGCCCGGTCCACGGCGGTGTAGCCGGCGGCATTGACGATCGCGGCGGGCACGGCCTTCCGCACGGCGGCGCGCAACGCCGCTTCATCGCGCAGATCGAGCACCGTCTCGTCGGGGGCGACGAGCGCGGCGCGGCCGGCCAGCAGGCGCTCGACCTCCGAGCCCACCTGCCCTGTGCGGCCTAGCAGCAGGACGACCGGCAGGTCGCTCACGTGGCACCTGTGCGGCTGTTCGTTGACGCGGTCACGGGAGGGGAATCCTAACGCCGACCTGTATCGGCCCGCGAGGTGCGGCCCGCGTGCCCGGAGCGCGCCACTCGGACGCGCGCCGGAGCGCAGTTCGTGTGCGAACGCGGCGGCCCCACCTACGCCCGACCGCCGGCGCGAGGCGCGGGGGCGCGGAAGCGGAGCCGGGCGCCGTGCGACCAACGGGAGCCGTCCGACCGGCGGAGCGCAACGCGCCCCCGCACCGCAGCGCCGAGCGGCGGTAGCCGGGCGGGGGGGCCTACCGGTAGCTGGGGAGGTGCTCTGGGGGCAGGTCGGCGAGCAGCGGCGCGGCGGCGTCCTTCGCCGCAACGACGGCCGCGCTGAGCGGCCACGGGATCGCGAGCGCCGGATCCGACCACAGCACCGTCCGCTCGCACTCCGGGCGATACGTGTCCGTGCACTTGTAGTGGAAAACGACGCCGTCGCTCAGCGCCTGGAACCCGTGCGCGAAACCCGCGGGGATCCACAGCTGGCGCCGGTTGGCCTCCGTTAACTCCTCGGCCACCCACCGCCCGAACGTCGGTGAGCCGCGCCGCACGTCCACCGCGACGTCCCACGCCGCGCCGGCCAGCACGCCGATGAGCTTGCCCTGGTCGTGCGGGTGCTGGAAGTGCAGGCCGCGCACCACGCCGCGGCGCGACACCGACACGTTGTCCTGGACGAAGGCGAGCGGTGTCACCGCCTCGCGGCAACGCTCGAGCTGCCAAGTCTCGACGAACGACCCGCGCTCGTCGCGGAAGACGCGCGGCTCGACGAGGAGCACCTCGGGAATCGCCGTCGGGGTCACTTTCACGCGGCCGTCTCCGAAGCCGCCCCGCGGGCCGCCATCAACCGCGTCCCTCCCGCGCCGGCAGCGTGCGAAGGTAGTCCGCGTAGCCGCACTTCCCGAGGTCGGCGGCCACCCGGAGGAGCTGCTCGGTGTCGATGAATCCCCGCCGCCACGCGATCTCCTCCGGAGAGCCGATCTTCGCCCCCGTCCGGTCTTCGATGGTCCGCACGTAGCTGCCAGCGTCGTGCAGCGAGTCGTACGTCCCCGTGTCGAGCCAGGCCATCCCCCGCCCCAGGATCTCCAGGTGCAGCCGGCCGCGCCGCAGGTACTCGGCGTTCACGTCGGTGATCTCGTACTCGCCGCGCGCCGACGGCCTCAGCGCGGCGGCGATCTCCACGACCTCCTCGTCGTAGAAGTACAGCCCCGTCACCGCATACGCGGACTTCGGGACCGCGGGCTTCTCCTCTATCGAGAGCACCCGGCCATCGGCCCCGACCTCGGCCACGCCGTAGCGCTCGGGGTCCTTCACGCGATAGCCGAAGACCGTCGCTCCGCTCGCCCGCTGGCTCGCCCGCGCGAGGGCTTCACTGAGACCACCCCCGTGGAAAATGTTGTCTCCCAGGATGAGGGCGCTCGGCCCGCCCCGCACGAAATCCGCGCCGATGACGAACGCCTGTGCCAAGCCATTGGGCTGCGCTTGTTCCGCGTAAGCGATGGCCATCCCCCAGCGCGCGCCGTCGCCGAGGAGCTGGCGGTAGCGCGGCAGGTCGGCGGGCGTCGAGATCACGAGGATCTCGCGGATCCCCGCGAGCATCAGGGTGCTCAGCGGGTAGTAGATCATCGGCTTGTCGTACACTGGCAGGAGCTGCTTGCTCGCCGCCAGCGTGGCGGGGTAGAGCCGCGTGCCGCTCCCGCCGGCGAGGACGATCCCACGGCGATTCACAAGTCGGCGAGGGCGAAGGGGAGACGCGGGCCAGCGGGGGCCGGCGGCGGGGCACGATCAGGCGTGTTGGGCGTGGGCATAGGTGAGAATCCTAACGCCTGCGGGGGCGGCGCCGCGAGGTTTGGCTGTGACTTCCTCACATCCGCCGCTTGCCTGCCGCCAAGCAAACGCGCGCGCTTCGAATTCATGTGAGGGATGGAAAGCCCATCCACCGAAGAACCCTGCGGGCAAACCACTTCCCCCGCGAAGCCAACCTCCTCCAAGCGGGCAGTTTCATTGCCGGCGGGTCGACAAAGCTGGGGGTCCCGGTTTGTAGAGCCTCCGGCGCGCCGCGCTCGCGCTTCTCGATCACCACGATGCTGTCGTAGAAATGGACCGAGTCGACGCTGCGCGTGAAGTCATCGACTGGCAGACTCCGCTCCTCGGAATGCCAAGCGTTGAGCCTATCGATCAGATTCTTGCAATGCTCGATGAAGGTCCCGCGTCGTTTGTGGCCGCCACCATAGCGGAGCCAATAGGAAGTGTGTACGTCTTCGCAGAGGTACACGCCATCCTTCTTGACGGCACCAAACAGCTCCTCAAAGCTGGTGATTTGCTGAATCATTCTGTGGCCACCATCGTCGATCACGATGTCGATGGGTGGCACGGATCCCTTGACCTTCCGGAGAAACTCGCGGTCCGCTTGTGAGCCGATAAAGATCTCGATGCCCTTCTCCTCCAGGTCCTTGCACCGCGGATCGATGTCGATACCGTAAATCTTCGCCTTGTCGCCGAAATACTCCTTCCACATCCGCAAGCTCCCGCCGTGGTAGACCCCGATCTCAAGAATCACAACTTCCTTCTCACGGAAGCGACTCAGATGCCGATCGTAGACATCGAAGTAGTGCGCCCACTTGTCGATCAAGCGACCTTCGTTTGCGCGGAAGTACTTCTCCAGGTCGGTCATCTAGGATGGTCTCCCCAAGCTCCGATCGGTTGTGAAGTTGCACTTTACCGTGAGAGCCTCGGCGCCGCCACAGGGAATCTAGCGCACCGCAGGGGGCCGCCGTACATTGAAAGGTTTCCGGTGCCATCCAGGCCTTCCTCTTCACCGGTGCACTCCGCGCATGCCGCTAACCTCCATCGAACTCGCGAAGCAGGTGGGATGAAAGTCGCCATCACGATCGACTGGCTGACGGAGTTCGGCGGCGCGGAGCGGGTGCTCACACACCTGCACGAGATGTACCCCGACGCGCCGATCTACACGAGCCTGCTGTGGCCGTCAGCCATCCCGGAGTACATGAGGAACTGGGACATCCGGACCTCGTTTCTCCAGAAGATACCGCTGGCGCGCAGCCATCACCGGGCGCTGCTGCCCCTCATGCCGCTGGCGTTCGAGCAATTCGACTTGAGCGAGTACGACGTCGTCCTCACCACGGCACACGCCTGCGCGAAGGGCGTCATCACCGGCGCCGACACCACGAACATCTGCTACATCTTCACGCCGCCCCGGTACCTCTGGGAGCAGTACTACGCATACACCAACGGCTCACGGCGCAAGGTCCTGTACGCGCCGATCGCCAACTGGCTCAGAGTGTGGGACCGGGTCGCGGCAGATCGCGTCGAGCACTTCATCGCGATCTCGGGGACCGTGGCGGACCGCGTCCGGCGCCACTACCGGCGCGAGGCGGAAGTCATCTACCCTCCGGTGGACACCGAGCGATTCACGCCGAGCGGCGCGGCGCCCGAGGACTTCTACCTCGTGGTCGCGCGGTTAGTCCCCTACAAGCGTATCGATCTCGCGATTGCCGCCGCCAACCGGCTGGGGCGCCGGCTCTGGATCGTCGGCGACGGTCCCGAGCGCCGGCGCCTGAAGGCCATGGCCGGCCCGACCGTGCGGTTCCTCGGCTCGATCCCTGATGACAGGCAACTGGCGCAGCTTTACGCCCGGTGTCGGGCGTTCCTCTTCCCGAGCCTCGACGATTTCGGCGTGGCGCCGGTCGAGGCGCAAGCGGCGGGACGACCGGTGATCGCGCTGGGCCGCGGCGCGGCGGTGGAAACCGTCATGCCGGACACTACCGGCGTGCTCTTCGACGAGCAGAAGGTGGATTCCATGGTCGAGGCGATCGAGCGCTTCGAGCGGCTGGCCTTCGACCCCGCCGCGTGCCGCCGGAACGCGGAGCGGTTCGACAGCCGGATCTTCCGGGAACGATTCCAGGCCGCGGTGGAAACCCAAGTGCGCCTTGCCGCCGACCGGAAGCGGGGCCGCCGCCTGGGCAGCCGGACGCCCCCGGCCGGATCGGACGCCGCAACGTGACCGCTTCCCTGCTCCGCGTCGCCGCGCTCGCCGCCTCCGTCGCCCTGTTCGGTGCCGGGCCCGCGATCTCCCAGCAGCCCGACAGCCTGGCTGTTCCCTCACACGGTCCGCCCTCGGCCCGAATCCTGCCCGGCGACCGCATTGCGCTCAAGGTGTGGCGGGAACCCGCGCTCTCGGACACACTGACCGTGGACCAGAACGGGATGGTGGTCCTGCCGAGGCTGGGCCCCTTGAGCCTGGCACGGCATACGGTCGGTTCCCTCCAGGACTCACTCCGCGTGCGCTACGCCGAGTTCCTCCGCAACCCGTCCATCGAAGTCACGGTCCTGCGCCGCGTGGGGGTGCACGGGGAGGTCAAGGAGCCGACACTCTACTGGGTGGACGTCACCATGACACTGCGTGACGTCATCGCCCTCGCCGGAGGGCTCACCGAGATCGCGAACATCAACAATGTGGTGATAGTGCGCGGACCGACGGTACTCAGGGTCGGCAACTGGGAGCGCGGCGGCCCGCTCGCGTCAGACCTCATGTCGGGTGACCAGATCGTGGTGGGCCGTACCAGCTGGCTGTCGCGCAACGCACTGGCCGCCGCGAGCACGGTCGGCGTTGTCGCCTCGATCCTCATCACCGCGCTCAAGAAGTAGCCGCAGCGCCGAGGGGCGGCAGCCATGAACGAGCACCCAGACACCATTGACCTCGGCGAAGTGGCGAGCGCGCTCCGCACCGGCTGGCGCCACATCGCCGCCGGGGTGGCCGTCGGGCTACTCGCGGCCGTGGCTGCCCTTCTCCTGATTCGGCCACAGTTCGAGGGCACCGCCACCGTCCTGCTCAAGAGCGCGCAGGAGGCCGGAGGCTCACTCGTCTCCCGGATGGGACTGCCCGCCAATCTCCTCCCCGCGTCGCTCTCCACCTCGCTTGGCTCCCAGATCGAGACCGAGATCGAGGTTCTTTCGAGTCGAGCGGTGATCGGCCGGGCCGTGGACTCGCTGGGCCTCCAGGCGCGTGTCCTGGAGCCCGCCGGCACCGCGTCGGAATCCATCCTTGTGCCGGCGACGTACTCGGGCTCGTTCGAGCGCCGCACGTACCGATTCGAGCGCGAGGGAGACGCCGGGCGCTACCGCGTGAGCGGCCCCGGCATTCGGGAAACCGCCGTGCCCGGACAGCCCATCGTCCTACCCGTGGGCACCGTCACGCTCCGCGTGGTAAGCCTCCCGCCGTCCTTCACCGTCGAATTCGTGGACCGCGAGGACGCCATCACCCGCGCGGAGAAGCGGCTTTCGGTCGAGAAGTCGGGCGGCGAGGTGGGGCGTATCACCTTCCGCGCCAACGACTCGCTGACCGCGGCGCACGTCCCCAACGCCCTCCTGGCCATCTACCTCGAGCGCAGGAAGACCACCGACCGCGGCATCAACCAGCGCCGTCTGGAGTTCCTCGTCGGGCTCGCTGACACCGTCGCTCGCCGGCTCACCGAAGCCGAACACCGCATGCGGCTCTTCCAGGAGGCGAGCGGAGTGCTCGACCCCGAGTTGATGGGCCGGGCGCAGGTGGAGCGCGCGATGGCGCTGCGCCAGCAACTCGAGCTGATCGAGGTCGAGGCGGCGGCGCTGAACCAGATGATCGCCCGGGCGGCGGCGGGCTCGCTGACGGCCCGCCAACTCGCTGCGTATCCGGCCTTTCTTCGGAGCCCGGCGATCAACGATCTGCTCTCGCAGATGGCAACGCTCGAGACCGAGCGGCTACGGTTCGCCGAGCGCCGCACGGATCGCGACCCCGAGATTCAGGCCATCACCCAGAGCATCCGGAATCTCGAGGACCAGCTCACACCACTGGCGACGGCGTACTCGGGTGCGCTTGCGCGGCAGCGAGAGGAGATCGCCACGCAACTGGACACGGTCCGCGCCGCTCTCGCGGCCCTGCCCGGCCAGACCGAGACGAGCCTGCAGCTCCAGCGGGAGGTCGAGCGCCTCAGCCAGACGGTCATTGCGCTGCAGACTCAGGTCGTGGATGCCAGGCTCTCCGCCATCTCGGAAGGCGGCGACGTGCGCCAGATCGATGTGGCCCAACCACCCAGGAAGGCGGTCTTCCCGCGCCCGCTCCCGACGCTCGTCATCGGGCTTGCCGTCGGCCTCCTCCTCGGGGTCTTCGCCGCCCTGAAGACGGCGTACTTGGGCCGCTGGATCCGCACACCTGTGGACGTCGAGCGGGCAGTGAACCTCCCCGGCGTGCGTCTGGAGGCCGGCGCCCCGCTGCTGCTCGGTGGCCTGACGGAGCAGCGCACCGTCCTCGTCGCCCCGCTGGGCACGAACGCGATCACCGCCGAGGTCGCGGTCACGCGGCAACTGGCCATGGCCGCAGCCGAGCGGGCCCTCACGGTGACGGTGGCGGATCTCGCCGCGGCGGTGCCGGGCCCCGCTGGCGAGGTCATCCGGACCGTGAGGCATCTCGAGGAAGGTCACGCGTTCGTGATCGTTCCCCTTTCCCGGCTGGATGAGCCGGGGACGGCGGCCCTCCTAGACGGGACCCGGTCGGTCCTGTTCGTCGCGTGCCCGGGACGGCTTCGCCGCGCGGAGCTGGTCGGCGCCGTCGCGACCCTCCGCCGCCTCAGCGTCCCGTGCTCCGGGGTCGTTCTCCACGATCCGGGAACGGATGGCGATTCTCACGGCTAGCCGGTGGCTGCCGGCGCCGGCGATCCCGGCGCCGGCCCCGACGTCGACCGGATTCACCGTGCGCGCAGCGGACGTGGTCCGCGCCGCCGTGGTCCTCCTCGTCGTCGGCAACTTGGGCCGTGTCCCGATCGGCAGCGTCGGAGCGAAGGACGCTCCGATACTCTTCAACGACGTCCTGGTGCTCGCCATCCTCGCGACCGGGCTGCTGGCCGGGCTCCGCGCCAGGACGTGGCGGATCGACGCACCCGGGCTCGTCGCCATCGCGTTCGCCGCCGTGGGCGGCGGGTCGGCCGTCCTCGCAGTCCCGCGCTTCGGACTCTCGGCCATCGAACTCGCCTTCAGTCTCGCGTACCTCGCCCGCTGGCTCGCCTACTTCGGCATCTACCTCGTCGTCATCAACACCGTCCGGGCGTCAGACATCCCCACGATATGGCGGGCCCTGGAGGGCGCCATCCTGGCGTTTGCCGCGTTCGGCATCCTGCAGTCCGTCTTCCTGCCGAACTTCGCCCTGATCGTCTATCCGTCGGCGACACCGTTCATTGACTGGGACCCCCAAGGTCATCGGCTCGTCTCCACGATCCTCGATCCGAATCTGGCGGCGGCGCTACTGCTCCTCGTGCTGCTCTCCCATCTCGCGCTGCTCTCCGCTGGAACCGCCGTGCCACTCTGGAAACCGGCCCTGCTGGTCGCGGCCCTCATCCTGACGCTCTCGCGGGGCGCACTCGTGGCCTTCGTCGCCGGCGGGGCCGTCATCCTCGCCATCCGCGGAGTCTCGCGCCGTATCGTGCGCCTCGTGGCCCTGGTCGCCCTGCTCAGTCTTCCGTTCGTGCCCATGCTGCTCCAGCTCGCCCGGGCCTACAGCAGGTTCAGCTTGGACGACCCGTCCGCGCTCTCGCGCGTGGCGGGCTGGCTGCGCGGTATCACGATCTTCGCGGACAACCCGGTGTTCGGCATCGGATTCAACAGTCTCGGGTTCGTGCAGGAGGTCTACGGATTCCAGCGCGCCGGAAAGGCCTCGTTCGGCATCGACGGCGGCCTGCTCTACATCGCGGTGATGACCGGACTCGTCGGGCTGGCGCTCTACGTCGGGATGATCGCGCTGGTGATGCGTCGTTGCCGGCGCATCTGGAGGGATCGGACGCGCAGCGCCGAACATCGCGGGCTCGCCATCGGCGTGGCCTCCGCCACGGCCGCCATCCTGATGCATAGTCTCTTCGTCAACAGCCTTCTCTTCCCGTTCATCATGGAACCGCTGTGGATCCTCTGGGCGCTGACCTTCGTGATGTCGGCGGCGGAATCTGAGCGAGTGCCGGTCGTTCGCGGACCCCTCGTCGCATCGCTCGGTCGCGTGCTCCGGACGCGCCCAAGACAATGGATGCGCCCATAGCGCACGGTGCACCATGCGAATCGGCATCGACGCACGAATGCTCGACAATACCGGGATCGGACGCTACTTGCGCAATCTGTTGATCCACCTGGCCCGGCTGGACAACCGCAACGAGTACATTGTCTTCATCAACCAGACCAATTCGCGGGTCGTAGAGCAGGCGAATTTTCAGTTTGTCCCGCTGACGCTTGCCACGCCGCTCTACTCTCTCCGGGAACAATACTGGCTGCCGCTCGAGATTCGGCGCTGGGGGCTCGATTTCTGCCACTATCCGAATTTTTCGTTGCCGCTGATCCACACCTGTCCGTATCTCGTCACCATTCATGATCTGATCTACTATCTGTACCCGGACCAGTGTCCGTCCCGTGCTGCCCACTATTACGCCCGTTTCATGCTGCGGCATGCCACCAGGCAGGCCCGTGCGGTTATTACCGATTCGGAACATTCCAAACGCGATTTGATGCGCCATTTTCACGTTGCGGCGGACAAGATTCAGGTTATTCTCCCCGCCGCAGACGCAGGCGCGACCCCAGTCCGGCGAGACGCCGCGCCCTTGTCACGCTATGGCATCGTGCAGCCGTATATTCTCTATGTCGGGAAGCATCATCTGTACAAGAACATTTCGACTCTGTTGCATGCGTATGTCATGCATCGTGACATTCTCAACAATTTCCAGTTGGTCATTGCCGGGACACGAGATGCTCGCCGGAAGGCCCTGTATCACGAGGCGGCAACACTAGATCCGGGCCAACGAATTCTCTTCACGGATTTCGTGGCCGACGCCGAGTTGTTCGATCTCTATCGCGGCGCGAGTCTGTTCGTATTCCCATCGTTGTATGAAGGGTTTGGCCTGCCCCCGCTGGAAGCGATGGCCTGCGGCGTCCCGGTCATCAGCTCAAACGCGGCGTCGCTGCCCGAAGTGGTCGGCGATGCCGCAATCCAGGTCGATCCTTTGAACGTGCGGGAATTGGCCGCGGCGATGCGCACGGTGCTGACGGACCCCGAACTCTGGCGGACCATGCGACGGAATGGGCTCGAACGCGCGCAGCAGTTTTCCTGGGAGACCGCCGCGCGCCGGCTTCTGCAAGTGTATGACACGCTAGGCGTTCGAGCGTCTCGTGTTTAGGCGAGTGTCGCTCATCTACCCACCGTCCTTCGAGAGCCACTGGGGGGCGATTCGGCCGCCGGTCGGCTTGGGCTACCTTTCGGAGACACTCCTGCAGCAGGGAGTTGAGCATCAAGTCATTGATATGGGTTTGGGCTATTCCGTCAAACAGGTGCAAAAGCGGATCGCCGCCTTTCACACCGACCTCATCGGTGTGAGCATGACTTCCCTGTTCCATCAGGCGGTGTACGACATTGTGCACGCGCTCAAACGCCAATTCCCGACGATCCCGATTGTGGCGGGCGGTCCGCATCTTTCAACGCTGCGGCAGCAGGTCCTGGCGGATTGCACCGCCATCGACTACGGCGTCACCCTGGAAGGCGAAGAAGCCCTGTGCGAGTTGTGCCAGGGCAAGCCCATTCCCGAGATCGAGGGCCTGCTTCACCGGATGTCCGCCAACGACGTGGCCTACACCGGCGACCGGAAATTCATCATGGATCTGGATCGCCTCCCCTTCCCGAAATACGAGCAGTTCGAATTGGCCAAGTATGTCGCCCGCGAAATCGGCGTCATGACGTCTCGCGGTTGCCCATACGCCTGTACCTTCTGCCCTGTCAAGACCACCATCGGCCGAACGCCCCGGTTTCGCGGGGCGCAGCCGATCGTGGATGAATTGCAGTACTGGCATGCCCAGGGGTATCGGGACATCCTGATTCTGGACGACAATTTCGCGATGCACGCGGACCGCGTGTACGCCATCTGCGATGAGATCGAACGCCGCGGCTTGACCGGCTTCCGGTTTCGCTGCGGGAATGGTATTCGCGCCGATCATGTCGACTACCCGTTGCTCGAGCGGATGTATGCCGTGGGGTTCCGGTTCCTTTCCTTCGGGGTGGAAAGCGCGAATGAACAAGTGCTGCGAAACATCAAGAAGGGCGAACGGCTGGTTCGCATCGAGCAGGCGGTCAAAGAAGCCTGCGAAATCGGCTACGATGTCACCCTGTTCTTCATCATCGGTCTCCCGGGTGACACGCCGGCCGGCGCGGAAGCATCGTTCCGTTTTGCCAGGAAATACCCGGTGTTCGATGCCAAGTTCTACAACTTGATCCCCTTTCCGAACACGGAGATCTATGAATGGCTGGAAGGGAATCACGGATTCCTGCATCCTCCGGCAGAATATCTGAACTGCGCCTCGCATTGGGATGTTGAGCCTCAGTTTGAAACGCCGGAGTTTCCTCGTGCCGAACGCGTGCGGATACTGAAACGCGCGCACAAGGTGCGCAAAGAGATTCGCAAAGCGGCGATGCGGCGGAAGCTCAAGACGTTGGGGCCTCTCAGTTCGCTTGCCGCATCGTTGTTCGTGTACGATTGGGTGCAGGACTTTCTCCTCCACAATCGATATGTCCGAAGAACGCTTGAAAGCACGTTCCGCTATGTCGCCACGGGATGACCGCCAGTGAAAATGCGCCCTCCGTCACCGCGGTCGTGCCTCTTGCAGAAGCGGATTGCGGCAGGCTGTGGCCAACGGGGCGGCATGGCTAGCGCCGGTCTTGTCCAACGTGACTGCGCCCAAGGAGCAGGACTGTGCAAATCCGTATTGAGAAGACACCAATCAGAGACGTGTACTTGGTCAAGCCGGAGGCCTACCAGGACCAGCGTGGCTTCTTCACCGAACTGTATCGCAAGGACCAATTCGAGGAGCTGGGATTGCCGGGAGACTTTGTCCAGTGGAACCATTCCGGCACCGTAAGGGGCGTCACGCGCGGGCTGCACTTTCAGTGGGACCCGCCCATGGGCAAGCTCATGCGCGTGGTGCGCGGTGAGGCGTTCCTGGTGGCCGTGGACATCCGCAAGGGATCGCCCACCTTGGGTCAACACGTCGCCGTCACGGCCAGCGCCGACAATCGCCTCGGCGTCCTTGCTCCCGCGGGCTTTGCGCGAGGCTTCTGCGTGACGTCGGAGTATGCGGAACTCATGTACCTGTGCTCCGGTTGTTACAGCAACAAGAATGAAAGCGGCGTGTTGTGGAATGATCCCGCACTCGGGATCGAATGGCCCGTGCGGGACCCCATCCTTTCCGACAAGGACCGCAACGCGCAGACGCTGGGCGATTGGCTCAAGCGTGCGGAGAGCGACTTCTTCAAGTACTGACGCATGAGGACTGAGAGATGAGAATCCTCGTTGCCGGCGGCGCCGGTTACCTTGGCAGCGTCCTCGTTCCCCGCTTGATGGAGCGGGGATACGATGTGGACGTGGTGGACCTTCTGTGGTTCGGCAACCACCTGCCTGCGGACATCACGATCATTCAGAAGGATGTGGCGCAGCTCACGGAGAAGGAGTTGGTCGGCTACGATCAGGTCATCTACCTGGCGGGCCTCTCGAATGATCCGATGGCCGAGTACTCGCCGGCGCGCAACTTTGTGGAGAACGGCGCGTCACCCGCGTACCTCGCGTACATTGCCAAGCGCGCCAAGGTGCAGCGCTTCATCTATGGCGGCTCCTGCTCCGTGTACGGCTACACGGTGAATGAGCTCTACCACGAGACCTCGCCAACGGTTTCCCAGTTTCCGTATGGCATTGCCAAGCTGCAGGGCGAGTTTGCGTCCATGCAACTCATGGATGACAGGTTTTCCGTTGTGTGCTTCCGGCAGGGCACGGTGAGCGGGTTCAGTCCGCGCATGCGGCTGGACCTGATCGTGAACACCATGTTCCGGGCTGCCGTGGCAGAGCGCACCATCACGGTGAACAATCCCGGCATCTGGCGCCCCATCCTGGCCATCCAGGACGCCGTCAGCGCGTACGTCCGCGCCGTCGAAGCGCCGGCGGCGATTTCGGGCGTGTTCAACGTGGCGTCCGGCAACTACACCGTGGGCGAGGTTGCCGACTACGTGAAGAGCGGGGTCCACAAAGCACTGGGGATCGATGCGCGCATTGTCATCAAGAACATTCAGGACTACCGCGACTACAAGGTAAGCACCGAGAAGGCAAGGAACGTGCTCGGCTTCAGACCCCGCTTCGACGTTGAGGGCATCGTCAAGGAGCTGGCGGAGAACCTGGCGCAGTTCGACAAGTTCGACAGCGACCGATTCTACAACATCCGGGTGTTCAAGAGCCTTTTTCCCTAGGCACCGAGGAATCCGCCCCATGCAGCGCATTGCCGTCATTGGCGCGCACGGCCAGTTGGGAACGGACCTGTGCCACGCGTACCGCAGCGCCGGACACGAAGTCGTGGAGCTCGGCCAGCCGGATCTCGATGTTGCAGGCGCGGAAGACTGCGCGCGGGCGGTCGACAAGGCGCGGCCCGACGTGCTCATCAATACCGCAGCCATGCACCACCTGGACAAATGCGAGCGGGATCCGGCCCGCGCTCATGCAGTGAACGCGCTGGGGCCGAGGCATCTGGCGCAGCTGGCTCGGGAGCGCGGTTTTGTGTTGCTGCACGTGAGCACGGATTACGTGTTTGACGGCACCAAGGGCGCAGCCTACGTGGAAACCGACGCGCCGCGGCCGCTTAATGTTTACGGCAATTCCAAGCTCTCCGGCGAGTACTACGTTCGAACGGTGGCGCCGAAGCATTTCGTGGTGCGTGTCTCCGGCTTGTTCGGGCGCGCACCATGCAAGGGCAAGACCGGAGCCAACTTCGTGCAAAACATGCTGAAGCTGGCCCGCGAGCGGGGCGAGGTGAAGGTGGTGGACAGCGAGTGGTTGTGCCCCACCCACACGCTGGATGCCGCGCAGCAGATTCTTGCGCTGACGGGAACGCGGCACTGGGGCCTCTACCACGCGGTTTCGCGCGAAGGATGCTCCTGGTACGAATTTGCCCGGACCATCTTCGATCTCACTGGAACAGCGGTGAAACTCCATGTCGCTGGCCCCAATGACTTTCCCGCCAAGGTGCCGCGTCCGGCCGATTCACGCCTGGAAAACGCAGCGCTTCAGGCGCTCGGACTTAACCGCATGCCGCACTGGAAGGAAGGCCTTCAGCGCTACCTCAACATGCTCTAGGACGAGGGACGGGCGGACATGAATCGCCAGCTCCATGTCATTTACCTCCAGACCACCGCGAAGAGACAGGAGGAGAGTCTCGCTGCGCTCAACCGCATCATCGCGCAGACATTCCCGGGGCTGGAGGCACACATCCTGGTCGTGGACAATGCCATCACCACGCCACACGAACAGCGCATCGCCGCCAATGTCACGCTGATAGACGGCGACAACCGCTGCCGCGAATTCACGGGCATGGACCGCGGTATCGCGTGGCTCGAGAACAGGGGCGACGTACCGCGGGATGCCGTGATACTCCTGTCCAACGACACGCTCCTGCGTGACATCGAGGCGGCGGACTTCTTCCGCGTGGACGGGCAGTACGCGCTCAGCCAAGTGGATCAAGACAGGCTTATGGGGCACGTGGATTGCGTTGTCATGCCCATGAGCATATTCGGCATCTCCATCGATCACTGGGTCCGATCGAACTATGTGCTGTGCACGTACGGAGTACTCAGGAAGATCGCGCCGCTCGGCTTGCCGTTTGATGACGCCGAGATCTTCTCGGCATCACCCGACGAATTCTTCCACCCGGACGTTCGCCTGTCCCGGATTTACCAGGGATTCCTGAAGGGCTTTCTGCAGGGTCAGCCGAATCTGGCCTTGTTGAGCTGGCCTTCCGCCAGCCGTTTCCGCGCAGACAACTTCGCGGCCTTCAAACTCAAGGCCAAGGCCATCCTGTGTGAGCACTACTTGAGCGCCAAGGCAAAGCAGAATGGTCTTGAGTTCGCGGACATCTCCCGCCGGCGCATTCCGTCCAAGGAGGCGCGTGCTCGCATCAAGCTGTTGCTGTACCTGACGGCCACGTGGCGCCTGGTGCCCAGGTTCCGACGCAGGTTCGGG